>OHIB01000895.1_pt1 | contig 13534 bp, 10 predicted proteins | sample 1568181 | NCBI WGS metagenome assembly OHIB01 (sample SAMEA3879506, study PRJEB24766) | human gut metagenome | biome: human-associated habitat; feature: feces | place: USA | collected 1985/1987
GAGCAGTCCACCCATAAGTATGTGAGCGAATTGCTGGGCAAGGAAACCATCGACAGCTACAACCAGAGCGAGAACCGGGGCGCACAGACCTCTCACGGATTGAATTATCAGAAGTTAGGAAAGGAGTTGATGTCACAGGACGAAATCGCAACGATGGACGGAGGCAAGTGTATTTTGCAGGTGCGCGGTGTCAGGCCGTTTTTCAGTGAGAAATACGACATTACCCGTCACCCCCGCTATAAATACCTTTCCGACGCCGACAAGAAGAACTATTTTGATGTGGACAGCTACCTGTCGTCCCTGCGCCGGAAAAAGCGGCGCGTGGTAACAGAGGATGAACCCTTTGACCTCTACGACATTGAGCTGTCGGAGGAAGATTTTGCCGCAGAATAAAGCGGCCATAGAGAAAGGAGCGTGACCGATGGGACACTCGGACGAATGGACATTTGCGGATTATTTCAAGTATGAGAAAGAAATCTACCGGGCAATCATTTCCGCTGCGGTGCTGTGCCAGTGGATCGCAGAACATGATACCCCGCCCACGGACGGGGAAGCCGAAGAACTTGCAAGGGAAATAGACCGCAGACTGTGTGAAGCATGGGGCGAAATTTTTTCGCTGGCTGTGCTGGAATGGCGGGACGGCCAGTAACTCCGGGACGTCTGCGGATTGTGAGGCTGCCGCTGTGAACGGCGGCTTTTTTTGCACCCAAACACCATCACAATCTGAATTTATGGAGGTATATTTATGGAATTTTTCAATAGTGCAGTTGATACTTTGCAGACCATCGTTGTGGGCCTCGGCGGCGCGCTTTGCGTATGGGGCGGCGTCAATCTTTTGGAGGGATACGGGGCGGACAACCCGGCAAGCAAGTCACAGGGAATCAAGCAGCTTGTCGCCGGAGGTGGCGTTGCCCTCATTGGCATGACCCTTGTTCCGCTGCTGTCCGGGCTGCTGGGATAACCCCATGTGTGTTAGAAAACCCTCCGCGTCCTCTCTGATCTGGGAGGGCGCGGGAAAGGAGGTGTCCCCACATGATCGGTGATTTAATCGGGGAATGGATCAAAGGAATCCTGATCGACGGTATCATGGGCAACCTGTCCGGCCTGTTTAACACGGTCAATACCAAAGTCGGGGAAATCGCGTCGGATGTGGGCAGTACCCCGCAGGACTGGAACGGCGGCATTTTCTCCATGCTGCAAAACCTGTCCGAAACGGTGATCGTCCCCATTGCGGCGGCCATTCTCGCCCTTGTGATGTGCTATGAGCTGATCGACATGATTGTGGAAAAGAACAATATGCACGACTTCGACAGCTCCATGTTCTTCCGCTGGATTTTCAAAAGCGCCTTTGCCATTCTCATTGTGACGAACACATGGAATATCGTCATGGGCGTGTTTGACGCCACCCAGCAGGTCGTCAACCAGAGCGCCGGGGTGATTATCGGAGATACCAGCATTGATTTTGACACGCTGCTCCCTGATCTGGAAAGCCGCCTTGAAGCAATGGACATTGGGCCGCTGCTGGGCCTGTGGTTCCAGACCCTTGTTGTGGGGCTGACGATGAACATTCTTTCCATCTGCATTTTCCTTGTGACCTATGGAAGAATGATTGAAATTTACGCCGTGACCGCATTGGGGCCGATCCCCCTTGCCACGCTGGGCAATGCAGAGTGGCGCGGCATGGGCCAGAACTACTTGAAATCCCTGCTTGCGCTGGGCTTCCAAGCCTTTTTAATCATGGTGGTTGTCGGGATTTATGCGGTGCTGATCCAGCAGATCGGAACCGCCGACGACATATCCGGTGCGATCTGGGGCTGTATGGGCTATACCGTTTTGCTTTGCTTCTGTCTGTTCAAGACGGGAAGTATCAGCAAGGCCGTATTTACCGCCCACTAAAGAAACGAGGTGACTTTTTATGGCTTATGTAACTGTCCCCAAGGATTTAACCAAGGTCAAATCCAAGGTAGTATTCGGGCTGACGAAACGCCAGCTCATTTGTTTTGGCGGTGCGCTGCTTGTTGGCGTCCCGCTTTTCTTTTTGATCCGGGGCCGCGTCCCGACCAGCGCGGCGGCGCTCATTATGGTGTTTGCCATGCTGCCGGGCTTTCTGCTGGCGCTTTACGAAAAACACGGCCAGCCCCTTGAAGTGGTGGTGCGCCAGATCGTAGAGTGCTGCTTCATCCAGCCCAAGGAACGGCCCTACCAGACCAACAACGCTTATACCGCCCTTGTGCGGCAATCCCAAATGGAAAAGGAGGTCAACGCCATTGTCCAAAAAGCAAAAGAACGAAACGAGCGCAAAAGCGCCGGTCAAGCTCACCCGCGCCGAAAAGAAAGAGATTCAGGCCGTCATCCGAAAGTATAAGGGCGACGGCAAGCCCCATTCGGCGCAGGTCAGTATTCCCTATGAAGCCATGTATCAGGACGGCGTGTGCCGGGTGACGCCCCGCACCTTTTCCAAGTGCATTGAGTTTACGGACATCAGCTACCAACTGGCGCAGGCGGACACCAAGACCGCCATCTTTGAAAACCTGTGCGACCTCTACAACTATCTGGACGCCTCCATTCATGTGCAGTTTTCCTTTATCAACCGCAAGATCGACCCCAAGCAGTACGCCAAGAGCTTTGAAATCCGGGCGCAGGGGGACGACTTCGACGACATCCGCAGCGAGTATTCCGACATTTTGCAAGACCAGCTTGTGAACGGGAACAACGGACTGATGAAGCGGAAATTTATGACCTATACCATCGAGGCGGACAGCCTGAAAATGGCCCGCGCCAGACTGCGCCGGATCGAAACCGACCTTTTGGGCTATTTCAAGAGCATGGGGGCCTCCGCGTGGGGACTGGACGCCAAGGAACGGCTGGAAGTCATGCACAGCATTTTCCACCCGGACGGGGAACCGTTCTCCTTTGACTGGAAGTGGCTTGCCCCGTCGGGGCTTTCTACCAAGGACTTTATCGCCCCGTCCTCGTTCCGCTTCGGCAATGCCCGGATGTTCGGGCTGGGCGGCAAATACGGGGCGGTGAGCTTCCTGCAAATCCTCTCCCCGGAGCTGTCGGATGAAATGCTGGCCGATTTTCTCAACACGGAAAACGGCATTGTAGTGAACCTCCATGTGCAGGCCATCGACCAGAACGACGCCATTAAGACGGTCAAGCGCAAGATCACCGACCTTGACGCCATGAAGATTCAGGAACAGAAACGGGCGGTAAGAAGCGGTTACGACATGGATATACTTCCCAGCGACCTTGCCACCTACGGGCAGGACGCCAAGGAGCTGCTAAAGACCTTGCAGAGCCGGAATGAACGGATGTTCCAGCTTACCTTTTTGGTGCTGAACACCGCAGACACCCGGCAAAAGCTGGAAAACGATGTGTTCTGGGCTGCCGGGATCGCCCAGAAATACAACTGTTCCCTTGTACGGCTGGACTACCAGCAGGAACAGGGGCTTATGAGCAGCCTGCCGCTGGGGGCCAGCCACATCCAGATTGAACGCTCCCTGACGACTTCCAGCGTGGCCGTGTTCGTCCCCTTTGTAACGCAGGAGCTTTTTCAGGGCGGCGACGCCATGTATTACGGGATCAACGCCAAGACCGGCAACATGATTATGCTCGACCGCAAACGGGCGAGGTGTCCCAACGGGCTAAAGCTGGGGACACCGGGAAGCGGCAAAAGTATGAGCTGTAAATCAGAAATTTTGAGCGTGTTCCTCTGCACCCCGGACGATGTGTATATCTGTGATCCAGAGGCCGAGTATTACCCCCTTGTGAAGCGGCTGCATGGGCAGGTGGTGAAGCTGTCGCCTACCAGCAAAAACTATGTGAACCCGCTGGACATCAACCTGAATTACTCCGAGGACGAAAACCCGCTGGCCTTGAAATCCGACTTTGTGCTGTCGTTCTGTGAGCTTGTCATGGGCGGCAAGAACGGGCTGGAAGCCATTGAAAAGACGGTGATCGACCGGGCGGTACAGGTGATCTACCGGCCTTATCTGGCAGACCCCAAGCCGGAAAATATGCCCATCCTTGCAGACCTGCACAAAGCCCTGTTAGACCAGCATATCCCGGAGGCCGACCGGGTGGCGCAGGCCCTTGACCTGTATGTGTCCGGCAGCTTAAATGTGTTCAACCACAGAACCAACATCGACATTCAAAACCGCATTGTGGCCTTTGACATCAAGGAGCTGGGCAAGCAGCTAAAGAAAATCGGTATGCTCATTGTCCAAGACCAGATTTGGGGGCGCGTCACCCAAAACCGCAGCAAGGGCAAGGCGACATGGTATTTCTGTGATGAGTTCCACCTGCTTTTGCGTGAGGAACAGACGGCGGCCTTTTCCTGTGAGATTTGGAAGCGTTTTCGTAAGTGGGGCGGGATTCCCACAGGTGCGACGCAGAATGTAAAAGACCTGCTTTCCTCCCCGGAAATTGAGAACATTTTGGAAAACAGCGACTTTATCTGCCTGCTCAATCAGGCCAGCGGCGACCGCAAAATCCTTGCGGAACGGCTAAACATTTCGCCCCAGCAATTACGGTATGTGGACAATTCCGAACCCGGCGAGGGGCTTCTCATTTACGAAAATGTGATCCTGCCCTTTAAGAACCCCATCCCGAAAAACACCCAGCTCTACCAGATCATGACGACCCGGTTAGGCGAGGGGGCGACGGTATGAGCGCCTTAACACATTTCAGCCTGTTTTCCGGGATCGGCGGGATCGACCTTGCGGCGGAAGCCGCAGGGTTTACCACCGTATGCCAGTGCGAATGGGCGGATTTCCCGATGGAAGTTTTGAAAAAGCACTGGCCGCAGGTACCAAAATTCCGGGACATTACCACAGTGACAAAGGAGGCATTTTTTGAAAAAACAGGACAAGAAACCACCACACTTATTTCCGGGGGATTCCCCTGCCAGCCCTTTTCCAGTGCTGGGAAACAACGGGGATTTGAGGACGAACGGTATTTATGGCCCGAAATGCTCCGCGTTATCCGGGAACTGCACCCCTCTTGGGTGCTTGGAGAAAATGTTGCTGGCTTCATCCATCTGGGGCTCGACAAGACGGTTTTTGACTTGGAGCAGGCAGGCTACGCCGTTAGGGTTTTCGTACTTCCTGCTGTCGCCGTCGGCGCATGGCATGAGCGCAAAAGAACTTTCATCATCGGCCATGCTGCTTCCCACGCCCCTTGCCAGCGACACGGGGGATGTGGGGAAAACTGTCGATGTGCGGATGACCCCGACCGGGAGCTTCCGAAAATACAACCCCAGCGGAACCGTATGGACGGCGCGGCTGTCATGGGCGGTTTACAAACTGCTGGGCAGCCCGCCGGGGGATGTGAAACTGAATCCCGACTGGGTGGAATGGCTGATGGGATTCCCCCGGAGATGGACGGACATTCCATGTGGGCCAAAGAGCCGGCGCAAATCCCGTACTTAATCAGCGACCCGCCGGCGAATGTGGCAAAGCGGTTAAAGACTTTGGGAAACGCGGTTGTTCCCCCGCAGGTGTACCCCATCCTGCGCTATATTGCAGAGATTGAAACCGGGTGCTGCCGGAACAGACAGCAAGGAGGTGATCGGATATGGAACCCTTAAAACCCCGCGACAAGGTAACGCAGCACATGACCCGCGACGGCCTGACGCTGGATAACCAGACCACAGGCGAAAGCGTCAATGTGTCCAGCCGGGAGGCCGAGCAGGAATACACCGCCCAGCCGGAGGGCGCGGCGGAAAAAATACTGGAACGGGCGGACGAACTGCACGACCGCCACAAGGCAAAGAAAGCGGCCAAGGATGCCGGGGAAACCGTGGCACAGGCCACCGGCCCCGTTTCCCGGTTGCAGTTTACCGCCGAGGAACGGGCTTCCCCGGAGCTGGCCCCGTATATCAAAAAGGCAGAAAAGCGGGCGGATAAGCTGGAAGCGGCTAAAGAAGCCCTGCCGAAAAAGCGTGTCGTCACCAAGGAAACGGTTTATGACGAAGCCAAGGGCAAGGCCAAAAGCAGGCTGTATTTTGACAAGGTGGAGAAAACCCCTCCCCAGCTCAAACCAAACCCGGCCAGCCGCCCCATACAGGAAGCCGGGCTTTACCTCCACGGAAAAATCCATGAGGTAGAACACGAAAATGTGGGCGTGGAGGGCGGCCACAAGGGGGAGGAACTGGCGGAACGGCAGGCGGGCCGCATGATCCGCAGCGGCGTCCACCGCCACAAGCTCAAACCCTACCGGGCCGCAGCCAAGGCCGAGCGAAAGTCCATCGCTGCCAACGCCGAGTTTGCGTATCAAAAATCCCTGCGGGATCACCCGGAGCTGGCGCAGGCGGCCAAGAACCCCGTTTCCCGTTTCTGGCAGAAACAGCACATCAAGCGGGAATATGCCAAGGCAGCAAGGGCGGCGGGCCAGACCGCACAGGGGGCGGCAAGCACCGCCAAGACCACGGCTGCCGCAGCCAAGAAAGCCGCAGAGAAAAGCAGACAGGCCGCGTCCTTTGCCGCCCGGCACTGGAAAGGGGCGCTGATCGTCGGCGGCGTGGGCCTTATGCTTCTGCTGGTGATGGGCGGCCTGCAATCCTGCACCGCCATGTTTGGCAGCACCGGGACGGGCCTTGCCGCCACCTCCTATCTCTCCGAGGACAACGATATGCTGGGAGCCGAAGCCGCCTATGCCGCGCTGGAAGCAGACTTGCAGCACGAACTTGACAACTACGAAAGCCTGCACCCTGGCTATGACGAATACCGTTTCGATCTGGACGAGATCAAACATGACCCCTATGTGCTGACTTCCATCCTGTCGGCGCTGCATGAGGGCGTCTATACGCTGGGCGACGTGCAAGGCGACCTTGCCATGCTCTTTGAGAAGCAATATACCCTGACACAGACCATTGAAACCGAAACCCGATACCGCACCGAAACCCGGACGGACAGCGAGGGCAACACCTATACTGTGCAAGTTCCCTACACCTATTACATCTGCAACGTGAAGCTGGAAAACTTCGATATGTCCCATCTGCCTGTTTACATCATGGGCGAGGAACAAATGAGCCTGTATGCGGTGTATATGCACACGCTGGGCAACCGGCCTGACCTGTTCCCAAACGGCACCTATCCCAACGCTTCCACCGTCAAGGAGCCGACCTACTACGAGATACCCCCGGAGGCTTTGGAGGACGCCACCTTTGCCGCAATGATGGCCGAGGCGGAAAAGTATGTAGGTTATCCGTATGTGTGGGGCGGCAGCTCTCCCAGCACCAGCTTTGATTGCAGCGGCTTTGTGAGCTGGGTAATCAATCACAGCGGATGGGACGTGGGACGGCTGGGCGCACAGGGCCTTTGCAATATCTGTACCCCTGTTTCCCCGGAGCAGGCCAAGCCCGGCGACCTTGTATTTTTCGTCGGCACCTACGACACCCCCGGCGTTTCCCACGTCGGCATTTATGTGGGCAATTCCGTGATGTTGCACTGTGGCGACCCTATTTCCTACACCAACCTCAATTCGAGTTATTGGCAGCAGCATTTCTATTGTTACGGGCGTCTGCCTTGACGCCAGAAAGGAGTTTTGACTATGGCAAACAAACTTGACCGTATCGAAAAGGACATTGAGAAAACCAAGGCCAAGATCGCGGAGCTGCAAAAGCAGCTTCGTGAGCTGGAAGCGGCAAAGACCGAGCAGGAGAATTTGCAGATCATCCAGCTTGTGCGCGGCCTGAACATGAAGCCGGAGGAATTTGCGGCGTTCCTGCGCGGCGGCGCTTTGCAGAGCGCCCCGGCCCCGCAGCCGGATTTTGAACAGGAGGACAATGCCGATGAAGAATAAGATCATTCGCACGTTTACCGTGACGCTGGCCGCCGTGCTTTGCCTGACGGCCTTTTCCACCACCGCGTTTGCCGGTGGCACTGACCCCAACCCGGAGCCTTTGCCGGAAACCACCGAGGCACCGCAGGAGGAAGAACCCACCACCGGCGGCATGGAGCCGGAGGGCGTACCTGTTACCCCGGAGGGCAATGCAACACTGGTGGATGATTTTTATGGGGATAAGCAGCTTATCACCGTTACCACCAAGGCGGGCAACTACTTTTATATCCTGATCGACCGCGCTAACGAGGACAAGGAAACCGCCGTTCACTTCCTCAACCAAGTGGACGACGCTGACCTGCAAGCACTGTTGGAGGACGGCAAAGCCGCCCCGGAAACCTGTACCTGTACGACCAAGTGCGCGGCGGGAGCCGTCAACACGAATTGCCCGGTATGTAAAACCAATATGACCGAGTGTACCGGCCCGGAGCCGGAACCGCAGGAGCCGGAGGAAACCGAGCAGCCGCAGGAAGGTGAAGCGAAAGGCAGCGGCACGGGCGGCCTTGTCGTGTTCCTTGTGGTGGCCCTGATCGGCGGCGGCGCGGCCCTTTACTTCTTCAAGTTTAAGAAGCCCAAGGCCGACACCAAGGGCGGCGACGAGCTGGACGAATACGATTTTGGCGAGGACGAGGACGACGAGGACGAACCGACCCCGGAGGACGAGGAACCCGCGCAGGATAAGGAGGAATAAGGAATGAGTATTCAGTTGGTAATTGCAGAGAAACCGAGCGTCGCCCGCAGCATTGCGGGCGTGATCGGTGCGGATCAGAAAAGGGACGGCTACATGGAGGGAAACGGCTATCTGGTGAGCTGGTGTATCGGCCACCTTGTTTCCCTTGCCGACGCCGGAGCCTATGACGAGCGCTTCAAGAAGTGGCGCTATGACGACCTGCCGATTTTGCCACAGGAATGGCAGTACATCATCCCTGCCGAGAAGAAAGGCCAGTTTGCCGTGCTGCGCTCTCTGATGGAGCGCCCCGACGTGACGGGGCTTGTGTGCGCCACCGACGCCGGGCGCGAGGGTGAGCTGATTTTCCGTTTTGTCTACCAGATGGCGGGCTGCAAAAAGCCGTTCAAGCGCCTTTGGATTTCCAGCATGGAGGACGCCGCGATCCGCGAGGGCTTTGCCCACCTGAAACCGGGGGCCGACTACGACGACCTGTATCAATCGGCCCTGTGCCGGGCGCAGGCCGATTGGCTGGTGGGGATCAACGCCACCCGGCTTTTCTCCATTCTCTATCACAAGACCCTGACCGTGGGCCGTGTCCAGACGCCTACCCTCAATATGCTGGTTGACCGGGAGGCTAAAATCAGCAATTTCAAGAAAGAGAAATACCACGTTGTCCATATCGCGGCGGGCGGCATGGAGGCGGCTAGCGACCGCTTTATGAACCCCGACGACGCCGACGCCACCAAGACGGCCTGTGCAGGAGCGCAGGCCGTTTGTGTATCGGTGAAGCGTGAGAAAAAGACGGAGCAGCCGCCCCGCCTCTATGACCTCACCACCTTGCAGCGGGAGGCAAACCGCCTGTTTGGATTTACCGCCAAGCAGACCCTTGATTATGCCCAACAGCTCTATGAAAAGAAGCTGCTGACCTATCCCCGCACCGACAGTCAGTATCTTACCGACGATATGCAGCCCACGGCGGAAAGCATCGTGTCCGGCCTGTGGCCGCTGCTTTCCTTTGCAGCGGGGCTGGACATTGCCCCGCAGTTTGGCCGGGTACTGAACAGCAAAAAGGTGTCCGACCACCACGCCATTATCCCCACGATGGAGTTTGTGCAGAAAGGCTTTGACGGGCTGACCGAGGGCGAAAAGAAACTGCTGTCCCTTGTGTGCTGCAAGCTGCTGTGTGCCGTGGCCGCGCCCCATGTGTATGAGGCTGTCACCGCCACATTCACCTGCGCCGGGAACGAGTTCACCGCCAAGGGAAAAACCATTCTCACCCCCGGTTGGAAAGAGATTGAGCGCCGCTTCAAGGCGTCGTTCAAGACCGACGCCGACGAGGACGCGCCGGAGCTGGCACGGGAGCTGCCGGAGATCACCGAGGGCCAGACCTTTGACCCGGTGGAGGCCAGTATCACCGAGCATTTCACCACGCCGCCCAAGCCCTACACCGAAGATATGCTGCTATCCGCTATGGAACGGGCCGGGGCCGAGGATATGCCGGAGGACGCCGAGCGCCAAGGTTTGGGAACCCCGGCAACCCGCGCTTCCATTCTGGAAAAGCTGGTGCAGATGGGCTTTGTGGAACGCAAAGGCAAACAGCTACTTCCCACCAAGGACGGCCACAACCTTGTGTGCGTCCTGCCGGATGTGCTGACTTCTCCCCAGCTCACGGCGGAATGGGAAACCAAGCTGACGGCCATTGCTAAGGGCGAGGCCGACCCGGAGGGCTTCATGGCGGGCATTGAGGAAATGACGCGGGGCCTGATTTCCCGGTATTCGCAGATCAGCGAGGACGCGCAGAAGTTGTTTCAGGCCGAGCGTGTTGTTATCGGCAAGTGTCCCCGCTGCGGCGAAGCCGTCTACGAGGGCAAGAAAAACTATTACTGCGGAAACCGGGCCTGCCAGTTTGTCATGTGGAAGAATGACCGATTTTTTGAGGAACGGGGCAAGACGTTCACCCCGAAGATCGCCGCCGCGCTGCTCAAAGACGGAAAGGCAAAGGTAAAGGGCCTGCGCTCCATGAAAACCGGTAAAACTTACGACGGGACGGTGCTTTTGGCCGATACCGGCGGGAAGTACGTCAACTACCGTGTGGAGAAAAGGAGCTGACGGAGTAACGTAGCAAGCATAGGAAGTGTAGCCACACTTCCGATAAATCCCTGACCCGGCCACCCTGCCGGGCCGGGGATTTTGCTTGTTGGGGAAAGCCCCAAACCCCTATGAATATGAAAGGAGCGATCAAATGAGCGAAGTGTTTTCTATCCTGCTTCATAACCGACAGCGTTATGAGCAAGGCAAAGAGGGCCTTTGGTTTTCTTTGCCGACCACAACCGAAAAGCTGCAAGAAGCCCTGCGGGAAATCGGGATCAGTGCCGACAATCCGCAGGACTTTTTCTTGTACGACTACCGAAGCCCACAGGAGCGTCCCATTAAGCTGCCCCGCGATCTGATGCTGTCCGCTGACGTGGACGAACTGAACTTCCTTGCCGCAAGGTTGGAAAAGCTGGACGCAGCCGAGCTTTCGGAGCTGAACGCCGCCCTGACAAGCCCGCAGAGCGACTTCCACAGTATCGGCCAGATCATCGACTACCCCGACAACGTGGACTACTATGTACATCTGCCGGATGTCACCGGCACGGGCCAGTTGGGTGACTACTATCTGAACCGTTCCGGCATGGTGGATATGCCGGAGGAATGGAAAGCGGGAATTTTCCTGCCCCGTTTTGGCCTGCATATTGCCAATACGGAGCATGGTGTTTTCACCGATTACGGCTATCTGGTGAAAAGCGGCGACGAGTGGCAGCGTGTCCATGAGGGCCAGCCGGTGCCGGAGGAATACCGGGTGATGGCCTATCCCGCGCCGGAAATTCTGCGGGAGGAAAGCAAGGTGCAGCCGGAGGCGGCAGCGCCTACAAAGGCCCCGCAGCCTGTCACCCCCATTCTCTTAAACGGCCAGAACAGCGCCGAGCGCATGAAAGAGATCACCGACCGGCTGGAAACCGGCATACAGGAGCTTTTCGAGAGTGAACGCTACAAAGCCTATCTCACCTCTATGGCGAAGTTCCACAGTTACAGCTTCAACAATACGCTGCTGATCGCCATGCAGGGCGGCCAGCTTGTAGCGGGCTACAACAAGTGGCGGGACGATTTTCACCGCAATGTGAAGCGGGGCGAGAAAGGCATCAAGATTCTGGCCCCGGCCCCCTACAAGGTGAAAAAGGAAGTGCCCAAGCTGGACGAACAGGGCCAGCCGGTCATGGACAAGGACGGGAACCCCGTCACCGAGAAAAAAGAAATCCAAGTTCCGGCGTTCAAGATTGTGTCTGTCTTTGACGTGAGCCAGACCGAGGGCGAACCGCTGCCCTCTATCGGTGTGGAAGAGCTGGCCGGGAATGTAGAGCAATACGAGGACTTCTTCAAGGCGCTGGAACAGACTTCCCCCGTCCCGATGGCCTTTGAGGACATCCCCGGTGGTTCTCACGGCTACTACCACCTGACGGAAAAGCGGATCGCCATACAGGAGAACATGAGTGAGCTGCAAACTTTGAAAACAGCCATCCATGAGATTGCCCATGCCAAGCTCCACGCCATTGACCCGGACGCCCCTGTGACCGAACAGGCCGACCGGCCCGACAGCCGCACCCGCGAGGTGCAGGCCGAGAGCGTGGCCTATGCCGTCTGCCAGCACTACGGGCTGGACACGTCCGACTATTCCTTTGGGTATGTGGCCGGTTGGAGTTCCGGCAAAGACCTGAAAGAGCTGCGGGCGTCCCTTGAAACCATCCGGGCCACCGCCCATGAGCTGATTACCGCCATCGACGGCCACCTTGCCGAGCTTCAGCAACAGCGGCAGGCGCAGCAGGCCGTGGAGCAAACTGTGGAGCCGACCGTGGAACAGGCCGCCGAGCAGCCTGCCCCCGACAGTGTGTTTTCCAAGCCGCCCCCGGAACAGCAGCAGGAAATGACAGACAGTGTAAAGGCTATGCTGCAAACCCTGATTGACGCCGATGTGAAATCCACCGGCGAAGTGACGCAAGGCACGTTGGACGCCATTCAGACACAGGGCTTTGTCCTTTCCGGCGACGGGACGCTGCAACGGGCCGAGGCCCAGCCGGAGCCGCAGCCGTGGAATGGGATTGACGGCCTTTTGAACAACAAGCTCATTATGCCGGAGGCCACCCCCACGGAACGGGCCAACGCCCTGATCGACTGGGCCGAGCGTGACGGACAGCGCATGGGCAACGAGGAACGCCGGTTGATCGTGGAGTACGCCGAGGCCGTGGACAACACGGACAAGGTGATTGCCCTTATCAATGAGCTTTGCGAACATGGCTTTGAAATGCAGCACGGCCATGTGGACGAGCTGGTGAAAAGCCGGATTGACCGGGAAATCGCAGAGGCCAAGGCCGCACAGCAGCCCGCCCTTGACCCCACGGCAGAGCCAGTTGTGACGATCCTTTTCACTGAAAGCCCCGATCTGGAAATGGGCCAGCAAATGCCGCTGCATGAGGCCGACGCCCTGTTTGCCCGGCTGGACGCAGAACATCGAGGCGGCGGCTACTATGACAAAACCGACTTCCGTATTGATTTTACATTCCAAGGAGAGCCGCACAGTTATTCCGGGCGGCAGGATTTTGGCGACCGGGACGGTTCCCTGATTGAGCATATCCGGGATTATCAGACCTTTTATCTGAACGACGAAAAATGGAAAGACCATCTGACCCGGCAGGGCGGCCCGGAGGCATGGGCGGAGGATCACGCCAGCCGGGAAGCCTTTCTCACCGAGATCATCCCCTACATGGAGCTGCATTGCAACCTGTCCCGGCTGGAACAGGAGGCGCAGACCCGTTTGGCGTCCAGCGACACCCTGACGCCGGAGGAAACTGCCTACTATGGGGCGCTGGTGGACTACGCTATGGAGTGCCGTCCGCTGCTCAACCACGGAGAGCCTTTGCCGGAAATGCCGAAACTGACCAACTTCGACCAGAGCTTGCAAGACTACAAGGCGCAGGTGGAGGC
>OHIB01000902.1_pt1 | contig 13423 bp, 9 predicted proteins | sample 1568181 | NCBI WGS metagenome assembly OHIB01 (sample SAMEA3879506, study PRJEB24766) | human gut metagenome | biome: human-associated habitat; feature: feces | place: USA | collected 1985/1987
GACGGATTGAGAATCTCCCCATATCTTAAATTTCCTCTCTCATTATAAATCCTCTTCCACGGACTGTATGAATCAGCTTTTTGTCATATCCACCATCAATTTTTTTTCGAAGATAGCTGATATAAACATCCACTACATTCGTGCCCCCTTCGTAATCAAAATTCCAGACATGATCCTCTATCATCTCACGAGACAGCACACGCCCCTGATTGTACATGAAATATTCCAGCATGGCATATTCTTTAGCCGATAATGTGATCTCTTTTCCCCCCCGCATTACCCTGTGGGAAGTGCAATCCAAAGAAAGATCCGCAATATGCAAAACATTGTCAGTAACTCCGAAAGATCCCCTCATCATTGCACGCAGACGTGCTGACAACTCTTCAAACGAAAATGGCTTCACAAGATAATCATTTGCCCCACTGTCTAATCCCTTTACTCTGTCCGAAACAGCATCCTTTGCTGTCAGAAATAGCACCGGTGTTGTCTTTCCCATTCCCCTCAGCGCACGCAGCACTGTAAATCCATCTGCTTTTGGCATCATAATATCAAGAATTACCGCATCGTATTTTACGGCAGTCAAATATTCCTCGGCTTCCTTCCCGTCAAAACATGAATCCACACTATAATACTCATCTTTCAGACGCGCTGTTATAATTTTGTTCAGGTCCTTTTCATCTTCCGCAAGCAAAATTCTCATTTTATCAACTCCCTACTACAATACTTCGACCTTTCATTTCTGTTTGTCTTATTATATGAAAATCATCGGATCAAATCAATTCCCTCTTTTCCCTTGACAGAAGGCATCGCGACTTATATTCTGAAAACATCAGAGAAGATATAAAAGGAGCCGATTTTATGAATTCAAAAACAACAAGTGAAAAGCTTATCCAATTTATTGAAAACAGCCCATCAGCTTTTCATACGGTAGAAACAATTAAATTTCTTCTTTTAAAAAATAATTTCTCGGAATTGTGTGAGAACAAACACTGGCACATAACTGCCGGAGGAAATTATTTTGTGACACGAAATAATTCATCACTGATCGCATTTTCCATTCCCGAAAATCCACTTGCAGGAATGCGTATTATCGCAAGCCACAGTGATTCACCGACTTTTAAAATCAAAGAAAATCCCGAAATGGAATGCGGTCATCACTATGTCAAACTAAATGTAGAACGCTATGGAGGAATGATTTACGCACCTTGGCTCGATCGTCCGCTTTCTATTGCCGGAAGAGTGATTATTAAAGATAAAGAAACAAATAAATTACAATCGAAATTAATAAACATCGACAGAGATCTTGTTTTAATTCCAAATCTCGCAATTCATATGAATAGAGATATTAACAGCGGATATCAATATAATCCACAAAAAGATCTGCTTCCTCTTTACGGCAATCTTTCTGCAAAAGACACTTTTATGAAACAAATCGCCGATGCAGCCGAAGTGTCCGAACAGGACATTCTCGGACATGACCTCTTTCTTTACAACAGACAAAAAGCAAGCATATGGGGCGCTTCCAACGAATTTGTATCTGCTCCGCGGCTTGATGATCTGCAATGTGTGTTTGCCTCTGTTGAAGGATTTCTTGCAGGACAAAAACAAACTTATATGCCGATTCTCTCCGTTCTGGATAACGAAGAAGTTGGAAGTCAGACAAAACAGGGAGCTGCATCTACATTTTTATATGACACACTTACCCGCACTAACTCCTGTCTCGGACTTTCTGATGAAGACTACCTTATTCGGCTTGCAGACAGCTTTATGATTTCCGCAGACAATGCTCATGCGATCCATCCGAATCATCAAGACTGCTCTGATCCGGTCAATCATCCGTATCTAAACGGTGGGATCGTCATTAAATTTAACGCAAATCAAAAATACTGCACAGACGGATTTTCTTCTGCGGTATTTCGTGATCTGTGCCGCACAGTCAATGTTCCTGTCCAAACATTTGTCAACCGTTCCGACATGGCAGGAGGATCAACTCTCGGAAATATATCTAACACCCAAGTTGCAGTCGACACAGTCGATATCGGGCTGCCTCAGCTTGCCATGCATTCTCCCTACGAGACGGCAGGAGTATACGATACCGACTATTTTATCAAAGCTGCAGCCGAATTTTTCAGTTGAGCAAAGAAAGAAATCAAAAAATATAAAAATATTCCAAAATAAAGAAGGAGGATACAAATGACTTTAAAAATAGGTATTATCGGAACAAACTTTATAAGTGATGATTTTTGCGATGCCGCTGCGCAGGTTGACGGGATAGAGCTGTACGCTGTATATTCCAGATCCGCTGACACAGGAAATCATTTTGCCGAAAGACATAATATTCCCACTGTATTCACTGACTATGAACAGTTTCTTGATTCACCGATCGACGCAGTATACGTGGCTTCTCCTAATTTTGCACACTGCTCTCAATCTATAAAAGCAATGGAAAAGAAAAAGCATGTACTCTGTGAAAAAGTAATGGCATCAAATGAACAAGAGGCTCTTTCCATGATCGAGTGTGCCAAAAAAAATCACGTTGTCCTTTTAGAAGCAATGCGTCCCGATTTTGATCCCGCATTTGATATGATCAAAAACGCGCTTCCCCGCATTGGAAAAATTCGAAGAGCATCTTTTGAATTTTGCCAGTATTCAAGCCGCTATGATCGTTTCAAAGACGGAATTATAGAAAATGCATTTAATCCTGCACTCGGAAACGCCGCTGTATCAGACATCGGAGTTTATTGTATTCATTCCCTTGTCCGCCTTTTCGGTACACCTAAAAACATTCATTCTATGTCTTCCTCATTGGAAAACAATTTTGAATGCAGCGGCATTGTTCTGATGGAATATCCCGATATGATCGCAGAAGCAATCTATTCCAAAGTTACGGTTTCCTATCGTCCGAGCGTCATTCAAGGAGAAAACGGTTCTATCCTGATCGACTACATAAGTCATCCGACACAAATAGAACTCAGACTGCGGGAAGGCTCTCGTGATCCGATCAACGGTGGAATCAAAGAAATACTGCCTTATTCACCTGTAAACAACAATATGATTTATGAAATAAAAAATTTTCTTTCACTTGTTGAAAACAATGGAATCGAGCACGAATACCTACAATATTCGCTTGATACGATCCGCATTATAGATCATGTACTTGCTTCACATACTTCCGTACATTAAAAAATAGATCCATCTATTCTACTAAAAATAAATCGATCTATTCCAGTCATCTTGAGTTAAACTTTAATACAACAAATTAACGTTGCAAAAAAGACTGTATATCTTACAAGAATTTCTTCTGTTTGATATACAGTCTTTTCTTTTATCTTAGCACTTTTTCTTTGCTTTTCCTATCCGCAGTGTACAAAGGATAATGTACTTTCTATCCTTTTCTTCTCTTTCTCTGAATCAAAGCAAGTACTGCCGCGGCTGTCATTGCTGCTCCTGCATACAGCATCGGAGAAACATTATCTCCTGTTTGAACTGCTCCGTCATTCTTCTCCGGTGTCGGCTGTGGATCTGGATTTGGAGTAGGAGTCGCAGTTTCTTCTTCAACTTCAATTTCCACACTGTCCGTAACTTTAACTTTCTTTTCACCCTGCACTGCCGTTGCCGTGATCGTTGCTTTTCCGACTTTCAGCGCTGTTACTTTTCCTGCTTCATCTACTTTGAGCACCGTCTCATCAGATGTTGTCCATATAATTGTAACATCTTTTGCATCTGTCGGATCAACTTTTGCTGTTACTGTCGTTTCCTCTCCGACTTTCAGTTTCTTGCTCTCTGCCGTTACTGTTACACTCTTAAGCTCCGGCGTCGGTTCTGGTTTTACCTCTTCTTCAACTTCGATTTCCACACTGTCCGTAACTTTCTTTTCGCCCTGCACTGCCGTTGCCGTGATCGTTGCTTTTCCGACTTTCAGCGCTGTTACTTTTCCTGCTTCATCTACTTTGAGCACCGTCTCATCAGATGTTGTCCATATAATTGTAACATCTTTTGCATCTGTCGGATCAACTTTTGCTGTTACTGTCGTTTCCTCTCCGACTTTCAGTTTCTTGCTCTCTGCCGTTACTGTTACACTCTTAAGCTCCGGCGTCGGTTCTGGTTTTACCTCTTCTTCAACTTCGATTTCCACACTGTCCGTAACTTTCTTTTCGCCCTGCACTGCCGTTGCCGTGATCGTTGCTTTTCCGGCTTTCAACGCTGTTACTTTTCCTGCTTCATCTACTTTGAGCACCGTCGCATCAGACGTTTTCCATGTGATTGTAACATCTTTTGCATCTGTCGGATCAACTTTTGCTGTCACTGTCGTTTCCTCTCCGACTTTCAGTTTCTTACTCTCTGCCGTTACTGTTACACTCTTAAGCTCCGGCGTCGGTTCTGGTTTCGGATTCAGATTTTCAAGTTTTTCTGTCTCAGCTTTCAATGCGTCTGCTTTTTCAGAAACATTATGATTTAATGCATATGCATTTTCATACGCTGATTCTGCTTCCATATACGCTGCAAAGAACTCTTTATACTTCTCATCACCGTACTGGATACCATACTCTTTTAACTTATCATCTGCTGCTTTGAGCGTCTCTTTCAAATGATCTTTATTTACCGTTTCATATGCTTCAAATTCTCTTAACTGGAATGTTCCGTCAACGCCCTGCATCTTAATATAACGTGTCTCAAGCGGCTGTTCAAACTTGATTGTATTTACTGATTCGCCTTTTATAGATGCTTTTCCTTCAATATCCTTCCAAACTTTTCCGTCTGAAGAAACTTGAAGTTTAAATGTCGCCGGCGCTTTATCCCACTGAAGGACAAGATGATCGATCTGATGTGTCTGAAGCATATCTACCGCAAAACTGCTGTCTGCATAAAGACCTTCAAAGAAAGAGTCTTTCTCACTGACATCTGTTCCATGTTTTCCGTCTGCCGTATTTCCGTCACCATCAATCGCCTTCCAGCCTACACGAAGCTTTTTATTTGCATTGTCGTAATTATTATCGCCTTTATGCTGCGCTGTTCCTGCTGCAGCTTTGTCCTGCGCTACATTGACTTCTGTCACTGCTTTACCCTCTGCCGCCAATTTAATCGTCTTTGGGGACAATGCTTTGTCATAAACTTTCAAGTCTGCGATCTTTCCGTCAAATCCGTTTCCGATCGTTGTCAACGGAAATACAAATGTAGATAAAAGATGATTGTAATCCGTTTCTGAATTTGTTGTTCTCGTCAATGCTTGTTTAAATTCTCCGTTGATGTAAAGTTTTGTTACCTGCTGTGTTCCGACGATCGTTACATTTACACTCTTATTTTCAGGAATTGTATAATCAAACTTCTGCTCAAAATAAGAACGGTTGATCTTTAATTTTCCGTCTGATCCGATCGACAAACGACCGTCTCGTCCATCAAACAACTGTGCGTCTCCTTTTTTATCCACTTTCAGATCAAACTGAACTGTATATGGATAATCAACAGATCTTAACCCTGTCGTAAGACTTCCATCTCCGTTCAAGTCAAGCCAGTTTTTACCATCTTCTTCTTTCACATCTGCGTTTATAACTGTTCCATTATATCCGTTTCCTGCCGCATCATATACGACTGTTCCGTCCTCGCCTGATTTTACATTTTTAAAATCATAATCTAATACAAGCGATGTCTCTGAAGGAATATCGGATGCCAGTTCCACTCCCGGACCTGCTTTTAATTTTTCAAACTTGAGGCTATACTCCTCATATGTCTGGTCTTCATCCGTTCCGCCCCATGTTTTCTCACTAAGAACAGCAGCCTGACGCATCAATCGTTCGTAATTATCACGTTCTGTCACACCCATGTCTGCAATATCTGCCCACATCGCAGTCTTTGCTCCGAGAAGATTCGGATCTGCCGGCTGAACCGTACCGCTGCTGCTGAATGTAACCGGTGTCCAGTTATTGAAAATATGCTCTACATTGACAACATCGCGTTTATCCCTTCCTGTATTTCCATACAAATGGAAAGAATCCACATTGACGATCTTAAATCCTTCGGCGCTTCGTTTCGCCGCATTATCCCATGAATTTGACCAGAAATCAATTTCGATATCTGTATAATCTTTTGTGGAAATTCCTTTATCATCAAAATACTGCTTCATAGATCCCCACATACGTACTTTTTTTCCGCTTTCCTGAACGGTGTCAGCCATCTCACGGATGTAATTACGCATTCCGTCAAATTCATCGTTCTTAATACTCCAGTATTCGTCCACTCCGATATCAACCGTGTCTCCTAAAAATACAGGATCTGCTTCGTTCAGATATTCGCTGTACAGCGCCTTAAGAAACTTTAACGCCCACTGTCCGCTTTCTCCTTTTACAGAAAGCAGCTCCCAGTCCCGGTCGCTTTTAATTCCGTCTTCCGGCATATTTTCAAAACCTTGTACTTTTCTGATTTCCTCGATATTGTTTCTCACATATCTGTTAAATAACAACGAATGTCCCGGCGCATCGATTTCCGAAATCGGATTCATGCCGCAATCCATCGCAAACTGCTGGAGATCTTTATATTCTTCTGCTGTATACTGCGGTTCTCCGCCGTAAGCTCCGTTTTCATCATTGTAATATGCATTCTGCTGAGGATCTGTCTTTAAACTCGGAAACGTTTTGCTTTCCAAACGGAACATTCCTTTATAATTTTTCCAGTTATTATAATCTTCGCGTCCTGTCGTAGCTCCCGAATGACGATTATCGTTCAGATGAAAATGTACTTCATTAATTTTATAAAATGAAAACGTCTTCACAATATCTTTCAAAGCATCCAAACGATACGGAACACGCGCGATATCGATCATTACTCCGCGTACTTCATATTGAGAGAAATCTCTTGTCACACCTTTAGGGAAAGAATACGTTCCGTCTTGTGTATAATACACCTGCTCTAACGTCTTTGTTCCGTACAGACATCCGGTGTATCCGTTACTGCTGATATGAATTCCTCCGTCGTCTGCTTTCAGTAAATATCCTTCCTTGCCTGTGTCGTATGTATCTTCCGGCAGTGACTCAATCAAGATATCGTCTTCGTCTCCGCCTTCTCCGCTGACAACCTCAAGTTCCATTCCGGTAATTTCTTTCATATCGCTCTTAAACTGAGACGCTACTTTCTCAAGTCCGACTCCTGCGCCGTCCTTTAAAACAATACGGGAATTTTCCGTAAGCTTAACTTCTCCCTCATATCCATACCATTCTTGAAGACTTGGAATCACTTCCGGTTCTTCATTCTGATTTTTTATCTCTGGATAAATCTCTGCATGTTTTGATTTTTTATTCGGCACATGAACCTGAAATGTTTTCTCTGCCGTATCTTCAGGATCATTTTCATTCACAACTTCCAATATCACATCCATATCATAATCATACATATTATGATCACTGATCTGACCCTCATCAGAAATAACCTGAGGATATTCGCTTCCCTTCACACTAATACTGAATCCATCAGGCATCTTCGGAAGCGGAACTGTCTCAGAATCTACCGTGATCGCCTCAAGCGCTTTTACAGAATCCATCGCTTCTTTTGCATTTTTCGGCGCCGGATCTGTCACCTCGGGTGTCTGTACCTGATCCCCATGTATCTCAATTTCCTGAACAGAAACACTGTTGCCGCCCGCGTTCGTATTTACTTTATTGAAATAGAAACGCACATAACGGTCAAGACGCTTTCCTTCTACATCTGTGATACTATCATGCTTATTCTGCTCATTTCCCGGCTGACATGTCACATGTTTAACAGTTTTCCACTCTGATTTTTTATCAGCCCTTGTCTGAATCTCATAGTCGATCGAATATACAAGTTTATAAAAATAAAGGTCGATGCTTGTAATATTCGTAACCTCATTTCTCAGATCTATCTCAAGCCACTGCGGGGTCTGCTGCTGATTTGGTGAAGTTCCGTTTTTCATTGTAGGTGCAGACCATCTGGAAGTATCCGACTTCTGTCCGTCAACTGCAAGATTTGCAGTCAGATTCGGCATTGCCGCCTCTACTCCTGACGCAGACGCCGTCTTATTCAATGCGATATTTCCTGTGATCGTCTCATAACCGCTTTCACTTTTCTTCGTTCCAATCACCTGAAATTCCCGCACCCCGATACTGCGGTTTGCCGCCTGACTGTTTCCTGATGTAAAGTAAAGCCTTATATAGCGTGGAATCTCTCTCGCTTTTCCGTTTTCCTTCACATCAACAGTTTTTTTCAAGTTCAGATCTGTACCTTCCGGCATGTCTGCAGTCGCAATCGTTGTCCACACTGCGTCTTCTGCATTGGAATCAGAAACTTCCACACGGAAATCTCCGTACAGCCTTGCAAAGAAATCAACCTTGATCTCTGATACAACGCAAATTCCTCCCAGGTCTACTTCCAGCCACTGCTCTGAAAACTCCGCGTCCTCTCCACTTTGCCATCTGCTGTTATCCGCTTCTCCGTTATTATCGGAAATTCCGTCAAACGCAAGCCCCGGTTCTCTTGCGGGAAGGTTGCCCGATGCCGCAAGAAACTTAGATGCCCGCGCAGTGCTTCCCCTGTCTGCCGCAAGATTTATTTCTTGCTGTTCAGCCTCTCCACTCATTTCTGTGTGAGCTTCTTCTGCCTGCACAACTCCAATACCCGGAACAGAAAATCCTGTCACACCGAGTATTGCTGCCATTACAAGCGCCGCTACTCTTTTCTTTTTCATATTATTCTTTTTCTCCTTCTATGTATCCATCTCTCAGCCCAGCTTTAATCATCCGGACACACGGATACAGTTATTTCTATAATAATCCTTTCAACTTGTTTTTGTCTACACTTTTTAATATTTCCACCTGTTTTTAAATAATTTTGTGCATTTTTTACATAACTTTATTATTTTGATACAGTAAAAAACCGGGTGCATTATGCACTCGGTCTTATCCCTATCTTACTCTGTCATTACATTTTTTCATTTACAAGTAGAAGTTTTTCAGCTCATATCGTATAATGTATAAAAAGCAACCCCCCTCTTTAAATCCTGAGAGCAGCCGTCATATGTACGCGAATAATATGTGGTGTTTTTCGGAACAGGTTCTCAAATCATGTACTGATTATTAGTTGCCGAAGCGTCAATGTGACGGCTGCTCTCAAGACTTAAAAAGAGGATAATTCATTATATGCACTTTATGGGATTAATATTCCATTTGTAGTCGAAGCATTTTCTTCATACGGATATTCATTCCCCGCGATATGATCACAATGAACTCTGTAATAATAACCTCTGTCTACTTTCAAAGATTTTGCCGTAGATAAGTAATAATTATTCTCATCCTCTGCAACCCATGCGTCTATCTGCCCCCACTCATCGTTCTTTTCATCATATTGATCGACATACACGATTGTTGCTATATATTTTACTTCATGGTTTGCCGTAGTAGATCCATATGCATATATACGGGAGATTCCTGCTTTTGATATGATAGATTCGCCATCCATCAGATGTACTCCCCTTAAATCAGGAGAAGATGTATATCCTATAGACCTCTCCTCAGTCGTAAGATATGAACCGTCAACTTGTTTTAACTCTCTGTCTGATGCTCTGACATTTGTCGCAGACGCTGCAACAATTCCGCATAACAGAACAGCGCTTCCTAATATAGATAAAATACGTCTCTTCATAACTTTTCTCATTCCTCTTTGATGTTTTACTCTTTTTTGCTTCTCTATTAAGTAAACAACCAAACAGGAAAAAACTTACGCGTTTTACTTAGAAAAATATAAATTTTTTAAAATTTTTTCAAATTCTTCCTTTTCAACTACTCCTTTAATCTCATATTGAGCCCCGGCATACTCAAACTCTGCCTCATATCGCTTTACTTTTTCTTCTTTTTCCTCATATTCTTTCACTTGAATTTCCATTCCATTATTTAGACAAAGAACATACTCATTAATCAAATTATCTGGTTCTTTCTGTGCAAATGAAGAATCTACATCATTCATATACATAGTATATTTAATTACTTCGTCTTCATGTTTATATAATAATGTCGCCTTTTTTAGATCTTGATTTATTTCATAATTTTTTAATGCCATCCTATCTGGTTTATAAATCAATCTCACTGGCAGTATTCCCAGTTGTTTTGATATCTCTTTATAAATATACACTTCATTTGTATCTTCTATTTCTTGCAAATCCATATTTTCAACATCTATATATGATGCCTTTTCTCCACTTTCATCCCTATCCCACCATACTTTCCAATATGATTTACTTCCTACTCCAGTCATCACGCTTCCAAATACAAGAATAAACACAGCCGCAACAGCAATTATTGCATAACGCCTTTTCTTTTTACGATATACAACTTTTGCCCGTTTTTCATATTCATAATCTTGTATTTTTTGAAACAAAGCTTCTTCCATATCTTCAGATACGGTTATATGGTCAAGATCTTTTCGTCCTGAAACTTCTTTTTCAAGTGCTTCTGCTTCTCTTTCTATTTCTTTTTTCAGTGATAATTTTTTCAGTTTTTTCATTCCTTACCCCTTTTTCTGTCCTATATTTTTCCTTGACATTTCACCAAATAAGGTTAAGATGAAATTAGCTTTAGCCATGTGCTACTATTACCGGAGGTAACTTTATGAAACGAATCATTTTAACCGGCGGCGGAACTGCCGGACATGTAACTCCTAATATCGCCTTAATTCCAAAACTTCGGGAACTTGGTTTTGATATTCACTATATCGGCTCTTATAACGGTATTGAAAAAGATCTGATCGAGCCTTTTGGCATTCCATATCACGGAATTTCTTCCGGGAAGCTTCGCCGTTATTTCAGTTTACAAAATTTTACCGATCCTTTCCGTGTTATTAAAGGTTTTGGAGAAGCCCGCAAACTGATTAAAAATTTAAAACCCGATGTCATTTTTTCAAAGGGCGGATTTGTATCTGTTCCTGTTGTACTCGCCGGAAAAAAATGTAAAGTTCCGGTGATTATTCATGAATCAGATATGACTCCCGGTCTTGCTAATAAAATCGCAATTCCGTCCGCAGCAAAAATATGCTGTAATTTTCCTGAAACATTGGATTGCCTTCCGGAAGGGAAAGCCGTCCTTACAGGTTCTCCGATCCGACAGGAACTTCTCTCAGGAAATAAAATTGCAGCAATGGATCTCTGCAAATTCACTGCAGACAAACCTGTTATCCTCGTAATCGGCGGAAGTCTTGGTTCTGTTGTTGTAAACAATGCGGTCAGAGAGAGCCTTCCATGTCTGCTGAAAGATTTCCAAATCATTCATTTATGCGGAAAAGGAAAAACCGATGAATCTTTAAAAAACACAAAAGGATACTGTCAATTTGAATATGTAAAAGATGAGCTTCGCGACATTTTTGCATTATCCGAGATTGTCATCTCCAGAGCCGGTGCAAACGCAATATGCGAACTCCTTGCTCTTAGGAAACCAAACCTTCTGATTCCGCTTTCTGCCAAAGCAAGCCGTGGAGATCAGATATTAAACGCCCGCTCTTTTGAACGTCAGGGATTCAGTATGGTTTTAGAGGAAGAAGATCTTACAAAAGAAACCCTTACTTCCACTGTATATAAACTGTTTGAAAAACGTGGTTCATACGTCGATGCAATGCGTAATTCCAACCAACAAGATTCGATTGACACGATCATCTCTATGATCACTCAGGCATCCAAATAAATGTTTTCAAAAACAATATATTATTCCAAGCGTTTATCCAAACATTCATCCTGACTCTTATTTAAGCAGCAACTATCTTAGAAGTAGCTGCTGCTTATTTTCTAAGGAATTCTACCATCTTTATCCTGCATCTCTTCATACTCCGCACCGAACTTTTTACGTATCCATTTCTTAGCCCTATGCAGCAAAGCATGTAAGACTTCTTTCCTAATTTCCATTATTTCGGCCACTTTTACCTGCGGTATATCCATGTAATAAACAAGTATGATTGCTTCATACCATCTTGGATTCTTCTTTGACAATGCTGCCATTATTTTCTCATGGAATTGCTTTTTGTATAAAACTTCCTCTTTCTCTATAAATTCCGTTTCTAAGCTTTCTCCAAACTGCTCTTTGTTTTTATACAATTCATCATCTTCAGACAGCACTTCCCTTTTGAACTTCTTATTAAAATTCAGCGCAGAATTTTTTGCTGTTGTATATAACCATGCCGAAACATTTCCATCTTTCAGCTCTTCAAATCCTATGTATAGTTTAAGAAATGTATCCTGAGTTATGTCTTCTGCCGCATCGTAATTATCACCTGAATAAATATACGCAACTTTCAGGACGAGATTTTTATACTTTTTATAAATCTCGTTGTATTCACGATTACCTGTTAACATAATTTCTCCGGTTTACTTCATTTTATCCAAAATTTCTTTTTTATCTTCTTCCGACAACTCTCCCATCTTCCAACCAAGACCGACTTGATCCCCTTTATATCTCGGTATCAGATGCATGTGAAAATGGAATACGCTCTGACCTGCGCACTCTTCATTATTTTGAACAATATTATATCCGTCGCAATCAAGAACTTTTGTTAATTTATTTACCATCTTTTTAGCAAGAATCATCGCTTTTGCAACTACTTCCTCATCAATATCATATAAATTGCGGTAATGTTCTTTCGGAAGAATCAATGCATGACCTTTTGATGCCGGTCCAAGATCCAGTATTACCCGAAAATCATCATCCTCATAAAGCGTTGCAGACGGAATTTCACCTGCCGCAATCTTACAGAAAATACAATCTTTTTCTTTCATAAAATAACGCCTCTTTTCCTTTGTTTATTATGATTACATATACCTCATTTTACCACAAAAGAAAAACTTTATCAAAAATTCCTATTTATTTTGTAGTATACTTTCTGTTGCATTTTTTGTCGAATTTCGTCGTATGAATTATATTGAACAAGAATTTTTCTCATGCTAGACTTAATTTATGCGTACACTGTTTCGCATATTTATTTCAGTATGAAAGCGAGAAAATATTTATGCTTACTAATATCAATATTAACAAAATGAACCAATTAACAAGTGAAAACGAAACGGCAAAACAAATCGTTTCACAACTCCTTGAAAACCATCAGACGATTGTATCCATGATTTCCCATGAAATCAGAAACCCTCTGACTCTCGTATCCTCTGCTCTGCAGATTATAGAGATACAGCATCCTGAAGTTATTAACTTTCACGGTTGGTCTCAGGCAATCGAAGATATTGAATTTATGTGTAACCTGCTCAATGAACTTTCAGATTTCAACAACGGAAGTACGCTGCACCACTCTGTCTTTTCACTGGAAAAACTTCTCAAAAATATTGCCGTTTCCTTTGCAATGTCACTTGATTCGATAAATTCAAATATTGAGTTCACATCAAAAATATCACTTAATTCCGACAACTATACAGGTGATAAGATAAAATTTG
>OHIB01000909.1_pt1 | contig 13319 bp, 4 predicted proteins | sample 1568181 | NCBI WGS metagenome assembly OHIB01 (sample SAMEA3879506, study PRJEB24766) | human gut metagenome | biome: human-associated habitat; feature: feces | place: USA | collected 1985/1987
AGGCGCGTTTCGGAGGCCAACCGCCCTAACCCCCATTTGTAGGGGCCGATGCTCGCCATCGGCCCGTTTGACGGGCCTTGCCCTATTTATTTTTAGGCCCTGCACGGGGAACCACCCCTCAGGGTGCTCCGCGTCCAGCGCAAACAGCGCCCCGTCCCCTCTGTCGCTCCGCGACATCTCCCCGCCCCGCGGGGAGTCACCCCTCAAGGGGCGCCAATATCTCCACCTTATGTTTGCGGTGGCTCCCCTTTGAGGGGAGCTGTCTGCAACGCAGACTGAGGGGTGGTTCCTAGCCACAAACCTAACGGCCGTGGGGTGGTTCCCCGCCACAAACCTAACCCGTAGGGTGGTTCCCCACGCAGGGCCTAAAAATCAACCGAACAACGGCCATGTACACCCCAAAAAATTTATTCCCCAATAACCCACCATAGGGGGAGGGCCAAATCCGGCCCTCCCCCTGTGTATGATGGATTATCCCTCTATACCCTATTGGTGAATTGTAACATTGTTTTGCCTTGCGGCGGGCGCATCAGGTGCGGTTCTTCTTTTTCAGGCTCAGCAGCACGCCAACACCGGCCACAACCAGCAGCACACCAATGCCGCTGAACAACAGGGTGCCGAAACCACCGGTGGTGGGCAACTTGAAGCCCCTACGGTTGATGACAGTAACCGTGATTGTAGCAGTGTCAGTAACGTCTTTTCCCTTATCATCGGTAAACTTCGTTGTTTTCTGATCCCAATCATGCTTTGTCAAAACGCCATCTTTGTACTCAAAGTTTTCATTCCAAGACGTCTCTTCGCTAATGTTCAGCGTAACCTTGACAGGACCGTTCAGCAAATTATAACTATCAAGAGTCTCTTTCTCAACCAAGTAGTAATCACCATTTGCTAAGCCATCCTGATGAATATTACCTTCGCTATCTGTTACCAACGTATCTGTGTTTACTTTAACCCACACTTTTCCAGCTTCTGCAGTAGGCAGACCATATGCTTTCACTTCATCCGCTGTCAAAGCCTTATCTCCGGCTTCCTGCTCCGGAACCTGCTTGTACAAGTCAAACTTTACACCGACTAGATTCTTTTTATCATCACCGTCTTTATGCACATTGATTGTATAGCTATAAACAACGGTATCGTCATGAATCTCGCTGTTAGAGCCGTCATCCGGCTGACCATCGACATTAATCTTATTGGTATACTTCAACTTTGCAGTATTGTGATTACCATCTTTCGGCGTGCTAGCAGCAGCCGTCATTTCGGCAGTATAAGAAATCACAATATTCTTCCCTGCATAATTTTCCATAGCAGCAGGGGTAAATGTAATCTTAAAGCCATTTGCAGGAACATCTTCACCCTTGGTAGTAATCCTATATACCGCTTCATCCACAGCAATGCCTTCGCAGGTCAATGTAGCATTCCCATCATACTTCAAGTTGTTAGGCGTATCCGTTACTTCAAAGGTACTAAGCTTCGTAATGTTATTAGGAACACTTACTGTAATCGTATACGGAACATGGTCGCCTACGCTGTAATCTGTATCTTCTGTTTCGGTATTGTCTTTATCAATTACTTTCTTTTCCAAATCCGGCTTTTCATTGATAACTTCAATGGTAACATTTGATTCCGTTTTGCTACCATACGTAATCTTGCCCTCGCTGTCAACTACAAACACAATCGGAGTCTGATCAAGAATATAACCAGTATCTGGATCATAGCTCTGTTCGATAAAACGGTAGGTACCCTGAGACAGACCGCTTACAGTAATCTTGCCATCAGTCGTCTTTAACGTTCCAAGATCTTCATCCGTTTGCTCATTTTTGGTTACTTCTTCCCATGTTTCGGGATCATCTTTTACCTTCTTTTCAAGCTTGTATGTAACGCCATTCAGATTCTCTGGAGTTCCACCGCCCACGCGGCCTTTTTTCTCCAAGGTCACTTTGCCGTAGGTCGTTGCATTTTTAGGGAATACATACACATCGTACATCCACTCTGCCTTATTGGTTGGATTTGCCATAGGAAGCGATACCAGGAACGGTTCAACCGGGGTCGTTACCTTAGCGGGGGTTTCAGTTTCGATAATAACATACAAGCCAACCGGCAGGCCCGTCTCGCCATCGCCAAACTTTACAATGCCATTCTTGCCCGTCTTACCAGAGCCATTTGGCTTATTAGCATAAGCAGAAAGAATCTGACCATTCTTATCAACATAAGTGTTGATGCCTACCTTCTCTGTGCTCTTACCATTATAGTACTCGACCAGTTCATCCGCAGTCATTACCTGATAATAGGTAAAGGTTGCACCTTCCAAGTCTTTTGCATCTGTGGGCACATTGTTCTCGTCTCCTGCTACACCTGTGCCGGCTTTATCCTCGTTACCATTATATTCATACTTATGAATCGTGATGGTACCCTTTGCATCTTTATCAATAGCGCTAGCCAGGGGAGTTGTGGGTGTAGTTTCACCTGTACCCTCTGCCATTGCTGGCATGGCGCACAGGCTGAGGGCCAAGGCGGCGCTCAACAGGCCTGTGAGAAAACGTTTTGCTTTTTTCATTTCAGTACCTCTTCTCTTAAAAAAAATCATCATCGGATGGGCGGCGGGGCCGCCCGGCTTAAGGGTTCTGCATCAGCACGGCGTGCAGTGCGGGGCGCTGCAGCGGGGAAACGCTGCAGCGCCGCCCGCACTGTGCCGTGAAGAAAAAAGGAGGAAAAACTGGGCCGCTTGCCCACTTGGCTTAAGGTGCATCTGAAACCAAAGGAAATAACGGATATTTCGCAGCCACAAGCAGGATGTAAGGCAAAGAGCCGCCGGAATCCTTTCCGGATCCCAAGGCTTTTTAACATAAAATCCGGCTGCGCTTATAGAAACAGGCGATATTTTCCGCATTTCAGTTACACACCCCGGCTTATGGTTGCGCCCTGCCGTAAACGGGCGCGCACGGGCGGGCAGGCCCTGTATCCTGGGGGTTGCTGGGTTTCCGGGGGATGGTTAATGTCGCCGGCCCCCTTTCCTGTTGTAGCGGAATGTGAATATCAACAGCCCTGCCACCGCCAGCGGCATGCCGATCAGCAGCCACAGGCTTGGCGCGTCTGCACCCGTGTGGGGCAGCTCAGGCGTTTTACGGTTCAGAACGGTAAGGGTCATGGTGTAGGTGTTATTGGCGCCCGGAATGAACGATCCATCACTTTCCGAAACTTCCACACCATCAATAGAACACTTGCCGCCTTGGGTAAATTCGATCACAATTGGCTGTGCCAACAGGTTGTACCCCGGATGTGCCTTGGTTTCCGTCAGGCGGTATGTACCGGGTTCCAGATTTTTGAACGGGTTATCTATAATCTTGCCGTCCGCCCCGGTTATACCGGTCAAATAATTTTTGTTTTCGTTGCTACTGAATTTGTAGTCAGTATCAACCGTATACTGCGGTTCTCCTCCGGTTGTTGTTTCGACCAGCTTTTCCAGCTTGAACTCAACATCTTCCAAGAATACTTCTTTGCTCTCATTATTGAGTTCCGCGTCCTTCTTGATGATATCCAGTACAAACTTCGGGTTCTGCAGCTTGTTGGTCAGCACAATCGTGCCGCTGCCGCCGGTGATGGTTCCATCGGCGCCTACTGTGGCATTGGTTTTCTTTGTGCCATCTTCATCGCTGATTTTTGCTTCCGCTTTAGCCGTTACAACATACGTATTGCCTTTAATCGGAATGGTTTCTTTCGGCTCTACCTTGGTAAAGTTGCCATTCTCCAACGTACCTTCCACAATGCGGTATTCGTAGTTCGTATGATCCTCAACGTCAAACTTGTCCAGGTTCGCAAAGGTAAAGGCACAGTTCCAGCCATTTCTGGCCGGGGTTACCGTTACATATTCCGTCTTTGCGTCCTCCGGATACCTCACCGGCTTCCAGGGATCGTTTTTCGTCTTGCGGCGCTGGAGCTGGATATAAATTTCACCCGGCAAGCCATCTTCCAACGGGCTACCATTTGCGTTCTCCCACGTTTTGGTAAAGTCGATGTTGATCAATTCATGCATCGTGTTCGTGAATGTCGCGGTAACATCCGTTTCGCCGATTGACCCCTGCACATAGGTATTATCAACTTCCTTCGTATCAACGCCGCCGCCTGTTACGCTCACTCCTTGCAGGTGTGAGCCGTCATTCGTCGTTACCTCTTCAATACGGAAGCGTGTTCCGATGGGGATTCCGCTGATCTCGCAACGGTCCTTGTCGTTCATGTCGATGGTAACTTGTTTTTCGATGGGGTCCTTCTCCAGACCTACGCCGCCGACATTGGTGAACGTTACATTAAAGGTATATTTGCCTTTAATCAAATCAACTTCATCACTTGCCGCAGCTTTTTGGATTACCAGGTCTCCGGTTTTCACCGTATTAACAAACTGTACTTTCAGCTTTGTCAACGAAGATGTTGTTTCGTCCGGGTTCTTATAAGAGCGGAACACAATGGTGTTTGCATTTTTCGGCTTTTGGCTTGCCGTGTAGCCGTTATTTGCAATACCCTGTGCAGGATCATAGACTTCCGTTCGGCCATCATCGGGGCCGTCGGCGGGATCCTTCTGCCTATCCAGCGACTTGTTCGTGTCGGTAACTTCCACGGTCTTTACCGTGCTATCGCCCTTCATCGAAGTAACCTTCTGCCCGTTCTCGTACACCGTCCATGTGGTATCATACAAGTTCGGGTTCAGGGTTTCTTTGAGCGAAATGTAACTGCCGCGGCGGAACTGGTCGCTGAAGGTAACGGTTTCACCGTTTTGCAGCATAAACTGGCCGTTTTCATCCACAACGTGCGTATCGTTGTTTTTGGTGGTTGTGAACTGTGCGCCTGCGGCATTTGTCAGGCCTCCGGCATTAATGGAACCATAAACGGGGATATCTTCCTGCTTGGTGGTAAAGCCTGTTTTGGTTGTAGCTTTGGCCTGGGCCGAGAATACAAAGTCCTTGAAGTAAATGTGCCGTGGGTAGTTATCGCCCACACGGATCGTTGTTACTTGCGTCAGGTCAAAGCCTTCCTCCGCATTCAGCTTGTTCAAGTCCAGCTTTATGGTTATCCACTTATCATTTTCCAGCGTTACCGTGCCGTATGTAGTACCATTCAGGCACGTTGTGCCCAGGCAGCCTTTCTGCTTTTTGTTTTTGTCCAGCAGTTCAAGGTACAAGTTGCCAAGCGACAATACGCCCTGGTCGCTTTCCGACTTTGCGTAAATTTTGAACGTCAGGTATCGCTTCTGGCTGATATTTATCGCATCATTCAATGTCAGTATGCCGTACCGTTCACTTCGACGCCCGCTGGGTGGATTGGTATCTGGGTATTGCGCGTACCAGTGCAATGCTTCTTCACCATCCAGCGCTGTGGTTGGTTCAAAAATAATTCCCTTGCTATTTTCTACCGGTTTACAGCTCGCATAGTTGCTGGTATTCAACTTAATCAGGTTCTCATCCGAATCAATGGTAGCGTCATGTTGAGGATTCTGATAGTGCGTTGCTTGGTTTTGGATGGTGAATGCAAACAGATCCGGAGTATCGAAGCAGCTTTTGAACCATTCATTGACATCTTTTTTATCAACGATTTTTTGAACCTGCAGCTCGTTATTATCCGGGAAGTTGAACGCCACCGCCATGTTGGATTCCCACATACCGCGTTCCATGTAGTACATGGTAAGGGTGTGCTTTTGGCCTTTGTCGAATGTAAGAGTAGTGCCTTTCGCGTAGAAATCGATGACCTCTTTATTATCTTTATTTTTATTATATGTTACGGTCTTGACAGAGGTATTGCCATTTTTTTCATCTTTATCTTTATCATCTTTATCTGACGTTCCGCCTTTTTTGACCCTACTGACATAGGCTGTTACACTATTTTTTTCCTTTCCATCTTCCTTTGTCTCGCCAAATTCCAGCAGGCCGGAAACCTCACCATGGGCGCCGCCAACGTCAAGCGCCAGCTGACCATCAATGAATACCCAAACGTCATCGTCACCGGAGAAGAAGAACTTGATGCTGGTTCTTCCCTTTGTTCCATCTGCATTCTTTGTTTCAACTTTGCCGTCATCCGTCAGGGTAAAATCCATCTGCAGCTTGGTGCCAAAGCCGTAATTGTAGGTAGAAAACACACCAGGGTTTGCTGTTTCATTGAACGGGAAGTAGCCATAAAGGTCTTTCGAGTTCGATGACGCACTCACATTCCTTGAAGACTCTCTGTTATCGGCACTTTGGAGAAAATATTTTGAATCCGAATTTTGTCCCGAATCTTGTTTTAGATACAAGGTTGTATCCTTGCTGTCAAAGCACCAATAATCAACGTCCGTCTCATTATCAAAAAGATTTTTCACTTTAGTAAATGGGAACTTTACATTCTCATACACTTCACCAAGCTTTGCTTTTTTACTATTCTCTCCTAAGAGGAAGTCTTTGTTAAAGTGCGGTTCTACTGCTGATGTTTCTGTTCCGTTTAACAACGGTGCTCCATCTGCTTTACCGGTGGATGTTTTATCCGCAACCAAGCCTTGATAGGCATAGTATGTATGTTCATTTCCACTGGTATTATCCTCATTACGCTGAGCGTTATTGATTGCCATAAAACGATTAAACTTGACGTTGTCGTCGTTGCTGTACCCAAACAACTTTAATGTACCTGCAATCTGGCTAAATTCAGGGGAGCCCGCAGGCTGGAAATGTCCGGTATAAAGCGGGTATGGGGCATTTGCATCCTTATAATAATCGCTCAGCGCCTGATCAAATTCACGGAAGGGTACCCAGGTGCGGTGACTTGCATCCCTATATTCACCGTAGCCATCACGGTTCTTGCCGTTCAGTTCGTAATCTGTATAATAGTCATACAGCGTACTGGTAACATATTTTGTGTTTGGTTCTTCCGTAAAATCAGCGGATGCAATATCTACTATTGGAGTTTTTTTCCCCGCTTCGGCATCACGATTCTTCCACTCTTCGGCATCACGCTTGGTACCTTTTGGAGCCCAGTAGCCGCCACGAGTGGTGGTATCTTTATATACTGCATCGTCATTCGTATCCGCATAGAAGCAATTTTTATCATCTGTGGGAATCGGCAGCCACTCTGTACTTACTCCATTTCCTTTTGTCTCCTCGTCACCGTTAATTTTTTCACCGGAAAAGATGATTGAACTATATCCTTGGGGAATGTCAATATAATAAAGATTTTCGTTTGTACCATCTTTTACCAGCGTGCCGCTTTCGGATTCTACGCCGTCTCCTCCTTTTATCCGAAAATAAATGGTCTCTGAATTATTGGCTTTGGGGATTGAATAGTCGCCGCTAGTATCACCCGTTCCTGTTGTTGGCAGCTTTGAGAAAGTAGCATCGTAATAGATACGGAAATATTTTTCTATACCCTCTATACCCCATCTTACGTTGTCTGCGTCAGTATAGATAAAGCAGTTACTTATTTCACTGTATAGAAAGGATTCTTTATCCTCATCACTAACAGATTCGTTATAGAAGTTATAGTATTTGCTGTGACCATCCACACCCCATGTAAACCGAACATAAGAGCATGGATCGGTTGGGATGGTAAAACTAACGAATTGTCCCTTAGTAACAGGTAGAGCTTCTGAGCTATTAACCAATGTTAAGTTTCCATCTTTATCAGGGATATAGAAATTTGCCTTTACGTCCGTTAAATTAGCTGTACTGCGGTTTTCGAACTTGATGGTTTTTTCTGCATAGTATATATGCTTGTCTGTCCATTTACCGCTTCTTCCATCAGCAGCTGGAACATACATTTTGTTGTTGAAGTCGCTTTTAGAACCCGGGTTATTACCTAGCTTAACCTGTGCTGTCCATGTACCATTCCTGTATAACTGGAACTGTATTTCTTTAAATTTCTCTCCTTTTATATCTTTACAATTCTTAACGGCATAAATCTTATGTCCATTTGTTTCCCATCCAGTCGGCTCCATTGTATGCGACTGCCAACAATCACCAGGAGAATTTGCATTAGTATTTACATTAAACCTAATTTCATCGGAATCTAAAACCTTCACATCTTGGTTTTGATTACCTGGCATCGTATCCGGAACGACAAAGTAAACCGTGAATCCATCTGTCGCTTCCTGCTCACTAACTGCCTGCACGCTATCCACGCTTTTTGCGGCGTACATCTTCTGCGGCTGTTCGGTCGGTTCCGGGGTGGCGGTGGGGGTCACGGTCGGCACAGGGGTGGCCGTTGCGGTGGCTGCCGGTTCCGGGGTCGGGGCGGGTTCTGCCGTGGGCTCCGGCGTTTCGGTCGGGGCGGGCTGCTCCGGCTCGGCGCTTTGTTCCGGCACCGGGGTGGCGGCGTTCTGCTCCGGCAGAGCGGTATTCTCCCCGGAGGCCGTTTCCTGCTCATCCTTCAGCAGCTCTACTTCGCCAGGTGCGTCGGGCAGAGGATCCTCCTCGGCGTATACAGGCAGGGCCATTGCCATAACCAGGCAAGCGGTGACAAGCAGCGCTGTCAGCCGGCGCGCCCAACCTGTTGTGTTTTTTCCTGTTCTATTCAATCTGCTCACCCGTCTTTCGCGCTGGCTTGATGGAAGCACATTGTTCCACAGGGGATCCCTGTGAAAGAGTAAAGGAAGCCAGCTTCTTTTACTTGCGCAACCGTTGCCATGTTGTTTTCAAAAAAAAACCGCATCGAGTCTTCTCATTGCGCATTTACTTTTTATTTTCTTAATATAGCACCTTTACACCAGAAAGACAATACAATCCACGCAAATTCCTGTTTTTCGGCACTTTTACTGATTGCGTTTTTCTCCAATTATACAATGTGTTCAAAGCCTTTGTATAATTTACTCCTGATGTTCTTTTTGGCAGCGGTCCCTTTTATATACTTTGACCGCGCGTTTATGATCCTCTGCGCATACAGAGCGCAACTTTGCGGCAAAATTCGCCTTTTTTGTTGCATTTCCCTGTTTTTGCGCAATTATTTGTTTCGCATGCGCCTGTTTGCGGCGGGGCCTGGCGGCTGGGTGGGCGCCTTGTGGGAGGGATGGCAGGTTTGCGGCGCACGGTTCCCGTTTTTTTGCGGCGCGATGGGTACACCGCGCCCCTGCAAACGGTTTGCGGTGGTTGCGGCGGCGGGTGCGGGTTTGGTGGATTGCACGCCCGCCAACGGGACGCCGTTCTCCCTTTACAACGGGGTGCGGGTTTGCTGCAGATTTGCCATTCGCTTTTTTGTCCTCCCTGCCCCGCTCCTGATTCCCGGTTCCCCCTTGCCGATTTCTATTTGCGCCAGCTCCTGAGGTGCATCTGAGAGCAACGAAAATAGCGGATCTTTCGCAAGCACAAAATCCGGCTGCGTTTGCTGAAACAGACGAGCTTTTTCTTTGTTTTCAGATACACCTCCAGCTCCCAGCTTTCAATCTATCCTGTGTAAACTGCAACCCCTCACACGCCATTCTGTGCGGCACTTACCTTATAATATAGGGGTGCTGCCCTGTGTAAATTTGCAACTGATCTATTTGAAGCAGCTGTGAGCTGTTGCAATTTTGCACAGGGTATTGCCCGCATTCTGTGCCGAACATTCCCGAAACGTGTTGGAAAAACGCACAGGATTGCCTTGTTTCCCTATGCCGCTTACCGTTGGAAAAACGCACAGGTTCCCCCCGGAACAGTTGCAATTTTACACAGGGTATTCCCGCCCCCCTGCACCGCCGTGACCCGCGTACCTGTTGGAAAACCACACAGGATAGGCCCGTTCCCCGTGTTGCAATTTACACAGGTTTGGCTGTTTTTGGCTTATTTGCAACTTTACGCAGGTTGCTTTCCGCACAGGAAAATGGTGGTGGAATGCACAGGCTGCAGTTGGTTGAACACACAGGTTTGCGTTGTTAAATTACACAGGCTCTACCTATTACTAATATAGAACTAAACAACTAAGCCATAATAACAACCAGAGGTAAGCCGGGAGATGGGGGAGAACGGGAAAAAATTGGTGTTGCCATTCCATCAGGTTACAGAATCCTGAAACAGCAGGACAGAAAAGCACAATAAAACCCTGTGTAACCTGCACCCGGGCTGCAGCCCCCACAGGATTTATGGCAAACCACAACGCGGGTGTTGCATTTTGCACAGGGTAATGGCGGTGAAACCCTGTGTAAATTTGCAATTCTTGCGCTGGACAACAGGATGTGCTATAATGTTTAGCATGATGTGCGTGACCACCCGGGATACAGCAACCGATATAGGAGGCCCCTGCTTATGGCGGCAAGTAAACAGAAAAAAGATGATCCGTTTGTCGTTACGTTTGAAGAACGCGGGGACCAGACCATCGTTCGCAAATCCAATGACCTTGTACAGATGACGCGCAACAACCTGACGCTGAGCCAGCAGCGCCTGATGCTGCATATTTTTTCGATGATTAAGCCGGAGGATACGGACCTGCCCTCTTATGAGCTGAGCATTTATGATTTTATCAAGATGACCGGCATGGACCCGCACAGCGGGGCGCTGTACAAGCAGGTGCGCAAAAATATTGAGGAGCTGGCCAACGCGCCCATCCAGTGGATCAAGAATAACGGAACTTCTACGGTGGAAACATTCCGCTGGATCGATAAAGTGCGCATTGATGAGGGCCGCGCGCGCATGACCATCACGCTGGATCCGGTGCTGAAACCGCACCTGGTGCAGCTGAAAACCCTGTATACCACCATGGATGTGACCTACACCATGCTGATGCGGTCCACCTATTCCATCCGCATTTACGAGCTGTGCAAGAGCTACCAGAGCCTGTACCTGAAAAAGAAAGCGGCCGGGGAACCGCTGGTATGGAACCTGAGCATGCTGTATGAACAGCTTTCGTATACGGCCAACCGATGGTCGGATTTCCGCCGCCTGGCACTGGAAAAGGCAAAGGCGGAAATTAACGAAAAGACGGATATTATTTTTAATTACGATGTGTACGAAAAAAAAGGGCAGAAGGTTCTTTCGCTGGTGGTAACGATTGACCCGGTGGATGATGCCGCCGCACAGGCCAACCTGGACAGCATCAACAGCACAGTGCGCAAAAAGAGCAAAAAGAAGGGCCGCCCCACCGTGGCGATTGAGGATTCGCTGCTGGATGACCCCAGCGTGATCACCTTTGATTATGTTTCGGCACCGGAAACAACGATCCCCTATTCCTTTGGACGCCACCGCACCGAGCTGCGGGAGGAAATTGTTGTGAAAGCGCGCATGGATCAGCTGCGCGCGGAGATTACGCCCGAAGAGCTGCACGCGGTGGAAGTAATCATTGATGTGTTGGCAGATGCCTGCTGCACCATCCAGGCAGGCGATGGCGAGCAGGACGGCGGCAACAAAACGGTGTTTGGAAAGATGAATGCCATCATCCTGGATTGCGGCGGGCTGACCAGTTGGCTGGCCGGTGTGGCACCCCGCTATGCACAGGAGATCATTCCCCGGTCGCAGACGATGCGCAGCCCGGCGCGGTACCTGAACAAGGTGCTGCGCGAGGATATGGATAACTATCGCATTTATATTTTCCGCAAGGCAAAGCCGGCAGCAGAACCCAAAGAGGAGCTGCTGGAAGCGGAGTACCATGTGATGGACGAGCCGGTGCAGCAAACGCTGCCGGAGCCGGAGCCGCCCAAGGTAGAGCTGATTCCCGAAACGATTGTAAAACGGCAGGATATGCGAAAAGAGTTTGCAAAGTTTGTAGATGATGGATACCTGGAAAAGACGTTGACGAGCGGCCAGCGCGGCGCTTACCACGAAATTTACCGCCACCTGGCAGCGCGGTGCGTGCCATCGCCTTCCAGCCTGCGCAATGGGCTGAAAGACGAAATGCGGCTGCATTACCTGGCCTGCATGAATGAAGTGATTGAAAAGTATGGCAGCCTGACCCCATTGATGGAAGCTATGGCGCATGAACTGGACTTTGATGTGTTCTGGGCAAAGGCCGCCAAGGACCCCAACGTGAATAACCCGATGGGGCTGTTCTACCACATTATTGAAGAACGCGCGCTGAACCCGATCGGCACCATAATGAACGACCAGGCACAACGGCAGAAGGCTGCCGCCAAGGAAAAAGGTGAAAAAGATAAGTGGCACAACGAAAGCTGGATGGATGCTTTTGAGGAAGATATCCCGGATGACAGCGAAGAGTAATTGAGATGAAGCGGAACGGAACATCCGGGAGCGCTATTATAATAAGGTAAGCAGCGGCTGGCAGATTGCTGGCCGCTGCTTTTTTGTTGGGGTGCAGCGGAGAAATGGAAATATCCGGCGTTTTTTGATTTCAGATAGACCTTGGGATAATAGGTGAGAATGAAGGCAGGTGAGCGGGAATGCTTGGATGAAGTGAAGAAGGATGGAAAGGAAAAGCAGCAGAGAAAAGCGTGAACAGCAACGAAGAGATGCCTGCATAATATTCGTCAAAATATCCGTTGACACACGCGAAGCATATGATATAATAGAAGCTATAACAGCAACGAAGAGATGCCGCACAGCATGGGGTGTCCATTTTTGCAACCCGCGGTATTGCCTTAGATTAAGATACCGGCGTGCGGTACTACAAAAAGAACCGAACAAAAGCCAAAGATTAACCAACAGCAACGAAGAGATGCCTACACAAAGGCGCTCGCAAGGAGGAAAACAATGGGATATTGTATCTCAGTCTGCATTGAAAAAGGCGGCGTGGGAAAAACCGTTACCGTCTGCAACCTGGCGGCGCTGATGGCGCAGGACGGCAAGCGGGTGCTTGTTGTGGATATGGATGCCCAGGGCAACTGTACCTATACCCTGACGGGCGCCCGTGTAACCGATAATACTTTTGACCGCGCTGGCGTGTATGATATGTTCCGTGCCTATGGCATCAGCGGCACGCAGAACTATATTTCCCGCACGCAGTTTGATAATATTGATATAATTCCGGCAAATGGCAACACCCCAATGGCGGCCAAGCAGCTGCAAATCCTGGAACAGTCCGAAAGCACCAGTATCAATATGTTTTTGGCCATGTGCCTGGCACAGGTTGCCGGCGAATACGACTATATTTTGATCGATACCCCGCCGTCCCGCGATGTAATGGTGACCAACGCCCTGATGGCCAGTGACTTTGTGCTGATCCCCTGCGTGTGCGATGACTACAGCCGTGACAGTGTGTACCGCACTGTGGCAATGTGCCAGCAGTTGGAGCACGATGAGGGCGAAAAAATTGATGTTTTGGGCATTATCCTGACTATGGTGGAAAAAACTGCCCTGACCGAAGTGATCCGCAATGAACTGCGGGAAAGCCAGCTGGGCAGCAAGCTGTTTGCTGCCGAAATCCGTAAGGGACAGGCTGTAAAGGATAGCACC
>OHIB01000930.1_pt1 | contig 13002 bp, 15 predicted proteins | sample 1568181 | NCBI WGS metagenome assembly OHIB01 (sample SAMEA3879506, study PRJEB24766) | human gut metagenome | biome: human-associated habitat; feature: feces | place: USA | collected 1985/1987
TAGGGCACTGAAAAGTGCCCTTACAAAGGGGTATGCCCTAAATTGAGTGCTTACATAAATCCAGTTATTACTTCATAAATAGTAATATCTGTATTAACAAATACTTCACTGTTATATGGCTCTATTTGTAACACATATTTAATGAGCTATACATATACCCAATAGTATGAAAATCGCATTAGTAATATTTCCCATACATCCTAGTCATGGATGTATTTTACAAACATATGCACTCCAGCAAGTCTTGATGCATGAAGGGCATGATGTCACAATTATTGATAGGCAGTGGAATAAGCCCAGCATACTCACCAAAGCGAAAGAAAGATTGAAGATAATCATAAAGATGCTTTCTGGTAAACCCGCATATTCAAGATACGCTGTGAAGAAAACACTTATGTCTGAATTGTCTTCATTTGTCGATGCTAATCTTCAAAATCGAAGAATCTTTTACTGCAGCCCTTCGTACGAGGAGTATAATGATATTGATGCATTCATTGTTGGTAGTGATCAGAATTGGCGACCGGAGTATGTATCTGATGTAACTCACTATTTCCTGAGTTTTGTCCCACAACAGACTCGTGTAAAACGCATAGCCTACGCTCCATCTTTTGGAACAGAAGAGTGGACGTACTCAGAGCAACTTACTGATATTTGTAAAAAGCTTCTGCAACGATTTGATGCCATATCTGTTCGAGAAGAAACTGGAATTAGATTATGTAAAGAATATTTTAATATTGATGCTGTTCATGTGCTTGATCCGACATTGCTTTTGGATAAGACAGATTATCTCAAGGTAACAGGGCTTAAACTGGAAGATGAAGACCTGTTGAGTTACTACCTTCTCGATTCATCTGATTCTAAAATGTCAATAATTAATGTGATTTGTAAAACAATGAAACTTACGGCACAAAGAATCAATAATGATACCGATAATAATAAGGCCCCTTTAAGAGAAAGGATAGCCCCTTCCATCAAGAAATGGATTGGTGGTTTTGCTCATAGTAAATTTATTGTGACAGATTCGTTCCATGCTACCGCTTTTGCTATTCTATTCAACAAACCTTTTATTGTAATTGCGAATCCAGATCGAGGGCAAGCAAGGTTTGAGTCTTTGCTTGGAAAACTTGGATTAATAAATAGAATGGTTTTCTCTTCAGACTATTTGACAGTAGAATTACTCCATAAGCCAATCGATTGGAAAACAGTTAATAAAACACTTAATGAAGAAAGAAATATGTCTATGAAATTTATTCTAAACGCATTGCAACCATCAGATAGTTAACGCTTTAACTGTGTGAGGGGTGAATGCTTAATTAGTCAACACTCTACCGCAAGTCAGATGAGTATAGTTTTAAATCTAAAAATATGTTCGTCATGGAACAGGAGAAAAGTAGCCTAAAGAAATGGCTTTCGAGCATACTATACCTCTCTTTTGGTGGCATTGGAATTTAAATTTTGGTGATTATCTAAGTCCGTATATTGTACAAAAACTTAGTACTTGCAAGGTGATGGATCAAGGCTTCCCAATAATTGATTCATTCAGATGCTCATTATATAGTTTGCTGCGTAGAGGTAGGCTTGATATTAATAATTTGAAAGAAAGTTTGCACAACGCCAAGACATATTTAGTTGGCTTAGGCTCTGTAGTAACAGCTTCTTCGAAAAACGCTTATGTTTGGGGAAGCGGATTCCAAAGACCTGATATCCCTTTAAAGGAGGCAATGTTTGCGTTGTAAGAGGAAGATTAACTGCTGAACTAATAGCAAATTATGGATTTCCCAAATGTGAAATTTTTTGCGATCCTGGTTTGCTGATGCCTTTATTCTATAGACCAGAATGCAAGAAAGATGTCAAGATAGGAATTATTCCTCATATAGATGAACTAGAGACCGTTAGCAAGCTCGTTCGAGATTTTAAACTTCCTGCTAAAATCATCGACTTGAGATCATCCGAAATAGAAGACGTCATTAATAATATATGCAATTGTGAATATATCCTCTCTCTTCACTTCATGGGCTCATTATTGCGCATGTATATACTATTCCTGCTTTATTCTTTCAGCATACTCATAAAGGAGAAGGACTATTCAAATACTACGATTATTTCTCGTCAGTAAATATAACGCTATACAAACCGTTCGATATTGAGAAGATTATCTGCAAATTCAATGATATTAATTTCTTTTTTTGAAAATAGAAATAAGACAAATATCAATACAGATTTGATAAAAATGCAAAGAGATCTCATATAAAGCAGCTCCATTTAAGTTAAGACAAAGATATGTAGGAATTAACTTGGAACAAGAACTCAACTCGGAATATTCTGCACTTCAGTTCAGCTGTGTTACTGGAATATCTGTAGTATAGCTATTGTTAAAAAGACACTTTGAAAACGCAAACATTAATGAACTTAGATAAGCTTACAGTTATATCCAACTTGCGCCCATTTCTGTTACTGTTAGTCATCATTAATCACTGCAGCACCCCGGTAAGATTTGCAAGCTTAACAAATGGAATGAAATGATGAGTAATTATTTGACTATCAATATTATGCAGAACTTTTGGGGACATATAATAACACCTTCTGCAACAGGGGTTGTTCTTCGCATGTTCTGGATTTCTATATTTTTACAGAGTTGACCAGTTCTCTTGGAGAGTATATATATCCAAATCCCAAAAGAGATTGCTTTCATTAGTGGTTCCATATTTGGCTTGGTGCGCCATTTCTGCTTCGTATGAGTTGGCATATCAGACATACAATTGAATGGCTACTATGCTTATTGTATTTGTTGAGCCCATTCATGGTATATGGAATATCTGTAGTTTACTACTACGTACTAAATAAATTGTTTAAGTCCATAATGCCTGTTCTTACAGGTAACAGATAAGCTTATGTTTCAGAAGAAAAAAATCATTCTCTCATACGACTATGAACTGTTCTTTGGTGATAGGTCAGGGACTGTTATGAAGACCTTGATACAACCTACCAACCTCCTGCTCGATGCAATGGATTCTGTAGGTGTAAAGGGTAACTTCTTTGTAGATTGGCAGATGCTCAAGTATCTGAAAAAAGCGAATACAGAAAGAACTGATGCTGATCTCAAACTTATTGTAAATCAGCTCAAAGATATGGTTCGTAGAGGACATCGTATCGAATTGCATATACATCCTCATTGGGTAGATGCAAAGTATAATGGGGATGGTACATGGGACTTCTCTGAGTTCCATCACTATAGTCTCCATAGTTTCTCAGAGGAGGAAATTGTAGAAATGTTTGTGGAAGGTACCAATCTGCTTACCAGTATTGCTCGTGAGGTTGATCCAGAGTATAAGATTGTAGCCTTTCGTGCAGGAGGATGGGCTGTACAACCTTTTGATAAACTCAAGAAGGGATTCATTGCAGCAGGGATAAAAGTAGATTCATCTGTTATGCAAGGAATATATGCAACCCATAAAGAGTCATATTATGATTTTAGAAATGCTCCGAATAAACCGATATACAGGTTTAGTAATAATGTATGTCAAGAGTCTGAAAACGGTGAATTTTTAGAAGTGCCAATCTCAATTAGAAAGCGAGTTTTCGCTAATCGTATATTCAATTTTATTGTCCGGAAGACAACAAACCGCTTCTCCTTTGTAACTGATGGCACACATTTCAGGAGCAAAGATGCTGAATTTGAGGCAAAACAAATAATTTCGAAAGAAAGGAACAGCAGAAGAGGCGTGATGATGCTTAGAGAAGCACCGATTAATATGCCGATTAATATCTACCACCATCCTGCCGATTTGATATGCTATATAGAGCATCCAAAAGATTTTACGGGATTGACCTGTGGTTGCATCAAGGCAATCGGAAAAACGTCACAAGTAATAACATACAAAGATTTAATGTAAAAGCAGACCATTATGAATAAGAGAATTTTTATCATTGCCAGTCATGATTTAATATATTACCCTCCAATGCAATCTCTGTTGACTGTATTTGGAGAAAATAATCTGGACGTTACATTCATTGGACAAAACTCCAATGAAGAGGCGCAAAAGAAATTCGAGTTAATGGGCATCAAGTTTGAAAGCGTCTACGGTGGAAGAGGAAAGTCTATGCTTGAAACTCATAAGATTAGAACAAACTATACGAGGACTCTTAAGGCATTTCTACATTCAAAGCAAATTACCAATAACGATTTGATAATTTACGAATATGGTGATAGTGCCTATTTCTTGCATTCTCTTATTTCACAATACAGATATTTAATTCTGTTCTACGAGTTTATTAATGAAAAAATCAGCTGGAGACTGGAACTATTGTACCGTTCATTCAACTTTCGACAGTTCGTACAAGGGGCTTGTGCTGTTATTCATTGTGAGTACAATCGTGCACAGATATGCCAATGGCTTTATGGCTTGAAAAAGACACCATATGTTTTGCCCAATAAGCCCTATCCCGGTCTTGAGGGCTTAAATTTAGATAACGCTCCTACCGATATTCTTAGTAGAATTGAAGAAATAAAGAAGAAGGTTGCTGGCCGTAAAGTTATACTTTATCAGGGTGTATTCAGTAGTAGCGAGCGACGTCTAGAGGAGTTCTGTCAAGCTATGGCTTTGCTGCCACAGAAATATGTACTGTTAGCAATGGGTTATGGCGGATATTATGATGAGCTGAAAAGGCGGTATGAGTCTGATAGTATATTGTTTATTCCTTTCATAAAGTCACCATATCATCTTTGTGTTACACGTTTGGCTACCATTGGCGTATTGTCATATTTCCCGCTTAACAATACACTGGCAGGTGTTCTTAATCCAATCTATTGTGCTCCTAATAAAGTGTTTGAATACGGGATGTTTGGCATTCCTATGCTATCTAACGACATTCCTGGATTGTCGCTTATATACTCTCAATATAATTGCGGACGAGCGATACCTTCGCCAATATCATCGGAGGGCGTAGTCAAAACAATAACAGAAATAAACGAAAAATATGAGGAAATACAGAATGGATCATTGAACTATTATAAGTCTGTTGATTTCAAAGGTAGTGTTGAGAGGATTCTTGAAGACCTTAATATGAAATAGTCTCCATTAAGCATTGAAAATTATGATAAGAGTGACATTAGTACATTGTGTATTTTTGAGTCTGAAGAATGGTGCCAACACGGTAATGCGTGCATTACTATCGAGTACTGATCAGTTTTCAGAACAGCGTATTGCACTCAGAAGCCTTACTCCTGATAAATTTAGTACCCGAATTATAGATAAGGAAACAATATGCCTAAAAGATAAGCTTCGCAATATAATAACAGAAACCTTGATAACCCTTTCGAAGCGTTCAAGATTGGCAGCTGCTGCTATATTTTATATCCGAGAGCAGAGATCTGCAAAAATCATTGCAAAACGCTATATAGCATCAGAGAATTATAAGAATGATGATGTAGTATTTTTCCACACGTTGTTTCCTTGTTATTATTTTCTCAAGTACAGAACCTCTAAAAAACAGAAGATTGTAATGGTGCTCCATACTAATGGAGAGACGTTCAAAATGTCCAAAATCTATTATCCTGCATTGGGTAAATCGAGGTATTATAAAAAGGTTCTTCAAATGGAAGAGTTCACTCTTCAACATGCGGATAGAATTAATTTTGTATCAAAGGCATCAAGAGAAAATTTTCTACAACTGCACCCCGATGTGGATCCTAAGAAAGTTTTTTATATCTACAATGGTGTAGAGAACTGTCCGGCTATTATACGAACTCACCTGCATACACCATTGGAGGTTGTCTGCGTGGCATCTATTTCTGAACGCAAAGGACAGCACTATATTGTAGATGCCTTGAAAACGGTTGATGATAGTATGAGAGGTAAAGTCCACTTCACATTTGTTGGCGATGGAATCTCGCGTGAACAGCTTGAAAGGGATGTTAAGGATAATGGTTTGGAAAAGTATATCACATTTGCCGGTGTTACTAATAAAGTCGAGGAATACTTGAAACAGAGTGACATTTATATACTTCCGAGTGAGGATGAAGGTTTGCCTATGGCAATAATTGAAGCAATGCGAGCTTCTTTGCCTATAATATCGACACCGGTGGGTGGTATTCCAGAGATGATAGATCAAGAATCTAATGGTTTACTGATTGAACCAACTGTCGAGAGTTTTAGCTCGTTGATTTGCAGAATAGATCAATTTGATTGGCTCAAGATGGGGCGTAATGCCCGAAAGACTTTTGAAGAAAGATTCTTGTTGGAGAAGATGGTAGAAGGATATTCTGAAATTCTGAGGTTTTAGTAATGACTTTTTATTATGTAATATGGGGAGGTGTCTTGGTCTTGAGTCTGCCTCGACTATTTAGAACCTCTACCAAACTGCCAGTATCTTTGCTCTATGTTTTGATGTCAATCGTGGCATTATTAATAGCGTGTCGGGTGGATGTTGGCTCAGATTGGTCAAACTATGTAGAATTATATGTCTCTGACAATTTGCTGAATGATGATGTAAGTAGAATTGAACCATTGTATAGACTGTCACGTTGGATTTTTTATCCATTAGGATTCTCTTATCAAGGATATTTCTTCATCATATCTATGTTTATGATGTGTACAATCTATTGGGCTTCAAAGAAGTTGGGCATTGCTAACTATTATCTTTCCTTTTGGGTTTACATATCCACCATTTTCTGTTCCTATCAATTGAATACAATCCGAAGTGGATTGATGGCAACCTGTATTTGGATTGCTATCGTTTATCTATGCGAGGGTAATAGGAAGAAGTCTATTATTTGGACTTTAGTTGGAACTGGTTTTCATTATGCGGGTTTAATATTCTTACCTCTATTGTTTTTATTAAATAAGAACTATAAGAAAAAGTATGTATTCATTGTATTAGGTTTGTCGTATATCATTTTAGCTACGCACTTAGGAACCCGAGTGCTTGACGCTATTCCTTTGTTAGCAAGTTTTGAGCGTCTGTCAAGATATACGGATACCTCCTTAACTGAAAATGCTGGCATTTCGATGGGTAATATTATGAATTTATGTGTTTACCTATACTGCCTGTTTGCATTTAGGAAAGAATATGAATCTGATTCGAAATACCGCATCATTATAAATGCGTTTTTAATGTGCCTTGTGATTACAGCTGCATTTAATGCCTTTAGTACGATAGTAAGCCGAATTGGTCAAGTTTTGAATATGTCTCTCATATTTATGTGGCCGCTAATATTTCAAAAACTAAGATCTTCATTCATTAAATTTGGGCTTCTTGTTGTGTTCGCGGCATATCTTTATATGTATTATATGAAAGCTTTTCAGATAAATGAAGTAATGGGCTATTGTGCTAACCTACCGTTCCAATATAAACTTGCAAACTTTTTTAGATTTTAATTATGAGTGATTTACATGATTTATGTCATATCTATTTCAAAACACCTTTAGACGAGCAGAAATATCTGAACAAAGATATAGATAATAAATATTGTGGATTCTTTGGAGGATGGTTACTATTCTTCGCAAAATTCTGTTATCTGCTGCTTAAAGCGCCTAAGTCTTTTAATTATTCTGACAAGCAAAGCCGAATTTTATTCTTTGGAGAAACTATAAATAACCAGTTAGCTCTAGCTCCAATCACTCATTCCCTTAGTTCGACTCGTGTTATTGCAATATCTAGCCCTTTAGAATATCCATCATGGAGGCAATATCTCTATGCTATTCCGCATCTCTTGACTTTGATTAAGGAGTATCGAAAATCTACTGAGCATGAAAAGAAAACGATAGAGTTTTTCTTTGCTAAGGTATGGAGGTCATATGGATGTCGTGCTATGGCTGCTGACATATTGGATGCCTATCATCCAAGTACATTGGTTGTAGCAAACGACCATCTGCCGCTCAATAGGGCAATTATGTTAGAGGCAAACAATAGAGCTATACCTACAATATATGTACAGCATGCTGCTATTACCGACATGTTCCCTCCGTTGAGTTATTCATATTCTTTTCTTGACGGATTAGATTCGTTTGAGAAGTATAAGAGGGCTGGAAAAGTAAGTGGAAATGTTATTCTTTCTGGGGGGGTACGATTTGATTGCATATCAGAGTACATCACGAATTCTAACAGAGAGTGCATTGGTGTAGCCATAAATGAAATAGACAATAAGGATATTGTGCGCAATCTGTGTTTGTCTTTGAAACATAGATATTGTGAGGGTGGAATTAGGATTGTTCTCAGGCCACATCCGTCACTGCCTCAGGAGCAATGGCGCTCTTGGTGTCATGATAATGATATAGAATTTTCAGAAGCCAGAAAAGAGCCTTCTTTTGCATTCCTGTCGAAATTGAAAGTAATGATTTCAAATCAAAGTTCTATACATTTGGATGCGGTCATGTGTCACACCCCTTCTGTAGTCTATGAATTAGCATCTACTCCACAAACTGATTTTTACAATTTTGTGGAGAAAGGACTGGTAAGAAAGTGCGGTGATATAACCTCTCTTATTGAGTTTATAGATTCCATATCGAATTTCAAGTTTAACGTAGATGTTATACGCTATTTTAACAACTCTTTCCAAAGCTCGTTTGAAGGTAATGTTAATATGTTAATAAGAGATATTATTGATGTAATTGATGAAGACGGAAGAATCGATGAGGTTACTAGTAGGTATGGTTTAACAAAAGAGAACAAAGAAGACTACTGTTTATATACAATTAAGTGATGAAGAAATTTCTATATTATTTATTTTCCAAGAAACGCTTTCTTGAAAGCCTAATCTGTACCTTTCTTTTCAAGCGAATGATCAAACGATATGGAGATAATTTGGGTGTGAATTCATTTTCGATATCTTCGAAAAATGCAGAGGTAATACTTGGTAATTTTGTGAATTTCAACGGAGTACGAATAATCGGACGAGGGGAGGTGAAAATTGGTAACTATTTTCACTCCGGAACTAATGTGAAAATTATGTTGGGCTCTCATGACTATGAATATGGTGACGCAATTCCCTATGGACTCCATTACTCGAACAAGCAGATCGTTATTGATGACTTTGTTTGGGTGGGTTCGGATGTCACTATTTGTGTCAATGTTCATATAGGAGAAGGCGCAATCGTAGCTTTAGGTTCTGTGGTTGTAAAGGATGTGCCACCATACGCAATTGTAGGTGGTAATCCTGCTAAAGTAATAAAGTATAGAGACATAGAGCAGTTTGAAAGACTGAAAAGAGAAAAAAAATATCTTTGATATGAGCAGATTGAGAAATATCGTCTTCTTCGCTAGCAACGAAGGAGGTCATTTTGCCCAGTTGACGGCACTGCACGATTTGTATGATAAATACGATTCGGTCATTGTAACCGACAACAAACGTGCAAACAAAGATATTACAGCGCTTAAGAATGTGAAGGCTATAGAGTTTGCTATGGCTTTTGCAGACAAGCGCGAAGAGTTGGCCAAGGACAAGACAAAGAAGCTGACGCATGCCAGTTATCTGTCGGCTTATTGGGATTTGTTTAAGCAGTGTCATGCTATCTGGAAGAAATATCGTCCCAAGGTGATAGTAACTACTGGTAGCAATATTGCTGTACCGTTGTGTTTCATAGCTAAGCTGCATGGTTCTCGATTCGTTTATATTGAGACAAGAGCAAAGGTGTACAACAAGACTATCTCGGGCAAAATCGTTGAGAGCTTTGCCGATAAGATTATCGTGCAATGGCCTGAGATGGTGGAAGTTTATCAAGAAAGGGCAGAATACTTCGGTACGCTCGTATAGATTCAAATTGTTTCAATTTATTTCAGGATAGAATATGATATTTGTAACTGTAGGAACTCAGCCAAACGGTTTCCTTCGTTGTTTAAAGGAGGTTGAACAGCTGATTGAGAAATATAACATTACAGAAGAAGTTGTAGCTCAGATTGGTAATACTGACTTTGAGACTGATAAGTTTAAGACGGTTCGTTTTACTGGAGAGAATGAATTTAAGGAGTACATCAAAAACGCATCGGTAGTGATTACTCATGCTGGTAGTGGTGCCATCTTCAATAGTATCAAGGCTGGTAAGAAAGTAATTGCTATGGCACGTCTTCACGATTTCAATGAGATGGCAGATAACCATCAGACCGAGTTGGTGAAAAAGTTGAGCGAGGGAGGCTATATTATTGATGGAACATATTCGCTTATAGAGGTATGGCCAATGCTTGAAGAGTTTACTCCAAGAGAGAATGATTTCAAATGCGAGATAGTTCCCATGTTGGATAAGTGGATTGCTGAATGGATGAAATAAATTTCAGTAAGCACTCAATTTAGGGGGATGCCCTAAATTAGTGCTTACCTCCTATCGTAGAACTGAGTAGTTTAAAATAGATATTAGAATCGCAAATTACCGAGTAATTGTTAGGATATTCCAATGTAGCGAACTACTTTTGTGAAAAATCTATAGATAATGAGTAAGTCCAAATCATATAAAGAACAAGAATTGATAGAGCAGAAAGTTGGCGAGCCTATGGCTGTTTATTCAAAGACAGGCTCGGGTATTGCTGTAAAAAAACGGGATAATATAGAATCAGCTATTTCTGGTGAAGAGTTGTTGGATAGGCTTTGTCCTCATATAAAAGCCTTGTTCAAATGAAAGTTGTATTTGCACCTGAAGTTGAAGAGGATTTATATGAGCTTATAGAAGTGCTTATTGCAAAAGAATACTTAGGGACTTATCCTTTTGCCATTTCTTATGTAGAGGACTTAATTTCTGATATTCAACAAAACATTAACTCTAAATTAAAGAAAAAAGCTCCCGCTTTTTTTGAACGATATGGTAAGGATATGCAATATATAACTTATCAAAGGGATGCAAATACGACTTGGTATATTTTCTTTTCAATTGTAGAAGATACTTATTTTATTAAGTATATTACTAATAATCACGTTTCCAGTCAGTATATTTTATAGACTATTTTCATGAATATTCTAATTACCGGAATTCACGGTTTCGTGGGTTCCAATCTTGTTATGTCTTTAAAGGAGCACCATGTCCTTTATGGACTTGATATTATTGCACCTGAGAAAGAAGGAGTTGAGAGAACTTTCTCTTGGAAAGATATTGAATCTACTGCTTTTCCGATGCAACAATTGCCCCAGTTTGATGCCATCATTCATCTGGCCGGTAAGGCCCATGATACAAAGAATCAATCTGCCGCACAGGTGTATTTTGATATCAATACGGGACTGACACGGAAGATTTTCGATTTCTTTTTAGAATCAAAAGCAAAGAAATTCATATTCTTTAGCTCTGTGAAAGCTGCTGCTGATAGTGTGGTGGGAGATATGTTGAGAGAGGATGTGATACCTACCCCGGTGGGACCATACGGTGAGAGTAAGATAGCTGCCGAGAATTACATCTTGGATAAGTTGAGAGTTGAAAATGGAGAGTTGAGAGTTGCTGTGCAGCGTGATAAGCGGGTGTATATCTTAAGGCCTTGTATGATTCACGGTCCGGGTAATAAGGGTAATCTGAATTTGCTTTATAACGTTGTGAAGAAAGGCATTCCTTGGCCTTTGGGTGATTTTGAGAATAAGCGTTCGTTTACTTCGATTGATAACCTTTGCTATGTGGTGGAGGGACTGCTTACAAAGGATATTGCAAGTGGCATTTACCATATGGGAGATGATGAAGCTCTTTCTACGAATGAGTTGATTGCCCTTATGTGTGAAGCTATGGGTAAGGAACCTCATATCTGGAAGATGAACAGGAAGATGATGGAAGGTTGTGCCGGTTTAGGGGCATTGCTCCATCTGCCCTTGAATACTGAACGCCTCCGGAAGTTGACGGAGAATTATGTGGTGAGTAATGAAAAGATAAAGGCTGCACTTGGTATAGAGAAAATGCCTGTTCGTGCGGCTGAGGGGATTATGAAAACGATAAGATCATTTTCAGATTAAAAATTAATAATTCAAAATTAAAAGGGAAAGTACTGTTATGTATTACCTGATTATATTGGTTCTGCTATTTTTAGCAGAACTTTTTTATTTTAAGCTGGCTGATAAGTGCAATATCATTGATAAGCCTAATGAGCGTAGTTCACATACGAAAGTCACTTTGCGTGGCGGCGGGATCATCTTCTATTTCGGTGCATTGGCCTATTTCCTGACGAATCATTGGGAATATCCCTGGTTTATGGTAGCATTGACTTTGATAACATTCATCAGCTTTGTGGATGATATCCGTTCCACTTCTCAAGGTCTGAGATTAGTATTCCATTTCTCCACTATGGCCTTGATGTTCTACCAGTGGGGATTGTTTTCGCTTTCCTGGTGGTGGATAATCGTAGCATTAATTATTTGTACCGGTATTATCAATGCTTATAATTTCATGGATGGCATCAATGGAATCACCGGCGGTTATTCCTTGATTGTTTTAGTTGCATTGGCTTATATTAATGCTGAAGTAACGGCGTTTATTGAGCCTGCTTTGATTAATACTGTTTTATGTTCTGTCCTGGTGTTTTGCTTTTTCAATTTCCGCAAGAAAGCAAAATGTTTTGCCGGTGATGTCGGTTCGGTTAGTATCGCTTTTATTCTTCTTTTCTTGATAGGTAAGCTAATTCTGACGACCGGAGATTTCAATTGGATAATCCTGTTATCCGTTTATGGTGTCGATAGTGTCCTGACTATCATTCATCGTCTGATGCTTCACGAGAATATTGGTTTGCCTCATCGGAAACACATGTATCAGTTGATGGCGAATGAATTGAATATGTCTCATGTGATGGTAGCGTTGATTTATATGGCAGCACAAGCAGTTATAATAATGGGATATATTAGATATCTAAATTATGGCTATGCATTTTTGCTATGTACTATTCTGCTACTTGGCTTGGTTTATATTTGTTTTATGAAAAAGTTCTTTAGATTGCATCAATCTGTTTAGAATCAGATGATTATAAATTAGTGATAGGAAACAGCTCCCGGTGGGCTGTTTTCTTTGTTTATGTGTGTATATATCCTCACCTTTGCATCGTTGATCAACA
>OHIB01000942.1_pt1 | contig 12855 bp, 6 predicted proteins | sample 1568181 | NCBI WGS metagenome assembly OHIB01 (sample SAMEA3879506, study PRJEB24766) | human gut metagenome | biome: human-associated habitat; feature: feces | place: USA | collected 1985/1987
CGCTGGTCTCCTTCCTGACCCTGAATAAGAGCTTCAACCAGCCGATCAACCAGGTCTCTCAGCAGTCTAACGCCATCATCATGGCGCTGGCAGGCGCGGAGCGCGTCTTTCTCGAATATGAGCATGGGGACGCAGTTGTAAAGGAACAGTTATCTTTGCTTCTGGAACAGGCGCAGGCAGGCGATACAATTATCACGCTGGAGGTTTCGCGCCTTGCCCGTTCGACCAAACAACTGTGTGAGATTATAGACACAATCAGTCAAAAGCGGCTGTGCCTTGTCATTGTCGGCAGTATCATGATGGATTGCCGCAACGGACACGCTGACCCGATGACAGAAGCCTTTTTACAGATGGCAGGCGTGTTCAGCCAACTCGAACTTTCGATGATACGCGCGCGCGTGCGTTCCGGAATGGCGAACGCCAGAGCCAAGGGCGCGAAGATCGGCAGACCGGAACTGACCGCAGACGATATACCGCCTGTTTTTCTTCGGCATTATCCCGCATTCAGAAATAAGAACCTTAATTTAAGTGAGTTGGCAAGGGTTTGTAATCTGAGCCGAACCACAGTTTATAAATATCTTTCTCTTTTGGAACAGTAAAAATGGAACGGACATTTAACAGTATATCTTTCTAAAAAGAACTGTTAAATGTCCGTTCTTGTTATTTTACAGTCCTAACAACTGCTTTTTCTTTGCGTCAAATTCTGCCTGAGAAATGACCCCGCTATCAAGTAAATCTTTATACTTTTTCAGTTCGTCGGCGTTGCTCTGCGGAATTTCCTGCGTGTATGGCCTATTCTTCTGTTCTTGTCTATCCACAAGCAGCTGACTGATGACCGTATAGATTTCATCCCGGTTGCCGATTGCTTTGAAATTGATTCTACCGGAAGATGTGCTGATGGCAATGCCTTTGAATGAGCCAACGCCAACAGCGGAAATACTGTCAAGCGGCAAATCAACTCGTTTTCTGAATGATGTTTCCCCATAAACTCGCTTATTGCTTACAATCAATCTTGTCTTGGAAACTGCTACTGCGAAGATGCAGAACGGTAACCATACAATCAAAAAAATCCCCAATACGACACCCATAATGGTTAGTCCAAGGTAATTATCTAACGCCATGCCAACACTGGCAAGTATCACCATGAAGAAAAGCATGCCGCCAAGCGCAATTCGTTCCAGAACCTTTCCGTACTTATTGTTGCTCCTGATTAGAATTTCTTCTCCGTCCGCGTTTCGCAGATTTCTGTTGCCCTGCGGCTGACTATCTATAAACGCATCGTCTGATTTTATGCCTTTTTTCTTCTTCAGCATTGCAAAGCCGAACGCCACAAGAAAAATGATCATATAGATGATCAGCATTGAATTGTCCATACCTTTTCTTTCCTCCATAAAACAAAAAAGTGTGTAGCCCCAAACGGAACTACACACCGAAAAACGCATAGCCCCATTTGTTGCTACACAAAATCTTTTCGCTACCAACAGGGAACGCAAAGCGGAGAATGCGTTTTTGCCAAAACAAAAGCACATTCCCTGACAGGTAGCAATTTATTAGATTTTGTGTAGCATAAACATAATATCATACCCTTTTCCGCATTTCAACACATTTCCAAAATAGCAATCGTCTTTCCGAACTTTTTGTGCTATGATAAAGAAAAACAGTCCGTGGAGTTGGGAAAATGTCAAACGCACGCTTCTTTTTTCTATACCGCTATCTTCTGGAAAACACCTGCGAGGGACACACCGCCAAGGGTGAGGACATCCGCGCGCAGTATGAGAACCATGAGTTCGGTTCTGACATCCGCTCTGTCTATCGGGACATCCATCAACTGAACGCGCCCGCGACGGGGCTTGAAGTTCTCTATGACGGACGCACAAAGGGCTACTGGCTGAAAACGCGCCTGTTTTCGCAAAGCGAACTCCAACTGATTATCGACGGTATTCAGTCCTCTAAATTCATCACGCAGGCCAAGGCACGCGATCTGACCCAACGGATACAGAAACTTACCGACGCGCACACGCGCGCCGTGCTGAACCGGCAGGCGGTTGTGGCAAATCGTATCCGCAATATGAACGAAAGCGTTCTGGACGAAACAGGCCGCCTTTACAGAGCCATCCGCGAGGACAAAAAGGTTTCATTCCGTTTCTTCCACTATGACCGCGAGAAGAAAAAGCAGTATTCCAAAAGCGGCGGGCGGTATATTGTGAGTCCCTACGCAATTCTCTGGAACGACGGAAGGACGACAAAAGAGTGCGATTATTTAAATCAGGTAATTGGGAAGGAACGTCTTTCTGCATACACAGCCAATATTTCATTTACCGGATTTACTGCGCCGAAAGTACTCTGGATGAAAAACAATGAACCGGAGAATTTTGCAAAGATTCATAAAATTATGCTGCCAAAGGATTATTTGGCATTTCGCCTGAGCGGCAATTACAGTACGGATGTATCGGATGCGTCCGGAACACTGTTCTTTGATGTAAAGAATCGCTGCTGGTCAGAAGAAATGTGTGAGATCTGCAGTATTAAAACAAGCTGGCTTCCAAAAGTATACGAAAGTTATGAGGAAGTTGGAACGCTGCTTCCGGAACTGGCGAAGGAACTCGGCGTATCGGATCAGGTAAAAATTGTAGCCGGAGCCGGAGACAATGCGGCAGCAGCTGTGGGAACCGGAACCGTTGGAGATGGTGCATGTAACATTTCTTTGGGAACGAGCGGAACCGTATTTATTTCTTCCGATAAATTCGGAGTGGACGAAAATAATGCACTGCATTCGTTCGACCATGCGGATGGAAGTTATCATCTGATGGGCTGCATGCTTTCCGCAGCATCCTGTAATAAATGGTGGATGGATGATATTATCGGCACAAAGGATTATGGCGCAGAACAGGAAAATATTACGAAGCTTGGAGAAAACCATGTATTTTTCCTTCCATATCTGATGGGGGAGCGATCTCCGCACAATGATCCGAATGCAAGAGGTACTTTTATCGGTATGACCATGGATACTACCAGAGCGGATATGACACAGGCGGTACTCGAAGGTGTGGCATTTGCCTTAAGAGATTCTTTTGAGGTGGCACGTTCACTCGGCATTCATATTGCCCGTACCCGTATTTGCGGTGGAGGAGCAAAGAGTCCGCTGTGGAAAAAGATTGTGGCAAATGTGCTCAATATTCCGGTAGATATTCCGGAAAATGAACAGGGACCGTCAATGGGTGGCGCAATGCTTGCAGCAGTAGCTTGTGGAGAATACCCGACCGTCCGCGATGCAGCAGAGGCAATTGTAAAACTGACCGATACGGTAGAACCGGAACCGGAGCTTGCAGCAAAATATGAAGAGCGTTATCAGAAGTTCCGTAAGATTTATCCGGCATGCAGGGATCTGTTTTTGGAACTTGCAAAATAAAATCATATCATCGTATCTAACAAAAAATTAAAATGATTACATACAACAAGGAGGCAAAATCATGATTAATATTCCAGAAGTAAAAGTAGGTATCGTTGCAGTCAGCCGTGACTGTTTCCCGGAGTCTCTTTCCGTAAACCGCAGAAAGGCGCTGATCAAAGCATATACAGACAAGTATGATGCAAAGGATATTTATGAGTGTCCGGTCTGCATCGTAGAGAGTGAAATTCATATGGAGCAGGCGCTGGCAGATATTAAAGCAGCAGGATGCAATGCGCTGTGTGTATACCTTGGAAACTTCGGACCGGAAATTTCCGAGACCATGCTTGCAAAATATTTTGATGGACCAAAGATGTTTGTTGCTGCAGCAGAAGAGTCCCAGAACAATCTGGTTCAGGGACGTGGAGATGCATACTGCGGTATGTTAAATGCAAGTTACAACTTAAAACTTCGCAATGTCGGTGCTTACATTCCGGAATATCCGGTTGGAGATGCAGAGGATTGCGCAGATATGATTCACGACTTTTTACCGATTGCAAGAGCAGTAGAAGGACTTGCAAACTTAAAAATCATTTCCTTTGGACCAAGACCAACGAATTTCCTTGCATGCAATGCTCCAATCCAGCAGCTTTATAATCTGGGCGTGGAAATTGAGGAAAATTCAGAGCTGGATCTGTTTGAGGCATTCAACAACCACGCAGGAGATCAGCGTATTCCGGAGGTTGTTGCAGATATGAAAGCAGAACTCGGTGAGGGAAACAAAAAGCCGGAGATTTTAGAGAAACTTGCACAGTATGAACTGACACTGCTTGACTGGATTGAGGCGCACAAAGGTTCCCGCAAATATGTTGCAATTGCAGGAAAATGCTGGCCGGCATTCCAGACACAGTTTGGATTTGTTCCGTGCTATGTCAACAGTCGTCTGACCGGAAGAGGCATTCCGGTATCCTGCGAGGTAGATATTTATGGCGCACTGAGTGAGTTTATCGGCACCTGCGTGAGCGAGGATGCTGTCACACTGCTTGACATCAATAACTCCGTTCCGAAGGATATGTACAAAGAGTCGATCGAGGGCAAGTTTGACTATACACATAAAGATACGTTTATGGGATTCCATTGTGGCAATACCTGTTCAAAGAAGCTGGCATCCTGTGAGATGAAAAACCAGATGATCATGGCAAGAAGCCTTCCTGTCGAAGTAACAAACGGTACCCTTGAGGGAGATATTGCACCGGGCGATATCACATTCTACCGCCTGCAGTCCACTTCCGACAATAAGCTGCGCGCGTATGTGGCACAGGGAGAAGTCCTTCCGGTTGCAACCCGTTCGTTCGGAAGCATTGGCGTATTTGCCATTCATGAGATGGGACGTTTCTACCGTCACGTTCTGATCGAGAAGAATTATCCGCATCACGGAGCGGTTGCATTCGGACATTACGGAAAGGCTCTGTTTGAGGTATTTAAGTATATTGGGGTTCCGATGGAGGACATCAATTACAACCAGCCGGCATCTCTGCCTTATCCGACGGAGAATCCGTTCGCATAAAGAAAAATAATATGGGAATAAGCACCAGCTTGGGCCTGTAGATGTCTGCAGGTTAAGCTGGTGCTTTTTAAATGGGAGTTTCATCCCAAAGATACCCAGTGAAACAGGAAAACTAAAATCATTTGGCAGGTAATTCATCCGGCAGCAATACAGAAAATGACAACAGTACAAAGTAAAATTTCAGATTTTCAAAAAAAGAAAAAGTATGGTATTATAAAACCGGCATCACGGATGCCGGTTCTATAATAAAAATCTGAGGTGATTGTACAATGAAACAGGAAAATTATATACGTGGCATGATAATGATTATTTTGTCGGCATTCTTTTTTGCGTGTATGAATGTGAGTGTGCGGCTGGCGGGAGATCTGTCGTCCGTACAGAAAAGTTTTTTTCGGAATCTGGTAGCTGCATTTTTTGCGGCAATTATTCTTATCAAAAATCATACAGCACCTAAGGTGGAAAAAACACAGTGGGGTTCACTGTTTTTACGCTGTGCATTTGGGACACTTGGAATTCTTTGTAATTTCTACGCGATTGATCACCTGTTGGTGGCAGATGCTTCTATTTTAAATAAATTATCTCCCTTTTTTGCAATTATTTTTTCCTTCCTGTTATTAAAAGAAAAGATAAAACCAGCTCAGGCAATGTGCGTTATACTGGCATTTGTCGGCTGTTTGTTTGTGGTAAAACCGGGGTTTGAAAATGCACATCTGATCCCTGCGCTTATTGGCGTATGCGGAGGACTGGGTGCAGGAATCGCATATACAATGGTGCGGAAGATGGGTACACACGGAGTAAAGGGACCGGTCATTGTGTTTTATTTTTCTTGCTTTTCCTGTATTATTGTGATACCGTGGATTGTATTTCATTATCAGCCGATGTCACTGCGGCAGTTGTTGACGCTGCTTCTTGCGGGACTTTTTGCAGCGGGAGGACAGTTTACGATCACCGCAGCATATACCTATGCACCTGCCGGAAAAATTTCTATTTTTGATTATTCACAGATTATTTTTGCAACATTACTTGGATTTCTTTTATTCGCGGAGATTCCGGATCGATACAGTCTGATAGGATATGGATTGATCATTCTGGCTTCACTGGGAAATTTTCTGTATAACTGGAAACACAAAGATTAAAGGAGTATTCACATGTCGATTATTTCATTTCGGTGTCATACAACCATTCATCTGGCACCATTGGTAAATCAGGAAACGATTCATCAGGATATGGATAGGGGACAGCAGCTTATGTCAAGGATCAATCAGGGAATCCTTAGGGAGATAAAGCCAAAAAACCCACTGGTTGAATGGTATTACTGGAAGGACAAACACACAGTTTCGGATGTCACAGAGCATAGTTTGTTTAAGATGGCTCAGGGGATGCTGTCCCCCGTGGAAAATGATAATTACCGGTTGGAAGAGATCGAAGAATTAAATAATGCATGGGCCGTTTATGATAAAAAACTGAACACATTTTTTGCGTTTGACCCGGCAATTACGACATTGCAAAAAGATGAGAAGCGAAACCGTGTGCTGGTGGTCTGTGAAGACAAGGAACGCGGGCTGATTGATGTTATTGAAGCGGGAGCTCTGCTGCTTGAGTGTCTGCGTGCATTTACAGGGATAGAAGAACTTTGCTTTCTTCCGGTCAACCCGGACTACTATATATGGACAGGAATGGTGACAGGGATTGACGGATTGAAGATGCGCAGTAATGGATATGCCGGTACCTGGCTGCTTCTGCAGAGTGAAAGCCAGGTGAAGAAATTGCGGATGCTTGCAACAATTTACAGTATGGATTACCCGGATCTGGTAGATTCGGTTGAACTGGCACGCAGACTGGCAAAGGAGGAAGCCGCAGGGCAGTGCATCCGAAGCAGGCATGGGATCGTGCTGTTTACGGAAGAGGGACTTGTGTATATGGATGGAACAAATCCGGACAATGACTGGGAACTGAAGTATCCAATTTATGAGAATGACTGTTATTATGAGATGTTGAGATTTGCTTACCGGAAACAGGTATCCGGGGAACTGGAAAATTACTGTGCATGGAAAGCCTGGCTGAACAGGAATTTTACTTGACATCTGAAAGAATCATTACTATACTTAAAACCAAAGGTGAAAAACGAAGACGAAGACAGTAACTGTGATAGGAAAGTCAAAGAGAGTTGGAACAGGTGAGAGCCAATACGAGTAATATGACAGTGAAAATCACTTCCGAGTTGCGGATCGAAATCCCAGGAGAGTAGAGTTCGACGTATTTCCAGCGTTATGGGAACGAAGTATGCAAATCCTTTTTGAATACGGGATTTAAGTACATGGTAATCAGGTGGTATAACGTGACCCCGCGTCCTAATTACTGGACGTGGGGATTTTTTATTTCAGAATCATAAATGCAGGAGGAAAATATGTACAACAAAGTAGATACCAATATGAACTTTGTCGATCGCGAAAAAGAAACGGAAAAATTCTGGCGCGAAAATGATATCTTCAAAAAATCCATGGAGAACCGTAAGGAAGGCGAGACTTACACATTTTATGACGGACCGCCTACGGCAAACGGAAAACCACATATCGGACATGTAGAGACACGTACCATCAAGGATATGATTCCGAGATTCCAGACCATGAAAGGAAAGTACGTTCCACGGAAAGCCGGATGGGATACCCACGGTCTTCCGGTAGAAATCGAAGTGGAGAAACTTCTTGGACTGGATGGAAAGGATCAGATCGAAGCATATGGTCTTGAGCCATTCATCAAAAAGTGTAAAGAATCCGTCTGGAAATACAAGGGTATGTGGGAAGATTTCTCAAATACGGTAGGTTTCTGGGCAGATATGGACAATCCATATGTCACTTATGATGACAATTTCATTGAGTCTGAGTGGTGGGCGTTAAAGGAGATCTGGAACAAAGGTCTTCTCTACAAGGGATTTAAGATTGTGCCGTATTGTCCGCGTTGTGGAACTCCGCTTTCTGCACAGGAGGTGGCACAGGGCTATAAACTGGTAAAAGAAAAATCCGCAGTTGTTCGTTTTAAGGTTGTGGATGAAGATGCTTATTTCCTGGCATGGACGACAACTCCGTGGACACTGCCAAGTAACGTGGCACTTTGTGTAAACCCGAATGATACCTATATCAAGGTAAAAGCAGTAGATGGTTATACGTATTATCTGGCAGAGGCACTGGCAGACAAGGTGCTTTCTCCACTTCTTTCCAAAGAGGATAAAGAGGCAGGAAAGAAAGCCTACGAAGTGCTTGAAACCTACAAGGGACAGGATCTTGAACGTAAAGAATATGAGCCTCTTTATGCCTGTGCAAAGGAACTGGCAGATAAGCAGGGCAAGAAAGGCTTCTTTGTGACCTGCGATACTTATGTCACGATGTCCGATGGTACTGGAATCGTTCATATCGCACCCGCATTTGGTGAGGATGATGCCAATGTCGGAAGAAACTACGACCTTCCGTTTGTACAGTTCGTAAATGGAAAAGGAGAACTGACTGAGGAGACACCGTTTGCCGGTATGTGGGTAAAGGATGCCGATCCGGAAGTATTAAAGGATTTAAGTGCCAGAAAGCAGCTGTTTGATGCTCCGAAGTTTGAACATGAGTATCCACACTGCTGGAGATGTGACAAGCCTCTGATTTATTATGCAAGAGAGTCCTGGTACATCAAAGAGACTGCAGTAAAGGCTGATCTGATCCGCAATAACAACACTGTTAACTGGATTCCGGAATCCATCGGTTCCGGACGTTTCGGAAACTGGCTGGAAAACATTCAGGACTGGGCAATTTCCCGTAACCGTTACTGGGGTACTCCACTTAACATCTGGGAGTGTGCGTGCGGACACAGAGAATGTATCGGAAGCCGCGCTGAATTAGCAGAAAAAGCCGGTGATCCAAAGGCAGCAGAGGTAGAACTTCACAGACCATATATTGATGCGGTGACGATCAAGTGTCCGGAGTGTGGCAAGGATATGCACCGTGTACCGGAAGTATTGGATTGCTGGTTTGATTCCGGAGCTATGCCGTTTGCACAGCATCACTATCCATTTGAAAATAAAGAAGTATTTGAGCAGCAGTTCCCGGCCAAATTTATCTCAGAGGCAGTTGATCAGACCAGAGGATGGTTCCATTCTCTTATGGCAGAATCGACACTGCTTTTCAACAAAGCACCTTATGAGAACGTCATCGTGCTCGGACATGTACAGGATGAAAACGGACAGAAGATGTCCAAGTCCAAGGGAAATGCCGTAGATCCGTTTGATGCCCTGCAGACATACGGCGCAGACGCTATCCGCTGGTATTTCTATACGGCATCCGCACCATGGATTCCAAAGAGATTCTCCGGCAAGCTTGTGCTTGAGGGCCAGCGTAAGTTTATGGGAACGCTCTGGAATACCTATGCGTTCTTCGTACTTTATGCAAATATTGACCAGTTTGACGCTACAAAATACAAGCTGGAGTATGACAAATTATCGGTTATGGATAAGTGGCTGCTTTCTAAGCTCAATTCTGCAGTAGCTGGTGTGGATGAAAGTCTTTCTAATTATAAGATTCCGGAAGCTGCAAAATATCTGCAGGAGTTTGTCGATGATATGAGTAACTGGTATGTCCGCCGCTCCCGTGAGCGTTTCTGGGCAAAAGGCATGGAGCAGGATAAGATCAATGCTTATATGACATTGTATACCGCACTTGTTACAATCAGCAAAGCGGCAGCACCGATGATTCCATTTATGACAGAAGATATTTATCGCAATCTGGTATGCTCCATCGATCCGTCAGCACCGGAAAGTATTCATCTGTGTGACTTCCCGGTTGTGGATGAAAAGCTGATCGACAAAGATCTCGAAACCGCAATGGATGAGGTATTAAAGATTGTTGTTATGGGACGTGCGTGCCGTAACAGTGCCAATATCAAGAACCGTCAGCCGATCGGACAGATGTATATCAAGGCACCGGAAACACTGGGTGATTTTTATAAAGAGATTATTGCCGATGAGTTGAATGTCAAAAATGTGGCATTTACCGATGATGTTTCTTCTTATACAGATTATCAGTTCAAGCCGCAGCTTCGTACGGTTGGTCCGAAATATGGTAAGTATTTAAAACAGATTCAGGCTGCCCTGTCAGAACTTGACGGAAATGCTGCAATGAAAGAATTAAAAGAGAACGGATGTCTGAAACTTGACAGTGTAAGTTCCGAGGTTGTATTATTGGAGGAGGATCTTCTGATTACCATGACACAGGCCGAAGGCTTTGTGACCGAGGGGGATAACAATGTGACAGTTGTTATGGATACAAGACTGACACCGGAATTGATCGAAGAAGGTTTTGTGCGTGAACTGATCAGTAAGATTCAGACCATGCGTAAAGAGGCTGGTTTTGAAGTTATGGATCATATTGCTGTTTCCTATACAGCAGACGAGAAGGTAACTGGTATTTTCAATAAATACGGAGAAAAGATCCAGACAGAGGTACTTGCAAATACTATCACTGCAGGCACACTTGCCGGATATCAGAAAGAATGGAGCATTAACGGTGAGAAGGTTACGCTGGCAGTGGAAAAACAATAGTGTCACGCAAACCAGGCGCAGAGGAGGACTTTTGATGCGAGACAAAGTGTTTAGTAAAAAGGAGTTTATTGCTTCCGTGACAGAAAATGTCAAGACGATGTATCGTAAGACATTGAAAGAAGCGACACAGCAGGAGATTTATCAGGCTGTTTCACTGGCTGTCAAGGATGTTGTCATGGATGAATGGATGGCAACACAGCAGGTCATTGAAAAAGATGACCCTAAGATATTGTATTATATGTCCATGGAGTTTCTGATGGGCAGGGCACTGGGAAATAATCTGATTAATCTGGGGGCTTATGGGGAAGTAAAAGAAGCACTTGAAGAGATTGGACTGGATTTAAGTGTCATTGAAGACCAGGAGCCGGATCCGGCTCTTGGAAATGGCGGACTTGGCCGGCTGGCAGCATGTTTTATGGATTCTCTTGCTACTCTGGGCTATGCCGCATATGGATGTGGAATCCGTTACCGCTACGGTATGTTCAAGCAGCAGATTATTGATGGATTTCAGGTCGAAGTACCGGATAACTGGTTAAAGGACGGATATCCGTTTGAACTTCGCAGACCGGAATACTGCTACGAGATCAAGTTTGGTGGTCATGTGGAAGAAACCGCAGGGGAGGACGGAAATCTGCACTTTGAGCAGGTAGGGTATCAGTCTGTTCTTGCAATTCCTTATGATATGCCGATCGTTGGCTACGGCAACCATGTGGTAGATTCCCTGATGATCTGGGATGCACAGCCGAAGGAAGAGTTTTCACTGGATTCCTTTGACCGTGGAGATTACGATCAGGCAGTGGAGCAGGAAAATCTTGCCCGCAACCTGGTAGAGGTGCTGTATCCGAACGACAATCACGTAAAAGGAAAGGAACTGCGCTTAAAACAGCAGTATTTCTTTGTTTCCGCAAGTATCCAGCGTGCGCTGGAGCGTTTTAAGAAACATCACAATGATCTGCATGATCTGCCAAAGAAGGTAACGTTCCAGATGAATGATACCCATCCGACGGTTGCTGTTGCAGAACTGATGCGAATCCTTCTGGATGAGGAAGGCATGTCATGGGATGAGGCATGGGAGATCACAACACACTGTGTAGCTTATACCAACCATACCATCATGGCAGAGGCACTTGAAAAGTGGCCGATCGACATCTTCCAGAGACTGCTTCCGCGTGTATATCAGATCGTGGATGAGATCAACCGCCGTTTTGTAGAAGAGATCCGTGCAAAATATCCGGATAATGAGGAGAAGGTGCGCAAGATGGCAATTCTCTACGACGGACAGGTGAAGATGGCAAATCTTGCAATTGTTGCCGGATATTCTGTCAACGGTGTGGCAAGACTGCATACAGAGATTCTTGAGAAGCAGGAACTTCGTGATTTCTATGAACTGTTTCCAGAGAAATTTAACAATAAAACCAACGGTATCACACAGAGACGTTTCCTTGCACATGGAAATCCACTGCTTGCAGACTGGGTAACAAAGCATGTCGGAAAAGACTGGATCACAAGTCTTGCGAAGGTCGAGGATCTGACAAAATATGCAACCGATCCGAAAGCACAGCAGGAATTTCTGGAGATCAAAAAGCAGAATAAGATCCGTCTGGCAAAATATATCAAGGAGCACAATGGTATCGAAGTCGATCCGAATTCTATCTTTGATGTACAGGTTAAGAGACTGCATGAGTATAAGAGACAGCTTATGAATATTCTGCATGTGATGTATCTGTACAACCAGATCAAGGCAAATCCGGGCATGGATTTCTATCCGAGAACTTTTATCTTCGGAGCAAAGGCTGCAGCCGGATATCGTACGGCAAAGAAGACCATCAAGCTGATTAACACTGTTGCGGATGTAATCAATAATGATCCATCCATCAACGGAAAGATCAAGGTTGTGTTCATTGAGGACTACCGTGTATCCATTGCAGAGTGGATTTTTGCGGCAGCAGATGTCAGCGAACAGATTTCCACAGCTTCTAAGGAAGCATCAGGAACAGGTAACATGAAATTCATGCTGAACGGGGCTGTGACAATGGGAACAGAAGATGGAGCCAACGTAGAAATCCATCAGTTTGTAGGGGATGAAAATATCTACATCTTCGGAGAATCCAGTGAACAGGTTATCGAGCATTACCGCAAGATGGATTATAATGCAGTTGATTACTATATCAATGATGAAGAGATCCGCAGACTGGTAGACTTTATCATCAGCCCGGAACTTCTCCGTATCGGAGATAAATACCTGCTTCTTGAACTGCATGCAGAACTGATCCGTAAAGACTGGTTCATGACACTTCTTGATGTGAAAGATTATATCCAGAAGAA
>OHIB01000945.1_pt1 | contig 12801 bp, 10 predicted proteins | sample 1568181 | NCBI WGS metagenome assembly OHIB01 (sample SAMEA3879506, study PRJEB24766) | human gut metagenome | biome: human-associated habitat; feature: feces | place: USA | collected 1985/1987
GTTTTGATATGATGAACTTATATTTTTTTATCTTGAAATACTACGTGTGTAATATATACAAGAAGTTATATTGTATGCTACTTTTGGTTGGCGTAGCCATATTGTTATGCAGTTGTTCCAATAAAAATGCAGTGGCAGACGCAGAGCGGACAGTTATTGATTTTAGTATATCTGATGAAAATCAGTTTATTGCAGATTTGGATGATATATATTCATCTTGTCAGGATATGAAATGCAAGACCGAGGAAGAAAAACTGAATCAGACTAGGACCGTAATAGAATCGATGGGAAGTAAGGGGTACATAGCTGTGGATGTGGAGAATCAGATCAATATGGCAAATGCAGAGAATGCCGAGATGTTTTTATCAGAGGTGGCTGAAGACAGAGATGCGGGATGTACCATACTGCAGGTCATGTATGATAAGTCTTTTGTAAGGTTTGATTTTAAATCAGGCGGTAACAATGTGATGATAACCAGACGATTCTATGTGCGGGAGAATAACTGTTTTGTTGAGAAAAATGAAGAAAACTATAAGGCCTATACATGGAAATACACAGACGGATATCTATTTTTTGAGAGGTACAGGATGGGAGGATATGACGGAGATTCTGCGTATACGGCATTACGAGTTGAGCCTCTGGATGAGAAGTTAAGGGTACTTAACAGAAAGTATATCAAGACGATTGGATATGATTCGAATAATTTATTTACCACAAACTGGGATGAATCAGATATGAATAGAATAAATTATTATGATATCTATGAGGCACTTTACAAAATGAAATATGGTGTGTCCAGTCCCTATTCGGAGGAGGGGGTCACATATATGATAGAAGAAGAGTTATATGAGAAGGTGTTTCAGGAGTATTTGCCTGTGTCTACAGACGTACTTCAGCATGTCAATGTGTATGATGTGTCTAGACAAATGTATCAGTACAGAACGAGGGGGATGTTTGATCACAGTGTAACACCATTGGTTCCATTTCCAGAGGTAGTGGATGCTGAGCATAATGCTGACGGAACAATAACCCTCATAGTAAATGCTGTTTCGGAGAAGGATGAGAGTGGCAGATTATTTACACATAAAGTTACAATAAAGGAGAAAGAAAATGATGGATTTGAGTATGTGTCAAATGATGTTCTGACGATGGGCAAAGAGGGGATATATTGGTACAGAGACAGGCTTTCTGATAAAGAGTGGCAGGAGCACTACGGAGATACAGAAAAGACCATCACAATAAATCAGAATGGAAATGTTATTGATGATAGTCTGTTATCCGATGACGAAATGGAGAATGTTAAAGTAAATATAATAGGAATATTGCAGTCAGATGCCATAAGAAAGTTGTATGAGGATGAAGATATTTCGGATAATAGTGATTTAATATATGGTGCAGTAGATATCTTAGGAAGCAGTGGACTGATGTGTTTTTCTGATGATACCAATATGTATAATTATCAGCTATTTCAGTCATTTTATAGAAAATATACAGATGGTGGAGGGCGTGATTACATTTGCGTATATAGGGTAAACAGGGATGCAAGCGTGACGGAGATGACATTTGTGTATGATGACAGCCGGATACAGATGATTTTCAACACAGCAAAATTCGAGAATCATGACTGGAAGTTTATAGCGACTGGCATACGGGATTTAAAAGATATGAAACTCACACAAAAAGGCTACTTTATATATACATATTCAAATATAATAGCTCATGGTGGGCTGAAGGAGTATTTCAGAGTCAGTCCGTTGACGGATGAATGCAGGGAACTGACAAGAAAATATGTGTATGGGCTTAGTTATGTGAATTACAATATGCTTGTTATCGATTGGGATGAGTCAAATGCATCTGATATACTTGTGCCGTGTATGTTTGATGATATATACAGACTGTACACTGGTGAAAATCTGAAACCTGATGGTGGATGGATAGATGCAGACAAATATGAGTCTGTTATGTTGTCAATGTTCCCTGTCACTGTGACGGAGCTGAGGGATAATTGTGATTACAATTTAGAAAAAGATTCATACAGATATCATGTCATCCTTGGGAAACAGTATCCACCATTTGGAGAGGTTGTGGACTATTCCTACAACGATGATGGAACGGTTTCGCTTATTGTTGATGCGGTGTGGGCTGACGAAGGATCGGACATTGCATTTAGAAATACACTTACAGTAAAACCGGAAGAAGATGGTACTTTCAAATATATGTCAAATCATATAGAGAAGATGGAATGTGACATACCGGTTTATTCTGACTGATATCCATAGGCATATATTCCGAGATCACGCAGTATTGACAGAGAGATCTTCGATGCGGAAAGTCCGTCCGCTGATAAAAACTGATTGTCATTTTCAGAAAGTGATATATTCGTGGCGAAAAAGTAATCATTATCATTAGATGTAATGAATCCGACGAACCAGCCGTTTATATTTATATCATCAACTCTGCCGGTACCTGTCTTGCCATACAGACTTTTTCCATCTGAGTTTGCAATAAACATGGACTCTATGACTGTATCCACATTTGTCTTAGACAGCTTCCAATCATTATTTTTCAGGTGACATAGCAGTTCTACCTGCTCTACCGGGGATATAGTCAGAGAGGATTCCAGCCAGTAACAGTTCTGAGCTGAATTGATATTCTGATTTCCATATTCAATAAGACCGAGAAAATTTTTCACATCTGTGTGGTCCATAGCTGCATCCAGATTGTCAAAATACCAGTTTACAGATCCGGTCATGGCAGATCGAAGTTATGATGCCATGTTCAAGAGCCATCACTGCGTCATATATTTTATATGTAGAATCCGGTGAAGTGCGGCATAGGGCTTTGTCCTGGTTATAGATATACCATTTATCATTTCCCTTGTCGTACAGAGCAAAACAGCCGTTGTAGTCAGAAAAGTAGCTGGATAGATCCAAGGATTCCAGATTCATCGGGGCAAAATCCTTGTATTGTGTATCATCCAGAGCATATACAGATAATGGCGCACATACAGTCATCAGCAATATGATAATGGAAAATGCATATATACATTTCCGTTTTTCTCTGTTGGTGACAGGTTTGAAATCAACAATAAGCTGAAGCCTTGTTTTTAGTAAATTTTTCCTGCTTTTGCTCTTGAATGATAGCGATGATGAACTACTGAATCTGCTTGCAGCCGCACGGAGGATGGTCTGCCCATACTTCGCGGCATAGTTTTGACCGAGGCACTGTAATACATCATTGTCACATGCTTTTTCTCTGTCATGTCTTGCTGTATGTAATGTGTATATAACAACAGGATTGAACCAATACAGTATGCAGAATATGCAGATAAACATATTCACGGCATTGTCTCTGCGTTTAAAATGTTGTAGTTCATGTAACAAAATATGTCTCAGGTCGGTTATTGTGTAATCGGATATGCAGTCGTTGATTTGCCGTGGAATATATATAACAGGGCGGAATACACCTACAATGACCGCCCCAGATAAAGCAGAGGAGTAATATAATTTCGGTTTGTATCTGCGCACATTGCAGAGCTCAAGGCATTCCGAATATATATTCAATATGACAGTATCATCGGTGACTGGAACAGCAGATTTTTTCAGCTTGTATAGTGATATGCCTGACACTATTAAACGAATGGAAAATATGTAAACTCCGGCAAGCCAGATAATAAAAAGAAGCTTTGGATATATTGTAGATGTACTGTTTACAGATATAGCAAAGTCGTTCATCCAGTTCCCATTTGATGAAGGGCTGGTATTGATAGGCACAGGAGTAACTGTATTTGCGGCAGAAGTACTTCTGTTAAATAATGATCGTATGAAACCTATGGCCTGGAATATAAATGAATTATTTACAGGGATAAATGGAATTACGAGAAGAAACAGCACAATATATATGGTGTTGTATCTGCCGTTACATGTTAGCTGTTTTCTGAACATAAATCGAACAAATATCAGTAGCAGCAGAGCGAAACTTATGGATATATTGCTGATAAAAAAATGTGTGAAAAATTCTGTCAAGCCTTATTTCCTCCCGGTGCCTTTTCCATTTAATATGTCTTGAAGTTCCTTTATATCATCAGCACTAAGCTCATCACTATCCACAAACGCAGAAACCATGTCGGATATGTGTCCATTGAAAAACTTCTTTAGAAAAGATGAGCTTTCATGTTTTCGATATTCCTCCTGACTGATGACAGGGGAGTAGACGAACATGCGGCCATTTTTCTCATAGGAGATAGCAGACTTATCAGAAAGTCTTTTGATGAGAGTCTGGATAGTCCTAGGATTCCATGAAGTGGTCTGCAACAGTTTGTCAGTAATGTCATTTGTGCTTATAGGGGCATATTTCCATATAACCTTCATAACTTCATATTCGGCTTCGGAAATCTGGGGAATGTGTTTCATAGATTATACTCCTTTAATACTACATTTGTAATAACAGTATAAAGATTATGGGGTGGGGTGTCAATTGTGTTGTGGAGGTTTGTTCAATGTTAGTCTGGATAGAAATAATTTTTTTGATCTTCAAGAATAGTTAGAATAAGCAAAAGCAGATAATGAAAGATCAGATATTTCGTTGAATATTTGATTATGAAACTTTTGTTGTCGGTTATCTCCAAATTGGCATAATATATGTTTCAATGTCGATTATGTCATGGATTGCTTCATTTGTTGATTTAGATGGATTGTAACATTTATGAAAGCCTTTGTATATACATATGAGGAAACTCTCCAAAAAGGATTGTTTAGCAGAGTATATAATTTTCAAACACCGGGTAAAATACTCATATACAGGCTAAGGAGGTATATGAGATGATATCACCAGACACAATAAAGCTGCTCAGGGAATGTGATGCTGGGATCAAGATGGGTGTTTCGTCTATTGATGAGGTGCTTGGGTATGTGCACGCGGCGAAGATGAAGAAGATACTTATAGAATGTAAAGAGGAGCACGACGCAATAAAACAGGAGATACAGAAGCTGCTGGATGAGTACCACGACGATGGCAAGGATCCAAATCCAATAGCCAAGAGCATGTCCTGGATCAAGACAAATGTGAAACTCATAGTGGATGAGTCGGACAATACCATAGCGGAGCTTATGACGGATGGCTGCAATATGGGTGTGAAGTCGCTGAACAAATATCTGAACGAATACAATGCAGCAGATGACAGGGCGAAGGATAAGACGAAGAGACTCATAGAGCTTGAGAAGAAACTCTGCGAGCAGATGCAGCCTTTCTTGTAAAAATGCGCTGAACAAGTCGTTTTTATGAATGACTAGATACGCCAAAATAAATAGTCAGGCAGCCAGAATTTTGTATGTTGACTAAAAAAGTTATATTAAATATACTTGTAAATATGAGAACCCAACATGTCTGTAGATGACGCGGATCATGTTGGGTATTTATTGTTTTAGTGAAACAGAAAAATTGATACAAGAAGGAGAAGATATATGAGCAGACAGGTTTACAATCCCTTTTTGCCGCTGAATGAGTACATACCGGACGGTGAGCCGCATGTATGGGGCGACAGGGTTTATCATTATGGATCTCACGATAAGGAGGGCGGTTACACGTTCTGTATGCAGGATTATGTGGTGTACTCCGCGCCGGTAAAAGATCTGACAAGCTGGCGATGCGAGGGCATTACATACAGGGCGAGCCAGGATCCGGCATACCCGGAGCTGAAGTATATGTACGCGCCAGATGTTGTGAGGGGGAATGATGGCAGATATTATCTGTATTACTGTATGGGCGGTGACTACGGTTACGGCGGATACACAGGTCCGATCAGTGTGGCTGTGTGCGATACGCCGGCGGGCAAATACGAATATCTTGGCCATGTGCATTACAAGGACGGCACTGTGATGAAGAAGTACATTTGCTTTGATCCGGCAGCCATGAATGATGACGGAACCATCAGGATATTCTACGGAACCCAGTACGGATACGAGGAAGAGCCTGATTTTCTGACAAATGGCAGGCTGGATGATGAGGTATCTATGTTTGGAAGAACAAAGGAGGAGATACTTGGCTACAAGGACAGCATCATGGGACCGATCATGGTGGTGCTTGAGGACGATATGCTGACGGTCAAGGAAGAACCGAGGCACATCATTCCTTACGCTGTGAAGGGCACATCATTTGAGGAGCATCCATTTTTTGAGGGTTCATCCATGAGAAAGGTGGGAGACAAATATTACTTTGTTTATTCGTCATGGCAGAACCATGAGCTGTGCTATGCGGTGAGCGATTATCCGGATCACGGATTTACATTTGGCGGCACTATAGTGTCAAATGGCGATGTGGGATATAAGGGAAGAAGTTTCGAGAACAAGCTGAATATGACCGGAACTACGCACGGAAGCATAGAGTGCATAGATGGTCAGTGGTACGTGTTCTATCACAGACTCACACACAAGTCGGACTACAGCAGACAGGCCTGTGCCGAGAAGATATATATAGATGCGGATGGACACATAGACCAGGTGGAGGTTACGAGCTGCGGTTTGAACGATGGCCCGCTTGTGGCAAATGGCACGTATCCGGCAGTGATAGCATGCAACCTGACAAATGGACATATGCCGCATGGCTCAAACAGTATATACACGACAGAATTTCCAAATGTGACCAACAAGGGTGAGGATAGATTTATTGCGGAGATAGAGGATGGAACACTCATAGGGTATAAGTATTTTGCGCTTGGGGGCAGCAGTACATTTGGCGTGAATGTCAGATATGAGACGGATGCCAACAAGGTGGTGTATGAGGGACCTGTCAGGGTAGACGAGAGATGCGAGAATCAGGAGCAGCTCAAGGATGCAAACGACCTGGCAGAAAATGTAGAAGGATACTTTGACATATGCGTGACAGAAGATGGTGAGAGTATTGGAAGAATAGATATACCTGTATCTGCAGATATCTCAGAGACAGAGTGGAGATGGTGCGAGAACAGAGTGGATTTCCCAGAGGGAGTCCACGCGGTGTATCTTGTATACCATGGCAGAAGAAAGGTTCAATTAAAAGATATCCGATTTAGGTAAAATATTGAAAGAAGAGGGAGAATTATGAAGAAGTCAAATGGTGCGGCACTGATACCTATATACGTCTTTCTTGTCCTGTATCTGGGACTTGGAATACTGTTTGAGTACGTGCTAAAGATCCCGATGGGATTTTACAATATTCCGATAGTGGTCGCCTTCATGGTGGCGATATTTGTGGCATGTCTGCAGAACAGAAAAGTAAGCTTTGATGAGAAGCTTCAGATCATGGCAAATGGACTTACAGACAAAAATATTATAACCATGCTGCTCATATTCCTGACGGCGGGAATATTTGTGGGAGTCGTGGGGCGGAGCAGTGCCGAGAGCGTGGCATATTTTATGCTGAGTATCATTCCGGCGAGATTCTCCGTGGCGGTTCTGTTCGTTGTAGCATGCTTTGTATCAACAGCTATGGGAACGTCTGTTGGAACGATAACACTTCTGACGCCTATAGGAGTTGCAGTTGCCGATGCGTCAGGATTTAATCTGCCGCTCTGTGTGGCATCAATCATGGGTGGCGCGATGTTCGGAGATAACCTGTCGTTCATATCGGATACGACCATAGCAGCATGTAATGGTCAGGGGTGTGCCATGAAAGATAAGTTCAGGGCAAACTTCTGGATAGCATTTCCTGCGGCGATTGTGACGCTCATAGTAATCTTGGTTAAGTCATTCAATACTGAGATAGGCGGAGTAGTACAACATGATTATAATATGATACAGATCATACCTTATGTTCTGGTACTCATAGGAGGAATAGTGGGATTTAATGTGTTTGTAGTCCTGATAGTTGGAATCGTGTCAGGTTCCATCATTATGCTTGCCACAGGGCAGACGGCAGCAGTGGATCTCCTGACGAATATGGGAAGCGGTGCAGCTGGAATGTTCGAGACGAGTATGGTTGCTGTACTTGTGGCTGCCATGTGTTCTCTCATCAGGGAGTATGGCGGATTTGAGGCACTGCTTTCGGCTATAAAGAAGGTGTTCAAAGGTGACAAGGGAGGTCAGCTCGGAATCGGACTTCTGGTTGGAGCCATGGACATAGCCACAGCCAACAATACGGTCGCGATAGTCATGGCAAATCCGATAGCAAAGGAGATGGCAGATGATTATGGTATATCACCGAAGAGATCTGCGTCACTGCTTGATACATTTTCATGCATATTCCAGGGAATCATTCCTTACGGTGCTCAGATGCTGGTTGCAATATCAGCGGTGTCGGAGCTGGGACATGAGATATCAGCATTCCAGATAATTCCAAATCTGTTTTATCCAATACTTCTTCTTGTCAGTTCGCTTGTGTGGATGCTTATAAGAAGTAATGACAAAACACATCTGGCAAAGAGACGGTAAAGAATATAAATTGACGAGATTTCGCAATATAATAAATAAATATTCGAAAAAACACGCAAAAAAACAAGAAAAATCTTGAAAATGCGTGTTTTTTCATTTTTATTTAAGAATTTTTATGCTATAATTTACACTTGTGAATTATAAATAAAAAACAGGAGGAGAAACATGGACGCATTCACAAACTTTTTAGGCAAAGTTGATGATATTGTCTGGGGCTTGCCACTCATAATACTCATCATCGTCTGCGGAATCTATCTGACGATCAGACTTAAGTTCCTTCAGATAGTTCATCTGCCAAAGGCACTGAGATTCATGATTAAGAATGAGGAAGACGGTACAGGAGAGGTGACGAGCTTTGGCGCGTTATGTACAGCACTTTCAGCAACTATCGGTACAGGTAATATCGTAGGAGTAGCAACAGCTATAGGTATCCTTGCCGGTGGTCCCGGAGCACTTTTCTGGATGTGGATCGCAGCGCTTTTTGGAATGGCAACAAAGTATTCAGAGGGACTGCTTGCTGTAAAGTACAGAAAGATTGACGAGGATGGACACGTTCTCGGAGGACCTTTCTATTACATTGAGAGCGGTATGGGTCACAAGTGGAGGTGGCTTGCAAAGATATTTGCATTCTTCGGAGCATGCGTAGGTCTCATGGGTATCGGTACATTTACACAGGTAAATGGTATTGCTTCAGCAGTTCAGGCTTTCTTTGATCCTGACAAGGCAAATACAGTATCAATCTTAGGAAACGACTACTCAATAGCCATTGTCATCACAGCATTTATACTTGCAATCCTTGTAGGACTTGTCGTAATCGGTGGAATCCAGAGAATATCAAAGGTTTCTCAGATTATAGTACCATTCATGGCAGTTCTCTACATTGTGGTGTGTCTGGTTCTTATAATAGTTAATATAAATAAGGTTCCGGCTGCATTTGCAACAATAGTTAAGTGCGCATTCAAGCCTATGTCATTTGCAGGTGGTGTTACAGCAAGTCTTGCAATTGCCATGCAGAAGGGTGTTGCACGTGGTATCTTCTCGAATGAGGCTGGTCTTGGTTCTGCACCTATCGCAGCAGCAGCAGCTCAGACAAAGGAACCTGTTCGTCAGGGCCTTGTAACAATGACAGGTACATTTATTGATACTATCATCGTATGTACAATGACAGGTCTTTCAATCGTTATGATGGGAAGCTGGCAGGATGGCAGCCTTGAGGGAATCGCAGTCACAACTGATGCATTCCAGAAGGGACTTTTCTTTATGCCAGGTCAGGTTGCAGCATTCATCCTGATGATCTGTCTTGTATTCTTTGCATTTACAACTATCCTTGGTTGGGACTATTATGGTGAGAGATGTCTTGAGTACCTCACAAATGGCAGCAAGGTTTCAGTTCAGATCTATCGTTGGTTATACATACTTTGCGTATTTATCGGACCATACATGACAGTTAAGGCTGTATGGACTATCGCTGATATATTCAACGGACTCATGGCGATACCGAATATCATAGCATTGCTTGCACTCAGCGGTGTGGTTGTGGCAGAGACAAAGGATTACTTTGCACGCCACAAGGAACTGTAGGGTTCAATAGAAGTAAATGTTTATATGTAATAATTGGGGAAGCACCTATCAGCAGTCAGGCAAAATTTTGTCTGGCTGCTTTTTTCTAAAGCACACCAAAAGGAGATACGAATGGATATATTCGATAAGATAGAAAAGCTACAACAGAGTAGTGAGTATTATTATATAGATTATCTGCCGGAGAAGTGTATGGGAGATAGATTCTATGAGTTTGAGGAGTATTATTTCAGCCATAACCTGAACAGCTTTTGCGACAAGGTTTCCAATGTAGTTATAACTTTGCTGGCATATTATGACGCGTCAGGGGTTATGACGGAGTTTCCTGACGGCTATACAGGAAAATACAGGAGCCTGTACGAAGATAGTATGGATATAGCTAAAGAAAATTTTGATCAAATATCGGATTTGATTCATTTTGTATTGATAAATGAAATTTCATCAATTCAATTGTTGATGGGCAAGGACAAAGATATGTTGTTTAGCATCAATAACAGAAATTCTATAGAGGTTATAAATGCAACTTCTGATCAGTTAGATTTGATACAAAAATTAGTCATGCAAGAGGGCCTGTATTTGAGAAAATATATAGAAGAGTAATACGGTGCAAAAGGCATCCGTGAACACATCATTAGGTCTTAGAAGATGTGTTTTCGGGTGCTTTTTTATTTGCGGGAGTTTTTTTGATTTATAAAGCAATAACAGTTGACAATAAAGTTAGTAGCAACTAACATTGTAGTTGTTAAGAGAATTGGATCAGGGGGGATGTAACAAATGAAAGGTTCTGAAACTATAAAAGAAACACTGCACAAGGCGGATTGTGTCTTATATCCGGTTGGTGACAGAAGAGATAAAGTTGTCATTGTGTTATATCAGGCAGCGAGGGCGGTCTGGAGTATACAGGAAAATGGAGGAAAAAGTTGTGAAAAAACAGTTTTTTGAGATCGAGAAGGATGGGTTCTACGGAACATACTACGAGAATCCAAATGGGGCTGACTGTGCATTCATAGGACTGTTTGGAGATGATCCGAATGATTTTATGGCGAAGTGCGGAGCAAAGTGGCTGCACAAAAATGGTGTGAACGCACTCTGTGTATCTCCCGGAAGAAAGAATTACAGCCATGTAAATAATCCGCTGGAGAGAATAGAGTCGGCTATCGCATGGCTGAAAAGTCATGGAAACCGGAAAATAGGAATCATGGGAATGAGTACAGCTGGCATGGATTCCCTTGTTGCGGCATCGTATTTTCCTGATATCACATTGACATTTGGACTTACGGCAAGTGACTTTGTATGGCAGGGATTTGAACAGGGCAAAAAAGACGGATGTAAGGAATGGCCGATACCGGGTGCATCGACTCTTTCGTGGAGAGGCGAGCCTCTTGCTTATATGCCATTTGTGTATGAGCATCCTGTGTACTGGCAGAAAATCGAGGAGGAGACGAAGGACTCCGGTGACATTGAGCGCAGTACCTGCCTGTTCATCGATTCGGAGAAGGCAAGGGAACATACGGAAGAGGAAATGATCAAGGTCGAGAACATAAAGGGAAAGCTGTTTTTAATTGGCGCAGATGACGACTCATTCTGGGAGGCGGGCAAATACATCCGCAGAATGGATCAGCGTCTGAAGGAGCGCCCGCATACATGTGAGTATGTGCCGCTTGTGTATGAGCACGGAACCCATTTTGTGCTGCCGGAATCGATGCTTCGTATGGCGCTTCCGGTTGGACTGAAATTTGTCATGAAGTTTATATTCAAGGCTGCAAAGGATTATCCAAATGAGTGCGAGGCGACGAGAAAGGATATAGACAGAAGACTCTCAGCCGCACTTAAGGAATGGATACAGGAATAAAAAGGGCAGGCGATTAAAATGTTGAAATATGGAATGTATGCAAAAGCTGTGGAACTGCTGTGTTTTAAGCAGGCACTTGCAAGGCTTGCGCAGATATATCCTGATATGGACATGAAGAGATATAAAAGATCCGTGAAGAGAGAGTACAAGGAGATGCTTCTCAGAACTCCCGATATAGGTGGAAGCTCACTGGAGATGAACCTGTATATCGCAGCATTTGTATTTTCACTGCACAAGGCAGAGCCGGATAGGATCACACCTGAAGTTGTGGATGAGATGGTCACTGCGGTGTTCGATTCGCCTTTCATGGTGAAGACGCATGAGAACAAGAAGTGTACGCTCTTCACTGACAATGTTCAGGACAAAAAGGTGCAGGAGACCATCGACTTCCTGCTCAACCGGGAGGAGGCTCACAACCAGATGTTCCGGGATGCCTTCAACGAGGTGCAGGACAGTGGCTCCAACCGGGATTTTGGTACGACCAAGGCGGCGAAAATGTATTTCTCCCTCTCCAATCCCGGCCCCAATACCTTTGCTGGAAACGAGGTTTCCGCACCTAAGTTCGATTGATAGAATAAGAGAAACGACCCTACCCAATCTGAACAAGTTTGTAGGACTTATCAGATTAGGTAGGGCTGTTTTATGTGCGAAATCCTTGCAGCACAAGCTTTTTTGAGGAAAGGTATTCGAAAGTAAAATGTGACATAAAAATGGGAACAGTTCAAATTCTGGCTGCAAGCAGTCTGATTTTCTAAGTCTGAACCTCTGTGTCTCACGGCCATCAGCTCCTTACGGAAATCCATCGGCCTTTTGCAAAGTCAAACAAAATCCGCAGTCACTGTGAAAAATGAATCCTGTCTCTGGCTTACGCAACTCATACGCCATTTTGTAATGTAGCCGTAATGAGCTGCGTGCTGTTTTTCGGGAAACTTTGTGCGCGATCACTTTACGGGAAAATAGCTCCAA
>OHIB01000979.1_pt1 | contig 12401 bp, 9 predicted proteins | sample 1568181 | NCBI WGS metagenome assembly OHIB01 (sample SAMEA3879506, study PRJEB24766) | human gut metagenome | biome: human-associated habitat; feature: feces | place: USA | collected 1985/1987
CAGATGTCATGACGATTTTCAGGGCGCTGGGAGCAAAGGTGCAGCTTCACAAGGCGGGAATTATGGATTTGGACGAGTTTGCGGCACTTCCAAGAACAACGCGCGATGTGCTTGTGTCAGTAATAGTACCGAAAAATGCAAAGGGCGTAGTATACTTAAGCCAGAGAAATCAGTCAACAGACTTTCCGGTGCTCACATGTGCAGTGGCAAACAGAAGCGGCAGGTATGTGGCGGTTATCGGAGCATCACCATATATGGCAGAGCCTGTGTGGGATGAGGAGGGCATACTCGATTGTTTAGCAGATGCAAAGACAGACGGTAATGCAGCTTTGACAGATAACTCCGAAAACAATGCCAAAATAGATAAATTTGCCGGATATGTTGCAGAGCATATCCGTTTTGGAAGCAATATAAGGGCAGGTGCCGAGTACAGGGAGATGATATGCAGGGTGCTTACACGCCGCGCTGTCACACAGTCGCTTGACATCTGCGATGAAATTAAGCACGAGCATTAAGTAGGAAGGAATTCATATATATGGATGTTAAAATAAAATTAAATGGAAAGTTAATAACCGACTCGGTAGACCAGGATATGGTCCTTTTAGACTTTTGCCGCAAGCACAATTGCTTTTCGGTGAAGAGAGGCTGTGAGTCAGGCAACTGCGGTCTTTGTACAGTGCTTCTGGATGGAAAGCCTGTGCTGTCATGCAGCACGCCGATAGGCAGGGCAGACGGCAGAGCGGTGGACACCCTCGAGGGACTTGAGGAGGAAGCTAAGCAGTTTACAGGATTTTTTGCTGCACAGGGAGCGGATCAGTGCGGCTTCTGTAATCCGGGTTATATTGTAAATATTGTGGCGCTTCTGAGAGAAAATCCTGACCCGACTGACGAGGAAATTCTTGAATATCTTTCAGGAAATCTGTGCCGTTGTACAGGATATCAGAGTCAGCTCCGCTCAATCAGAAATTTCTTAAACAGTAAGAAGGAGGGCGCACCTCTTAATCTCGAGGCAGGCGTCTACGGAGAGGATATCGGAAAGGAGTGGCAGGATGAGCACAAATCAAACTAATGTAAACAGCTTCAACCGCGCGAGAAGGGATTACCACGCAGTTGGAAAATGTATACCGAAGAAGGATTCGAGCCAGCTTTTACTCGGAAAGCCGGTATTTACTGATGATATCACACCGCGTGATGCGCTTGTCATAAAGCTTCTTAGAAGCCCCTATGCGAATGCAATTGTCGAGGATGTAAAGACAGATATTGCTCTTAAGGTACCGGGCATGGTCGCAGTATACACCTGGGAGGATGTTCCGAAAAAGCGTTTTTCTATCGCAGGCCAGACCTTTCCGGAGCCGTCACCGTACGACAGACTAATCCTTGACCGTCATGTTAGAAGTGTAGGTGACGCTGTCGCTATTGTGGTAGGTGAATCGGAAAAGGCTGTAGACAAGGCTCTTAACATGATAAAAGTAAAGTACACGATTCTTGAGCCGGTGCTTGACTTCAGAAAGTCGCTGGACAACAAGGTGCTTGTGCATCCTGAGGATGACTGGTCATCCAGCATAGATACAGGCGATGTAAAGCGCAATCTCATTCATCACGAGGAGGATGAGCATGGAAATGTAGAGAAAATTCTGTCGGAGTGCGATGAGATTATTGAGCACACCTATCGCATAAAGGCAGCGCAGCAGGCATATATGGAGACCTGCAGGGCATACTGTGAGATAGACAGATACGGCAGACTTCACTGTATCAGCTCAACACAGATTGTTTTCCACCTGCGCCGAATACTGTCCAATGCACTCGATATTCCTAAGTCCATGGTGCGTGCTGAAAAGCCGCGTATCGGAGGAGGTTTCGGTGCCAAGCAGACAGCGGTCTGTGAGGTGTATCCGGCATTTGTTACCTGGAAGACAAAGCGCCCGAGCAAGATAATCTACAGCAGAAAAGAATGTCAGACTATCGCGTCACCGCGTCATGAGATGGAAGTCACTGTGCGTCTCGGAGCGATGAAAGATGGTCATATAAGGGCAATCGATCTTTATACGCTGTCAAATGGTGGAGCATACGGAGAGCATAGCACTACAACAGTAGGACTCTCAGGTCATAAATCGCTCCCTCTTTATACAGGAGGCTGCGAGGCAACCAGATTTTCGTGCGATGTTGTGTACACAAACGTGCAGGCGGCAGGAGCATACAGAGGCTATGGAGCCACACAGGGTATATTTGCACTTGAATCAACCGTCAATGAGCTTGCAGAAAAGCTGCATATAGACCCGGTTGAGCTTCGTTTGAAAAATATCGTCCGTGAGGGCATGTTTATGCCGGCATATTTTGGCGAGACAGCCAATGCATGTGCACTCGACAGATGCATAATGCACTGTGCGGATAATTTCCATTGGGCAGACAAGTATCCTGTCCGCGATATGGGAAATGGCAAGGTTCGTGCGGCAGGCATGGCACTTGCAATGCAGGGCTCCTGCATATCCAATGTAGATGTCGGCTCGTGTACATTAAAGCTTTCAGACTGTGGCACCTACAATATGATGATAGGCGCGGCAGACATGGGAACAGGCTGTGATACCATACTTGCGCAGATGGCGGCTGAGGTACTCGACTGCGAGCCGGATGATATAACAGTGTTTGGAGCGGATACAGATGCTTCTCCTTATGACTCGGGTTCATATGCTTCATCAACCACCTACATCACAGGAATGGCCACACAGAATGCAGCACTTGAGCTTCGTGAAAATATAAAGAAAATCGGTGCACAGATGCTGGGCTGTGCTGCATCAGAGGTGGATTTCGACGGTAAAGAGGTGTATATCATAAATCCGGACGATGCAGACAATGGGGCAGTTTCCGTAAGTCTTTCCGATATAGCAACAAAATCACAGGTCAACAACACGATACCTGTAGACGTCACCACCACATATTCATCACCTGTTTCACCGCCACCATACATGGTGGGCATGGTCGAGATAGAGCTTGATAAGGAGACAGGAGCAGTTAAAATACTTGATTATCAGGCTGTTGTGGACTGCGGAATTCCGGTCAATCCAAACCTCGCGCGTGTACAGACCGAGGGCGGCATAGGTCAGGGAATAGGCATGGCACTTTATGAGAATGTCACCTACAATGCTGGTGGTAAAATCGCAGAAAATGATTTCATGCAGTACAAGATACCGACACGACAGGATGTGGGACATATTAACGTCGAATTTGAGACAAGCTATGAGCCGTCAGGCCCATTCGGAGTTAAGTCAATCGGTGAGATAGTTATCAATACACCGGCTCCTGCGCTGGCACATGCCATTTATCGCGCAACAGGCGTATGGCACAGGACAGTTCCGTTTACCCCTGAGAAAATATTTATGGGAATGGCAGACCCTGACTGGCACGAAAAGGATCTAAGAGTGAAATGATTCATATCATATACATGGCGGCTGGAAACAGCCGCCGTTTTGGAAGTAACAAACTGTTTTATGAGCTGGATGGAAAACCTATGTACAGGCATTTGCTTGATCGTTTGGTGGGAATTAAAAATAGATATAATAAATCAAAATCAGACAGCCGGACTATAGATATAACAGTTGTCACCCGTTACCGGGAAATATTGGACTACTGCGCATGTATCCCAGATTGCCATGCAGTCATAAGTCCGGACAGCGAAAAAGGCATATCCTACACTATAAAGGCAGGAATTATGGCGGTGCAGGAGCAGAAAAAGCTTAAGAAAAGCAGTGAAGTGACGCATCATACTGCCGAAAAAGAGGAATATTACATGTTTGCAGTAGCTGACCAGCCATATTTAAAAAGTCAAAGCGTGATTAAATTAATAGACAGAGTACTTGAAAATAAAGGGAATATGCGATTGGCTTTTTCGCTTCGCTGTGGAGATGCTGTAGGCAATCCGTGTGTATTTCATTCATCGCTTATGCCGCAGCTTTTATCACTGGAGGGTGATAAGGGTGGCAGAAGTGTGGCAAAGAAGTATGACTGTGTATATGTGGATATCGCAGATGAGCGTGAGCTGATGGATATAGATAACTTATCAAATTCAAAACATACCGTGACATTATAAAAGCTATTATGAAAGAGCACTGTATCAGTGCATACCGAATGTATATTTTATTCAAATTCCCATATACTACCTCCAAAGCATGAATGCAAATGCAAAAAAGTAACCGGAGGACAATAAAGTGAAAATCACAGGATTGACCAGAAGAGTAGATTCCCTCGGCAGAATAGTCATACCAAAGGAGCTTCGCAGGATGCTGCATATAAAAGAGGGAAGCCCACTGGAAATATATATGGATGCGGACGAGACGATAGTGCTAAAGAAATATTCGCAGGTGGGAAGCCTGAAGAATATATCACAGGCATATGCACAGAGCCTGTCAAAGGTAACAGGAGCCATGGTATGTGTGGCAGACCGGGATGAGATAATAGCGGCAGCCGGCAAAAACCACAAAAATTATATAGGCAAGTCTTTGTCAAAAGAACTCGAGAATATTATGGATAAGAGAAAAAGTGCATTGTACAGTAAAAAAGACGATACCCTGATACCTGTGGTGAAGGACGATAAAGCTGACTGTGAAGCGCAGGCAATAGCAGTAATAGTGCATGATGGTGATAGTGCGGGAGCCGTTATACTATGTACCTTCGATGAAAAAGCCGATAAGTCTGAGATTGCCGAAAAGCTGGCGGGTGCAGCAGCAGAATTTCTGGCTGACCAGCTTGGCTAGAGATAGCGAAAAGCATTGAAAAAAACTATTTACTTGACTACAACAGTAATAAAGATGTAAAATAGTTTGATAAAGGGAGCAATTAGCTTCCTTTTGTGCTATAAAGGTATATAATAGAAAATTAATCAATTATTAATTATCTGATGTTAAGGCATTGTAGTATAATAGACAGTACATATTGGATATAGTTGTCAATTATCTATAAAGTATGCCGATATACAATGGTATACCGATAGTTTGGAGGTAACGTTTAGAAATGGCAAAACAGAAAAAGAAAAAAAAGAAAAAGCAGCATCGCGTTTTCTGGTTTTTCATAAAGCTTCAGATTTTTCTGATGGTACTGATTCTCGGTGGATTATGCTTTTTTTACTTTGGAGGCTATGCAGACAAGGTTGCGAAGCTTCACTCAGAGGCGGTAGAGCTCGTGCAGAAATCTGACAAAAACACATTTTTACCGGCGCGCACGAGTACACTCTACGATACAAACGGTGATGAGATATCCGAGACGGCCACTACCAAAAAGGCTGACTATGTGAAGTATGAGGATATACCGCAGAACTTCGTAAACTGCATGGTCAGCATCGAGGACAAGAAGTTCTATAAGCACAATGGTGTGGACATAAAGGCAATAGTGCGTGCCGCAAAGTCAATTATAAAAAACAAGAGAATTACCCAGGGTGGCAGTACCATCACGATGCAGCTCGCCCGAAATATTTACCTGGATACGAACAAGAACTGGCAGCGAAAAGTCAAGGAAATGTTCATAGCGATGGCGCTGGAAAAGAAATATTCAAAGAACGATATTATGGAGTTCTACCTGAATAATGTCTATTTCATGAACGGATATTATGGTATTCAGGCAGCGTGCCATGGCTATTTTAACTGTGAGCTTTCGGATCTTGATTTGTCGCAGACTGCCTTTTTGTGTGCGATTCCGAACAGCCCGACATACTATGACCCGATAAACAATAAGGATCATACATTGACACGTCGCAATCTCATATTGAAAAATCTAAAGGAAGATGGCAAAATCACACAGCAGGAATATGAGGCCGCCATAAACGAGGAGATTACCCTCAATATGCCTGAGAAGGATGACACGGTCAAGTACAATTATGTGGATACCTATGCATATTACTGCGCTACGAGGGCGCTCATGGAGAATGAGGGCTTCAAGTTCAAGTATTACTTTGACTCAGACGATGAAGAAAAGGAGTATGATGCTTCATATGATGAGATGTATTCATATTGTCAGAAAAAGCTTTACTCAGACGGTTACAAGATTTATACATCAATTGATCTGACTATGCAGCAGCAGCTTCAGGATTCAATTGACCTGACGCTTTTGGACTTTACAGACACGACCGATGATGGCACATTTAAGCTGCAGAGTGCTGCAACCTGTATAGACAACGACACTGGCGAGGTGGTTGCAATAGTTGGTGGACGAAGCCAGGATGCGGTCAGTCATACGCTAAACCGTGCTTTCCAAAGTCATCGCCAGCCGGGAAGCTCAATCAAGCCGCTCATTGTGTATACACCATCATTTGAGCGTGGTAAGACACCGGATACCGTCGTAAATGACCACAAGTTTGATGGAGGACCGTCTAACTCGGGTGATTCATATTACGGTGATGTGACTATCAGGTTTGCCGTTCAAAAGTCACTGAATACTGTAGCATGGCAGCTATATGATGAGCTCACACCAAAGGTAGGCTTACAGTATCTCAAGGATATGAATTTTACCAATATCGTAAAGGATGACTATGTCACAGCAACAGCACTTGGAGGTTTTACAACAGGTGTATCCACACTGGAGATGGCATCTGCATATTCAACACTTGAGAACGATGGAATGTACAGGAATCCTACCTGTATAAAGTCGATTGTGGATTCTGACAACAATATCATATATACATCATCGCAGAAGGACACCGTCATATATACAGAGACAGCATCACGTATGATGACAGATGTCATGACAGATGTTATGAAATCAGGAACCGGACGTAGCGCTAATCTGGATAATGGCATGCCTTGCGCCGGCAAAACAGGAACAACAAACGATAAGAAGGATGGCTGGTTCTGTGGCTTTACCAGATACTACACCACATGTGTATGGGTAGGCTGTGATATGCCTGAGTCAGTCAAAAAGCTGACAGGAAGCTCTTACCCGGCAGAAATATGGAAGAACTACATGGATCAGATACATGCTGACCTTACACCAATAGATTTCCTGCCATATGCCCAAATATCGGATGATTATCAGGACAGCCAGGAGACACAGGATACACCTGCCGATGACCAGACGCAGAATAATCCTACAGATCAGACAGTGACCACACCTGATGCAGGAACCACAACACCGGATAAGACCACAACAAACCCGAATAAGACAGATGCTGCTGGTGGCAACACAGGTGGAAATACCGGAGACAATACAGACGGAACAACAGGCGGAAATACCGGAGAAAACAACGGTGGTAACACAGGCGGAAATGGTGGACAAAACACCGGTGGCAACACAGGCGGAAATACCGGAGAAAACAATGGTGGCAACACAGGCGGAAATACCGGAGAAAATAATGGTGGCAACACAGGTGGGAATACCGGGGACAACACAGGTGGAGCTACCGGTGGTACCACCGGAGGCGGAGCCCAGTAGATTTTTCTTTGCAGTGCTGTCGGGAGTTGTGTTCTTTGCAGCATACGCACCTGTCACGATAGGAAACAAGACGATAGATGCGCTCATATATTCAGTGACCTACAATGGTTCATACCTTGCTGCAGAGGGAATTATCACAATCATAGTGATATCAATCCCACCGGTTAAGAAGGCACTCGACTATGTGAAGCGGATGGCGAACAGCCGGTAGATAATCTATATCTAAACAATTAAATTATGTAAAAATGAGCAGAATAGGTAGAAATACTTGTTCTGCTTTTTTTATTGTATATCATTGTCCCGTATCATATAAAAAATGAAAAATAAAAATACTTTGACTTGACAACTATTTAAAATGTGATATACTTTCACTGTCAAATGATTTGATGATGAAAATATTTGACATGCAAACTAGTGCAAATATACCAGCACACAAAACTGAAAATAAACACAGAAAAAGGAGAACAGAAATATGTTGGAGAAAATCAAGGAAATCGTAGCAGATCAGTTAGGAATTGACGAGGATGATATCAAATTAGAGTCAAACTTCAAGGAGGATCTTGAGGCAGATTCATTAGATCTTTTCGAGCTTGTAATGGCACTCGAGGAGGAGTACGGAGTAGAAATCCCTTCAGAGGATTTAGAGAAAATCGCAACAGTAAACGACATCATTGAGTATCTTAAGAACAAAGGTGTAGAGGCTTAAAAGACATGGAGACAAGAATAACAAAGCTTCTTGGAATCAAATATCCGGTCATTCAGGGTGGCATGGCATGGGTAGCAACCCATGAGCTTGCCAGCGCTGTGTCCAATGCAGGCGGACTTGGCATCATCGGAGCAGGCGGAGCCCCGGCTTCATGGGTAAAGGAGCAGATAGTCGCTGCAAAGAAGGAGACAGATAAGCCGTTCGGAGTCAACCTCATGCTTATGAATCCGGAGGCCGATGAGATAGCAAAAATCATCGCCGAGGAAAAGGTAAAGGTAGTCACCACCGGCGCAGGAAATCCTGCAAAGTACATGGATATGTGGAAAGAAGCAGGCGTCATCGTAATCCCTGTAGTTGCAAGCGTAGCACTCGCAAAGCTCATGGAGAGAGGCGGGGCAAGTGCAGTAATCGCCGAGGGAATGGAGTCAGGCGGACATATCGGAGCACAGACTACCATGACACTTGTGCCACAGGTTGTTGATGCAGTGAGCATCCCTGTTATCGCAGCAGGCGGAATTGCAGACAACAGAGGCTTTAATGCGGCATTTGCACTCGGTGCGGAGGCAGTCCAGATGGGTACACGCTTTGTCACCGCAAAAGAATCGATAGTACATGAAAACTATAAGCAGAAGGTCATTAAGGCCAAGGATATAGATTCTGAGGTTACAGGAATGAGCACAGGTCATCCGATCAGAGTACTCAGAAACAAGATGACCAGACAATATCTCAAGCTGGAAAAGGAAGGAGCTCCATTTGAAGAGCTCGAAAAAATGACACTTGGCGCACTCAGAAAAGCCGTTGTAGACGGAGATACCGTATATGGCAGCGTCATGGCAGGTCAGAGCGCAGGCCTCGTAAAGAAAGAGGAAACCTGCAAAGAAATCATTGAGGATGTAGTGGGACTGAACAAATAGACAGTATTCACTTTTACATGCAAATTTAAGGATACCGGGTCGCCTGGAAAGAGTGGCTTACGGTATCCTGTCAGAAATAAGGAGAAACCGAAAATGGGTAAGAGAGTATTTATGTTTCCCGGACAGGGCTCACAGTATATAGGAATGGGTAAGGAGTTTTACGATACAATGCCAAATGCAAAGGCAGTAATCGACCTTGCCAGTGAACAGACAGGCTTGGATATTCCGGCATTATGCTTTGAGGAAAATGACAAGCTGAATATTACAGAGTACACACAGATATGTATGCTTGCAGTTGAGGCAGCTATATATCAGGCAATCATTGACAAAGGTATCACACCTGATGTCACAGCAGGCTTAAGCCTTGGGGAATATGGTGCTCTCATCGCATCAGGAGCCATGACCATGGCAGATGCATTCGCAGTTGTCAGAAAAAGAGGAATCTACATGCAGGAGGCAGTTCCTACAGGTGGAGCCATGACAGCGGTTTTAGGACTTGATCCGCAGGTCATTGAGGATATCTGCAAAAAGACAGCAGATGAGACAAATTCAGTGGTATCGGTAGCCAACTATAACTGCCCTGGACAGATTGTTATCACAGGAGAAAAGGCAGCAGTAGATGCCGCCGCAGCAGCATGCAGCGAGGCAGGCGCCAAGAGATGTGTACCGCTCAAGGTAAGCGGACCTTTCCACTCAGCAATGCTTAAGGGTGCAGGAGAAAAGCTCTCAGATGCACTTGAGAGTGTAGAAATCCACGATATCAAGGTGCCATATATCACAAACGTCACAGCAGACTATGTGAAGTCACCGGCAGACGTCAAGGATTATCTGACAAAGCAGGTTTCATCGTCAGTACGCTGGCAGCAGACAATCGAGCGCCTTATCGCAGACGGTGCAGATGAGTTTGTGGAAATCGGACCGGGACGCTCACTCAGCGGATTTATGAGAAAGATAAATAGAGACGTAAAAGTCGTAAACATAGACAAACTGGAGGATTTTGAAAAGTATGTTAACAGGTAAAAATGCCCTGGTTACAGGCGCAAGCCGCGGAATTGGAAGACAGATAGCTCTTACACTTGCCGCAGCACATGCCTTTGTAATAGTAAATTATAATGGTTCAAAGGAAAAGGCAGATGCCGTTGTTGCAGAGATAAAGGCAGCAGGCGGTGATGCAGTTTCTTATCAGTGCAATGTTTCTGATTTTGACGAGTGCCAGAATATGATAACAGCGCTCATCAAGGAGTACAAGCACATAGATATCCTCGTAAACAACGCGGGAATCACAAGAGACGGTCTCATCATGAAGATGAGCGAGGCAGACTATGACGCAGTGCTCGACACAAACCTTAAGGGTGCGTTCAACACAATCCGTCACATGTCACGCTATTTCTTGAAGCAGAAATCAGGAAGAATTATCAATATTTCATCAGTTTCCGGAATACTCGGAAATGCAGGACAGGCCAACTACAGCGCAAGCAAGGCAGGAGTTATAGGACTCACAAAGGCTGTAGCCAGAGAGCTTGCCAGCCGGGGAATCACAGCAAACGCAGTGGCACCGGGCTTTGTAGAGACAGAGATGACAGATGTGCTTGCCGATGCGGCAAAGGAGAATCTTTTATCACAGATTCCGCTTGGCAGACCGGGAAACACAAAGGATATCGCAAACGCAGTATTATTTTTAGCATCAGATGCAGCAGGCTACATCACAGGCCAGGTGCTGTCTGTTGACGGAGGAATGGCAATATGAGTAGAAGAGTAGTTGTAACAGGACTTGGAGCAGTAACACCAATCGGAAATAATGTGGACGATTTCTGGGCATCGGTAAAGGCCGGAAAAATCGGATTTGACCACATCACAAAATTTGACACAACAGATTATAAATGTCACATTGCAGCAGAGCTTAAGGATTTTAACCCACAGGATTTTATGGACAGAAAGGCAGCAAAGAGAATGGAGCCATTCTCACAGTACGCTGTAGCTGCAGCAAAGCAGGCAATTGATGACAGCGGACTTGATATCGAAAAGGAAGATCCATACATGGTTGGATGTGCCATCGGTTCAGGTGTCGGAAGTCTTCAGGCTATGGAGCGCGAGACACAAAAGCTTTATGAAAAGGGACCAAACAGAGTCAATCCTCTGCTTGTTCCGCTTATGATCTGTAACATGGCAGCAGGAAATGTTTCTATCCAGTTCGGTCTCAAGGGAAAGAGTATCAATGATGTAACAGCCTGTGCTACAGGAACAAACACAATCGGTGAGGCATACAGAAGCATCCAGTACGGTGAGGCTGACGTGATGGTAGCCGGTGGTACAGAGGGCAGTGTATGTCCTATCGGAATCGCAGGATTTACAGCACTCACAGCGCTTTCTACAGTAGATGATCCGACAAAGTGTTCACTTCCGTTTGACAAGAACAGAAGCGGCTTTGTAATGGGTGAGGGCGCAGGAGTAGTTATCCTTGAAGAGCTTGAGCATGCAAAGGCAAGAGGTGCAAAGATTTATGCAGAGGTAGTCGGATACGGCTGCTCATCGGATGCATACCATATCACATCTCCGCAGGAGGATGGTGCAGGCGCAGCAAGAGCCATGACCAATGCCATGAGCGATGCAGGTGTCACACCGGCAGATGTAAAATACATCAATGCTCACGGAACAGGCACACATCACAATGATTTATTTGAGACAAGAGCGATAAAATCAGCATTTAAAGAAGATGCAAAAAGAGTTCCGATAAGTTCAACAAAATCTATGATAGGCCATCTTCTTGGTGCGGCAGGTGCAGTTGAATTTATCACATGTGTAAAATCAATACAGGATGGATATATACATCCGAATGTCGGACTGACTGAAACGGAAGAAGAGATGAACCTTAATTATGTCAGGGATAAAGGAATTAATTGCGATGTAAATGCAGTGATATCCAATTCACTCGGATTCGGAGGACATAATGCCTCAATACTTATAAAAAAATATATTGCTTAAAGGAGGGCTTATATCATGGAATTAGACAGTGTGCTTAAACTTATTAATGCCGTGTCGGATTCATCGCTTACAAGCTTTACGCTCGATGACGGCAATACCAAACTATCTTTTGCGGCAGACAGGGCCGAGGTTATAAAGAATAATGAATTTTCAATTGTAAGAAATACAAAAGAAGAACAAAACAGTTCTTATGAACATCATGAGAATGATAATATTGCGGTAGACAGTACAAATGTAGTTTCATCACCGCTTGTAGGAATTTTTTACAGTGCCGCATCACCTGATGAAAAAGATTTTGTCAGTGTCGGTGATACAGTGAAAAAAGGGCAGGTTTTAGGAATTGTTGAGGCAATGAAGCTTATGAATGAAATAGAAAGTGAGTATGA
>OHIB01000989.1_pt1 | contig 12229 bp, 9 predicted proteins | sample 1568181 | NCBI WGS metagenome assembly OHIB01 (sample SAMEA3879506, study PRJEB24766) | human gut metagenome | biome: human-associated habitat; feature: feces | place: USA | collected 1985/1987
ATTCTGTTCGATGGCTTGTCAAAAAAGCCTCGCAGAGTTTTACCCGCAAGGGGTATGCGGCATCCGTAAAGCAGCAGAGTTGCTAACGGCTGCCCAAGCGCCGCGTATGGCAAAATAAGCGTCGCAGACTTTGCGCCGCGCACGGCGCAAATAAATTGAAATCGTTTTTTGGAACGACATGTGCGTGCCAAAAAACACTTTGCACGGAGCGAACGTGCGCGCCTTTGGCGCGTGCGCTGAGCGCAATGAAATTCTGCTCAAAAAACTGACTTTGTCAGTTTTTTGAAGTGCGCAGCGCTCTGATTGCATTGAGAACCGCTAAGACCATCACGCCGACGTCGGCGAAGATGCCCATCCACATGTTGGCGATACCGATGGCGACGAGCAGCAGGCACGTCAGCTTCACGCCGAGCGAGAAGACGATGTTCTCGTACACGATGCGGATGCACTTGCGCGAGATCTGGATGCCCTTGGCGATCTTCATCGGATCGTCGTCCATCAGCACGACGTCCGCGGCCTCAATGGCGGCGTCGGAGCCCATCGCGCCCATCGCGATGCCGATATCCGCGCGGGAGAGCACGGGCGCGTCGTTGATGCCGTCGCCGACGAAGGCGAGGCAGTCATCCTTGCCCTTTTCACCGAGCAAACGCTCGACCTGCGTGACCTTGTCGCCCGGGAGCAGCTCTGCGTGCACTTCGTCGACGCCGAGCTCCTGCGCCACATGATCGGCGACCTTCTTGATGTCGCCCGTGAGCATGACGGTCTTCTGCACGCCCGCGCGCTTGAGGGCCGCGATGGCATCGCGCGCGTCGTTCTTGACGACATCGGAGATCACGATATGGCCGGCGTACTCGCCGTCGACCGCCATGTGGACGATCGTGCCGACGCTGCGGCACTCCTGCCACTTGACGCCGAGCTCATCCATGAGCTTGCCGTTGCCCGCGGCCACACTGTGGCCGTCCACGGTCGCGACCACGCCGCGGCCGCTGCGCTCTTCGATGTCCGTCACGCGGGAGCGGTCAAGCTCCACGCCGCAGGCCTTTTGCAAGCTCTTGCTGATGGGGTGCGAGGATGCGCACTCGGCGAGCGCCGCGTATTCAAGCAGCTTGCGGTCCTCCATCGGGCTGTGGTGCACGCCCGTGACCTCGAACACGCCCTGCGTGAGCGTGCCGGTCTTGTCGAAGACAACGATCTTGGTTTTCGACAGGGCCTCCAAGTAGTTCGAGCCCTTGATGAGAATGCCCTCGTGTCCTGCGCCGCCGAGGCCCGCGAAGAAGCTGAGCGGGATGCTGATGACCAGCGCGCAGGGACACGAAATGACAAGGAACGTGAGCGCGCGGTAGATCCACACGCCCCAGGAGGCGGCATTGCCCATCAAAAGATTGATGACCGGCGGAAGAATGGCCAGCGCCAGCGCGCTGTAGCACACGGCGGGAGTATAGACGCGGGCAAACCGGGAGATGAACGCTTCGGAGCGGGATTTGTGCGAGCTGGAGTTTTCCATCAGCTCCAAAATCTTGGACACCGTAGACTCGCCGAAGGCCTTCGTTGTCTTGACCTTCAGAACACCCGTCATGTTGATGCAGCCGCTGATGACCTCGTCGCCGGTCATCACGTCGCGCGGGAGGCTCTCGCCCGTCAGCGCCGCGGTGTTGAGCGTGGACGCGCCCTCGACGATCTCGCCGTCGATAGGAATTTTCTCGCCCGGCTGGACGGTGATGACCGTGCCGACGGTCACGTCGTCGGGGTCGACCTGCTCGAGCTTGCCGTCGCGCTCAATGTTCGCGTAGTCGGGGCGGATGTCCATCAGCGCCGTGATGTTGCGGCGGGACTTGCCGACGGCGTAGCTCTGGAACAGCTCGCCGATCTGGTAGAAGAGCATGACCGCCACGGCCTCGGCATAGTCGCCGCTCTTTTCATAGATGGCGAGCGCGATGGCGCCGATCGTGGCGACCGCCATCAGGAAGTTTTCGTCGAACACCTGATGGTTGCAGATGCCCTTCCATGCCTTGCGCAGAATGTCGTAGCCGATGGTGACATAGGCGGCGAAGTAGAGCGCGGTGGAGACGAGCATCGGCATGGGAATGAATTTCGCGGCGAGGAACAGCACCGCCGCGATCAGGATGCGGTAAAGCATCTTTTTTTGCTTTTTCGTCATAAAGATGACCTCCTTGAAGGGGGAGAATTTGAATTTTGCCTAAGAAAGCGCCCCGGTGCGTTCGTCCGGGGCGTGAGAGGGAGAAGCTCTCTTACAGATAGATCTCGCAGTCGTCCTCGACCTTCTTGCAATTCTTGAGGACGGCCTTCATCACGGCCTTGGGGTCCTGACCCTCGGCGAACTCGACGGTCATCTTCTGGGTCATGAAGTTCACGACGGCGTCGGCAACGCCCTCGGTCTTCTTGGTGGCTTCTTCCATAAGGTTGGCGCAGTTGGCGCAGTCGACTTCGATCTGATAGGTCTTTTTCATGGTATGTTTCTCCTTTTCGGCACAAAATATTTAACGATTAAGTGCTTGTTTAATCTTGATGACCGTACTATAATGTCCGCAAAGGCAAAAGTCAAGGGCTGCACGCATGTCTCTTCCGTTCGGGCGAAACAAACTTCCAAACGGGATACGGACGCGCCCGCAGGCCCCAAAAAGAAAGGCGGAACAACGATGAGCGAAGTGCATTTACCCCACCAGCACAGCGACGAGGGCACGATGCGGGAGCTGCAGGAATCGGTGGAGACGATCGGCAGCTTCCAGACCGTGGCGGACGTGTTCAAGCAGCTCTCCGACAGCAGCCGCGTGCGCATTTTCTGGCTGCTGTGCCACTGCGAGGAGTGCGTCATCGACCTCTCCGCGATGGTCGGCATGAGCTCGCCCGCGGTGTCGCACCATTTGAGGCAGCTGCGTGAGAGCGGACTTCTCGTCTCGCGCCGCGTGGGGAAAGAGGTCTACTACCGCGCTGCGGAAAACGAGCAGGCGCAGCTGCTGCACCGCATGATCGAGCGCACGATGGAGATTTCCTGTCCCGAGGAGGAGAGCAAGGCCGCCACCGGCGCGCCGCACCTGCCTCCGCTCGACGCCGAGGTGTACGAGGGCGGCGGCACGAGTGAGCAGATCGAGACCATCCGCGCCGTGCACGACTATCTGACGCAGCACCTTTCAAGCCGCGTGACGATCGACGAGCTGTCGCGCATGTTTTTGATGAACCCCTCGACGATGAAGGCGCTCTTCAAGTCCGTCTACGGCAGCTCGCTCGCCTCGCACATTCGCGAGCACCGCATGCAGCACGCGGCAAAGCTGCTGCTCGAGGGCGATGAGAACGTCGCGCAGGTCGCGCGCGCCGTCGGCTACGAGAGCCAGAGCAAGTTTTCCACCGAATTCCACAAGGCCTTCGGCGTCCTGCCAACGGAGTACCGGAAATCACAGAAAAAGTGAGTTAGAGGAGGTCGAACGTCCCTGCTTCCCACGGTGTTTCGCGGAAGCCGACGCGCCAGTCGACGTGGTCGACCGCCGCAAAGTGCAGCGACGAGCACGCGGTGTGGAGCTTCCCCTGCGCCGCTTCGCCCACGACGATGGCGACCGGCCCGTCCGCGCCGCCGATGATGCCGACGCAGAAGTCGTTCTGCGCCTCGGGCGCAAAGGAAGCGGTCTCGCGTTTGACCTGGCGCGGGCGGTCGCTCTCGACGCAGTCCTCGACGAAGATCGAGTGTTCCGGCGGCTCGGGCGTGAGCGTAAAGCTGATGGCTGTGAAATGCGTCGGATAGTCGAACCGCGGGTCGAGATTCATCCGCTCGCGCGGCAGTTCCTGCGGCTCGACCTCCTGTACGGCGAGCGTATACTCTGTGCCGCGGTAGGAGAAGGCAAACGTATCGCCCGCCTTGTCCGCGCGGAAGCGCGGGCCGGGGACGAGCACCTCGTCCGCCGTCATCGTGACGGCGAGCGACTTGAGCTTCGGCGCGCGCTTCGTGACGAACGGGAATGCCGCGCGGCGGATGCTCCAGCCATACGCGCGGTCAAGGCCGTAGTGCGCCATGGCGGGCTCTGCGTCGGCGCAGAAGCCGGGCTGCTCCGGCAGGAAAATGACGCCGCAGCCGTGGCTCGTGCGGAGCTTCGCACCGTTCAAGGTGAGGCTGGGGGTAAAACCGAGGCTGAGCGGGTGCTCGCGCTCCATCTGTTCGCGTTCGTCGCGCGAGAAGTCGATGGACTCGTCGCTTTCGGGATCGATCCCCCACTTTTCCATAAAGCCGCGCAGCGCGGAAGCCTCCGCGCGCATACAAAAATCAACGACAATGCCCTTTGAACAAACGTAAACCGACGGCACGAACCAGTCGCGCCCCGCCCACGAAAACCACTTTTGTACAGGCATTTCCCTGCCCGCGCGCTCGCGCCCGTGGTGGCCCCAAAAGCTGCCGTCAAAGTAGACCTTCCAGTCCGTTTTCTGTTCGGGCGCGTCGCCGTTCATTTCGGGATCATAAAAGTCCTCGGTGAATTTGAGCTTGCTGAGATCGAACTCCGCTTGCAGCTTGCGCAGGTATTGCCACGGCCGCTCCATCGGCGTGAGGGAAAAGACTGTGGAGATCTGCGAGAGCACCGCCTTCTGCTCGTCCGTCGGCGGATTCTCGGCAAGGAAGGCGTCGAATTGCGCCTCGTCCCACTGCCACGCCTGCTCGAGTGCCGCACTGTCGCCGGTCGCGAGCAGCAGGCGCAGAAAATCGTTGAAATCGCGCGCGATGACGTGCACGCAGTCCTTGCCACCGTTCATCGGGCTTATGGCGAAGACCGTTTCGCCAAAACCGCGGACAAAGCAGAAGTGGATGCCGTCCACGCCCGCCCAGCCGAAGATAGAAGCGCCCTTGGGCGTGCAGAAATAGGGATCGTTGTCCTCCCGCCGCATCACGCTGAGAGACGATAAGTCAAGATGCTTGCGCAGAAATTTTTGATAAAACGCCGCCATGGAAAGCCCTCCTTTGGAGTTCAGGTTTTCCATAGTATACCACACGGGTGCGGAAAAGTCACCGGAATTGTAAAAGCTGTGGATTTTTCGCGCCGGAAGCCGCGCTGCGGCCTTGCCACGCTCTCGCGAACATGATATACTATATTGCTAAACTATCGAGATTCGGGAGGAAACATCCCTTGGAACGCAAAGAAGTCATCGTCAGCGAGCAGGAGCTCGCGCGTCAGAAGGAATTTACGCGCAAGATGCGCGAGATGAACGACCGCCGCACCCGCACGCCGCTCGCGCTGGTCGACACGTTCGGCTGCCAGCAGAACGTGGCAGACGGCGAGGTGCTCATGGGCATGCTGCGCGAGATGGGCTATGAGCTCACGCGCGACGAGAATCAGGCCGACGTCATCCTGCTCAACACCTGCGCCATCCGCGAGCACGCGGAAAAGCGCGTTTACGGCCACTTGGGCCGCCTCAGCCACACGAAGGCCGCCAAGCCGGACCAGATCATCTGCCTCTGCGGCTGCATGGCGCAGCAGAAGGTCGTGGCCGACAAGGTAAAAAATTCCTACCATCACGTCGACCTTGTGCTTGGCCCCCAGGCCGAATGGCGGCTCCCCGAGCTGCTGCACGAGGTGTACACGAAGAATAAGCGCGTTTTCTCCATCGAGAACGAGCATGGCCGCATCGCCGAGGACCTTCCCATCGTGCGCGAGGGCGGCGTGCGCGCGTGGGTGAGCATCATGTACGGGTGCAACAACTTCTGCTCGTACTGCATCGTGCCCTACGTCCGCGGACGCGAGCGCAGCCGCGAGCCGGAGAAGATCATCGAGGAGTGCCGCGGCCTGATCGCCGAGGGCTACAAGGAGATCACCCTCCTCGGCCAGAACGTGAACAGCTACGGCAAGGACTTGGGCACCGATTACGACTTTGCAGACCTGCTCGCCGCCATCAACGCCATTCCCGGCGACTATTGGCTCCGCTTTATGTCGAGCCAGCCGAAGGACGCGACCAACAAACTTTTCGACACGATGGCACGCTGCGAGCACGTTGCAAAGCAGCTCCACCTCCCCGTCCAGTCCGGGTGCGACCGCGTTCTGAAAGCGATGAACCGCCCCTATACGCGCGCAAAGTACGAGGAAATGATCGCCTACGCGCGAAGCGTCATGCCAAGCATGGTGCTCACGAGTGACGTCATCATCGGCTTCCCGGGAGAGACCGAGGAAGATTTTGAGGAGACGATGGATGTTGTGCGCAGAGTCCGCTATGACAGTGCGTTTACGTTTATATATTCCAAGAGAACCGGAACACCGGCAGCGACAATGGACGACCAGATTCCGGAAGAGGTGATCAAGGAACGATTTGACCGTCTGCTGCATGAGGTTCAGACAATTTCTGCTGAGAAGGCGGGAAAACTTACAGGTCAGACACTTCCGGTATTAGTTGAGGAAGTGAACGGACAGGATGCATCTCTTGTCACCGGAAAACTGACTAATAATTCAACGGTACATTTCCCGGGAACGGCGGACATGATTGGAACGATCCAGAATGTTGTGCTTGAGGAATGTAAAGGATTCTATTACATTGGCAGACTTGCTTAATGATTCGTGAAAGCAGGATAAAAAAGGATGTATGCATATATAAAAGGAACATTAGAAGAGACAGGCGAAGATTATATCGTGGTCGAGGCTGGCGGGATCGGGTATCAGATCTTTACGACAGGTCAGACCTTTCAGTATCTTCCGTCCATGGGGGAAGAGGTAAAAGTTTATACTTATCTGCATGTGCGGGAGGATGCGATGATCTTATTTGGATTTCTCACCAAAGATGATCTGTTTGTGTTCAGACTCCTGCTTGGAGTGAGCGGAATCGGACCGAAAGGCGCACTTGCGATACTCTCTGTCATGACGACAGATGACCTCCGGTTTGCTGTGCTTGGCGATGATGCAAAGGCAATCGCAAAAGCACCGGGTGTCGGAGCAAAGACGGCACAGCGTCTGATTCTGGAATTAAAAGATAAATTGAGCCTTGAGGATGCGTTTGAACAGAAGTTAGCGAAGAATGACAACCCGGTTCAAAACAAAGCCAAAGGAGCCAAGAATGAGGCTATCGAGGCACTGGTTGCGCTGGGTTATTCCTCCTCAGAGGCATTAAAAGCATTAAACGGTATTGAGATTACAGATGATACCGATGTGGAAGACATCTTAAAGGCTGCATTGAAAAATATGGCTTTTATGTAAAAAAGGACAGGTAACATGGAAAAGAGAGTAATTTCCACTCAGGTTCAGGATGAGGATATTAAAATTGAAAAAAATCTAAGACCGCAGACGTTAGATGATTACATTGGACAGCAGAAAGCCAAGAAGAATTTAAAGGTTTATATCGAAGCGGCAAAACAGCGTGGAGAGTCTTTAGATCATGTCCTGTTTTTTGGACCTCCGGGACTTGGCAAGACAACGTTGGCGGGCATTATTGCAAATGAGATGGGAACTCACATGAAGATCACTTCGGGACCTGCAATTGGAAAGCCGGGTGAGATGGCGGCAATCTTAAGTAATCTGCAGGAGGGGGATATTCTGTTCGTGGATGAGATTCATCGCTTGAACCGTCAGGTGGAAGAGGTGCTCTATCCGGCTATGGAGGATTACGTGATCGATATTATGATCGGAAAAGGGGCTACCGCACGTTCCATCCGTCTTGACCTTCCGAAGTTTACACTGGTAGGGGCAACGACAAGGGCAGGTCTTTTGTCTGCACCGCTCCGGGACAGATTTGGTGTGATCCATCATCTTGAATTTTACACGGTGGATGAATTGAAAACCATTATTATCCATTCGGCAGAGAAGTTAGGTGTTGAGATTGACGAGGATGGAGCCTACGAGCTTGCGAGAAGATCAAGAGGAACACCTCGTCTTGCAAATCGGCTGTTAAAACGCGTCAGAGATTTTGCGGAAGTGAAATATGACGGAAAGATCACAAAAGATGTTGCTTCTTTTGCGTTAGATCTTTTGGAAGTCGACAAGTTTGGTCTTGATCAGAATGACAGGAATATCCTGATGACAATTATTGAAAAGTTTCAGGGAGGACCGGTGGGACTGGATACACTGGCAGCTTCCATCGGGGAGGATTCCGGAACGATCGAAGATGTCTACGAGCCGTATCTTGTCCAGAACGGTTTTGTGATCCGGACACCAAAGGGCAGAATGGTAACAGATCTTGCCTATCAGCATTTTGGAATTGAAAAATAGTGCAAGTTGTTATTGCTTTTACAATATCTTGCTTATATAATATATAACATATACTATAGCTTGTACGTATATTGGGAAAGGCAAAAGCCTGCCGGGAGGAGATCGTTATGTCTGAGAAGTCCAGTGCTGAAGTGATCATTGGCGGTAAAGTTTATACTTTAAGCGGCTATGAGGGAGAAGAATACCTACAGAAAGTAGCGGCTTATATCAACAATAAAATAAATGAGTTTGATTCCATGGAAGACTATCGGAGATTTCCAACGGATATGAAGGCAACTCTGTTACAGTTGAATATTGCGGATGATTATTTTAAGGCAAAAGCACAGGTGGAGAAGTTAGAACAGGATATTGAGATGAAGGATCGTGAGATTTATAATCTGAAGCATGATCTGATCTCAAACCAGATTAAAACTGAGAGCGATGAGAAGACTCTGACAGAATTGCAGGCTGAGAATAAAGAACTTCTGTTGAGCAAAGCAAAATTAGAGGCTGCGAACAAAGAACTTCTGTTAAACAAAACAAAACTGGAGGCTTCTTTAGAGGATGCCCTGCTTGGAAAAGTTCCTGGTGCAAAGAAGCACGGAGAAGAAAAGAACGCAAAAAAAGAAGAATAGATACGGGGACGATTTTATCGTCCCTTTTTCCTTATAGACAATGTTCAGGTTTGAAAATAAACAGGTGAAAAGATGAAAAAAAATCAGTTAGAATTATTAGCACCGGCCGGTTCGTATGATATTTTCAGGGCGGTACTAAATGCAGGGGCAGACGCTGTGTACGTGGGTGGCGGACAGTTCGGCGCCAGGGCATATGCCAATAATTTTTCCGAGGAAGAACTGCTCCGTGCAATTGACGAAGCGCATATTCATGGAAAACAACTCTATCTTACCGTAAATACGCTGTTGAAAGAAGAAGAGTTAGAAGCTCAGTTATATGACTATCTGCGCCCGTATTATGAGCAGGGATTAGATGCTGTGATCGTGCAGGATATGGGGGCTTTTCAGTTTATCCGTGAGTATTTTCCGAAAATGGATATTCACACAAGTACCCAGATGACTATCTGTAACCGCTATGGCGCAGAAATGATGAAAGAGCTTGGCGCAACAAGAGTCGTGACAGCGCGTGAGATGTCGTTTGCGGAGATTAAGGATATTGCCGATCATGTGGATATCGAGATCGAAAGTTTTGTGCATGGAGCATTGTGTTACTGTTATTCCGGACAGTGTCTGCTCAGCAGTATGCTTGGAGGCAGGAGCGGAAACCGCGGCAGATGTGCGCAGCCATGCAGGCTTCCCTATGAAGTTTACGATGCGAAGCGGAAAAAAATTGCCTGTGAGCCATTTGTGTTAAGTCCGAAAGATCTCTGCACGATCGAGGATATCCCAAAGCTTGCAGAGAGCGGTATTTTCTCGTTTAAAATCGAAGGCAGAATGAAACAGGCAGAATATGCTGCCGGTGTTGTGTCTATCTATCGCAAATATATGGATCGATATTTCGAATATGGTGCGAAAGACTATCATGTATCCAAAGAGGATATGCAAAAGCTTTATGACTTTGGAAACCGGAGCGGTTTTACGAAGGGGTATTATGAGAAACATAATGGAAAAGATATGATTACGTTCCAGAAACCAAACCATGCAAAAGGGAATGAAGCGCTTCAGGAGAAAGTCAGGGAAGATTTCTGCCGTGGTGAAATAAAAGAAAAAATCAATGGAAATTTAATATTATCCCAAGATTCCCCTGCTATACTGGATGTGACACTGGGAGATCTTCATTATACAGCAGGCGGTGATGTGGTACAGCCTGCATTAAAGCAGCCTTTGTCCATGGAAAAGGTACGCGAGAATATGGAGAAAACAGGAAACACGCCGTTTGAGTTTGAGAATCTTACAATTGCGATGAAGGATGCCATTTTCCTTCCGATGAAATCTCTAAACCAGCTCAGAAGAGATGCGTTAGAAGGACTGGAAAAGCTTTGCGTGGAACAGTTCCGCAGGGAGGTGGAACAGGTGGATCGTGCCGGAATGAAGGCGCAGGAGAGTACAGCCGGTACACCAGAGAAATATTTGTCTGCCCTGGCAGAGCAGAGATGTCAGTTACAGCCGCTTTTGGAGAATGAACTGGTTTCTGATATTTATTTGGATCAGGCCTGCTACCGCAGAAAGGATTTGTGGGAAGAATTAAAAGCGGATATTGCAAAAATTCATGCGGCGGGGAAAAAGGCATATTATGTGTTCCCATCTGTTTTTCGGAAAAATACCTCGGATTTTTATCTGGGATCCCTGAAACAACTGAACGGCTGTTCTGTGGATGGAGTGGTGGTAAAGAGTCTGGATGCAGCCTGGTTTGTGCACAGGTATCTGCCGCAGATGCCAATGATCCTGGATCAGGGGCTTTATACTTACAATCACAGGGCACAGGAAATATTGCGTGAGTTTTGTCCAATCCGTATGACGGCACCTTACGAATTAAATCGTGGAGAACTGAAAAAGAGGGATAATGCAGACAGCGAGGTGGTACTTTATGGATATCTCCCGTTGATGACATCGGCGCAGTGTGTGCATGCCAATACCGGAAAATGTGATACGACATCTGTAGTAACATATTTAAAAGACCGTTATGGAAAATTTTTCCCGGTCAAAAATAACTGTATGGAATGTTATAATACCATTTATAATACGACGCCATTGATGTTGTTTGGCTATGGGAAGGAGCTGCAAAAAGCAGATTTTTCCAACTTCAGACTGAACTTTACGGTGGAGAGTGAGAAGGAAGTGCGGCAGATCCTTGCGATTTATGAGACTGTATTTTATGAGGGAAGAAAAAACCTCGCAGATGTGTACCAGGGGGAGTATACCAATGGTCATTATAAAAGAGGAGTAGAGTAAAACATGACGAATCTTATCATAGAAATATCAAAATATTTCATGATCTTTATGTTTGCTTTTTATACGTACGAGTGCTTTGCGGCATTTCGTCAGAAAATCAAACCGGAACAAAGAGAACATATTTTAAGCAGACAGTGCGCAGCAATCTTTCTGATCCACTTTGATGCCTTTGTGGTGATTTATCTGGTGACGGATGATATCAGTATGCTGATTTTTTATGCGGCGCAGGCGGTACTTCTGGCGATGATACAGACCTGTTATCAATTGTTTTACAGCAGATCATCGAGACTTTTGACGAACAATCTGTGCATGCTTTTGACGATCGGGTTTATCATGCTGACAAGGCTTTCTTTTGACAGCGCCAGAAAACAATATTTTATAGCACTGGTGTCGATGATATTTTCGCTCATCATCCCGGTATTGATCAACCGGGTTGGATTTGTGCGGAAATTATACTGGTTATTTGCAATCGTTGGGATCCTGGCGCTTTTGGTTGTGACGATCGCCGGAAATACAAGTTATGGAGCTAAAATTTCGCTCTCCATTGCAGGAATTTCGATCCAGCCGAGTGAGTTCGTAAAAATTTTATTTGTATTTTTTGTGGCGGGCATGTTATATCAGGATACTTCTTTTCAACGTGTGTGTGTGACAACGGTGATCGCTGCGATCCATGTGCTGATCCTTGTGGCATCCCGCGACCTCGGTGCAGCACTGTTGTTTTTCGTGACTTATGTGGTCATGCTTTATGTTGCAACGAAAAAAGTGCTTTATTTTGCGGGCGGACTTGCCGCCGGAAGCGCAGCTTCTGTGGTGGCTTACCATCTTTTTTCCCATATCCGTGTGAGGGTGAGAGCGTGGCAGAATCCGCTGGCATATATCGATAAGGAGGGATACCAGATCTCACAGTCACTGTTTGCCATTGGAACAGGCGGATGGTTTGGAATGGGATTGTGTCAGGGTTCGCCTGAGAAGATCCCTGTTGTCAAGAATGACTTTATATTCAGTGCGATCTGTGAGGAACTGGGTGGGATTTTTGCAGTCTGCCTGATCCTGGTATGTATGAGTTTCTTTTTGATGATCGTAAATATTGCGCTTAAAATTAAGAAACCATTCTACAAACTGATCGCACTTGGACTTGGTACGGAATATGCATTTCAGGTA
>OHIB01000994.1_pt1 | contig 12207 bp, 10 predicted proteins | sample 1568181 | NCBI WGS metagenome assembly OHIB01 (sample SAMEA3879506, study PRJEB24766) | human gut metagenome | biome: human-associated habitat; feature: feces | place: USA | collected 1985/1987
ATTTTTATAAAAAATTTATAATTAAATCAAGGGAGGACATTTTATGATCAAACAGAGGAATATTGCTTTGTGCATAGTATTTTCAATCATTACATTTGGAATTTATGCACTGTATTGGTTCGTTTGCCTTACAAACGATGCTAATCAGGAATCTGGACAGACAGATGCAACAAGCGGTGGGGTAGCATTGTTGCTTACTATCGTTACATGTAATATCTATGGATGGTTCTGGGCATACAAGATGGGCGAGAAGATTGACGCAATAAAGACAAAGAATGGTCAGTCAGCAGGAAATTCAAGCATACTTTTCCTTCTGCTCCAGTTATGTGGACTTGGAATTGTATCATATGCTATTATGCAGGATACCATCAATAAGAATGCATAAAGAATCAAATTGCATACAAATATACATTGAAAAATGTATAGATGCAGTTGCATACAGACAAAATGTATGAGAAAATAGTCCCGTAGACTGACTTGTGTCTGCGGGACTATTCTGTTATTTTTATTGCAGTTATGTAGTGGTTATATAGGAGCAGTATAATTGCAGTCATACACAAGTCATACACAGGTTATACATATGTAATTAAGGATTTAAATTTAAGGAGGATTATCAATTATGATCAAACAGAGGAATATTGGAATATGTATTCTGCTTTCAATTGTGACATGCGGAATATATGGATTGTATTGGTTTGTTGTGCTGACAGACGATATCAATCAGGAGTCAGGAGAGACAGATGCAACAAGTGGAGGAATGTCACTTTTGCTCACCATCGTTACATGTAACATCTATGGATGGTTCTGGGCATATAAGATGGGTGAGAAAGTTGATATCATAAAAAATAAGAACGGTGTACCATCAAGCAACTCAGGCATATTATACGTTCTTCTTCAGGTGTTTGGACTTGGAATTATTGCATATGCGCTTATGCAGGACACCGCAAACAAATATGCAGAGGCTATACCTCAGATGAATACAGGATATGGTCAGCAGGGTTATAATCAGAACTCATACAATCAGAATGGATACGGTCAGCAGGGATATGATCAGAATGCATACAACCAGAATGCGTATGGTCAGCAGCAGGGATATGATCAGAATGCATACGGCCAGCAGCAGTATAACCAGAATGCGTATGGTCAGCAGCAGTATGATCAGGATGCGTACAATCAGAACGCGTATGGTCAGCAGCAGTATAATCAGAATACATATAGCCAGCAGCCTGGCATAGATCAGAGTACATTTGGTCAGCAGAGTGGACAGAATACACAGAATGACAATGATGGAACAGGCAGCGATCAGCAGTAACAGGAAATAATATAACAAAGCATGGATCAGATACAGATATCGAGAAGAAATGCGATAATAAAAAGGGATGCCGTCCTTTTGGGGATAGGCATCCTCTATTATATTTTCATAAGAATAACGGGACTTGCGGTTCCGTGTATATTCAGAAAGATAACCGGATTTTTATGCCCAGGGTGCGGGATAACAAGGGCTATCCTTGCGGCCGTAAGGCTGGATTTTGCAAAGGCATTTGCCTATAATCAATTCACGTTTATAGTTCTTCCGGTGTTGGCATACATAATTGTAAAAAACGATTATGTATTCGTAAAATATGGAAACAGAAAATTATCGCGATTTGACAATATACTTATATTTATATGTATTGCCGGGGCGGTGATGTTTGCCGTTCTCAGGAATGTGATGCGCTTTTGAGAGAGACGGTGACAAGTCCGTTGGAATGTGATGCGCTTTTGAGAGGAACTTTGACAAGTTCGTTGGCAGCATTGTGGAATGACTGCCCAAACAGGCTTATTTAATATTCCATCTTCTTGACAATAAATAATAAAAGGGCATATAATTTACAATTACCGAGGAGTTTTTCGGTAAAGTTGCACAAGCATTTCATTTGTGCTTGTAGTATTTTTCAGGGAGGGTTTTTGAAATGGCAAAAAAACCGTATTATATTACAACCGCCATTGCATATGCATCAGGTAAACCTCATATAGGCAACACCTACGAGATCGTGTTGGCTGACAGCATTGCAAGGTACAAGAGATTCGCAGGTTATGATGTAAGATTCATGACAGGAACAGATGAGCATGGACAGAAGATCGAGAACAAGGCTTTCGAGAACATGCAGACACCAAAGGAATTCGTTGATGAGACATCAGGTGAGATCAAGAGGATCTGGGACCTCATGAACACATCATATGACAAATTTATCCGTACAACAGACGATTATCATGAGAAACAGGTACAGAAGATATTCAAGAAACTGTACGATCAGGGTGACATATATAAAGGACATTATGTAGGAAAGTACTGTACACCATGTGAGTCATTCTTCACAGATGGACAGCTCATAGATGGCAAATGTCCGGACTGTGGAAGACCTGTTCAGGAGGCAAAGGAGGAGGCATACTTCTTCAAGATGAGCAAATATCAGGACAAGCTCATGAAGCATATAGAGCAGCATCCTGAGTTTATACAGCCTGAGTCAAGACGTAACGAGATGGTCAACAACTTCTTAAAGCCGGGACTTCAGGATCTGTGTGTTTCAAGAACATCATTCAAGTGGGGAATTCCGGTAGACTTTGATCCAAAACATGTTGTATATGTATGGGTTGATGCGCTTTCAAACTACATAACTGGACTTGGATATGACGTAGATGGAAAGAGCGATGAGAAGTTTTATAAATACTGGCCGGCAGATCTTCACCTGATCGGTAAGGATATCCTGAGATTCCATACTATTTACTGGCCTATCATGCTGATGGCACTCGGACTTCCGCTTCCAAAGCAGGTATTCGGTCATCCTTGGCTTATCCAGAGTGATGGCAAGATGAGTAAGTCGAAGGGCAACGTAATGTATGCTGACGATATGGTCGATATATTCGGTGTTGATGCAGTCAGGTTCTTTGTGCTTCACGAGATGCCATTTGAGAATGATGGAGTTATCTCATGGGAGCTCATGGTTGAGAGACTCAACTCAGAACTTGCAAATACACTTGGAAACTTGGTCAACAGAACCATATCAATGTCTAACAAGTATTTCGGTGGCATTGTGACCAACACAAATGTCACAGAGCCAGTTGATGAGGATCTGAAGAAGGTTGTCATGGATTGCAGATATAAGGTTGCAGAGTGCATGGACAAGCTCAAGGTTGCAGATGCTATCACAGAGATATTCGCACTGTTCAAGAGATGCAACAAGTATATAGATGAGACAATGCCTTGGGCACTCGCAAAGGAGGAGGACAAGAAAGATAGACTCAATACAGTTCTGTATAACCTTGTCGAGAGCATCATTATAGGTGCTACACTCCTTGAGCCATATATGCCTGAGACAACAGAGAAGATCATGGCTCAGCTCAGCACAGAGAAGAGAAAAGTCACAGAGCTTGGCAAGTTCGGTCTGTACAAGTCAGGAACAAAGGTTACAGAACAGCCTGAGATACTCTTTGCACGACTTGACGTGAAGGAGGTTATGGCAAAGGTAGCTGAGTTTGCTCCTGTAGAGAAAGAATCAATGTACGAGCAGGCAAAGAAACAGAAGGAAGAAAAGGAAAATTCCGCTGAGACCAAGAAGATCAAGATAGCTGAGGCGAAGGTTCAGTCTCTCAAGAGCAACCCTGATGTTGTGGACAAAGAGGAGATAAGTATAGATGAATTTCAGAAGATGCAGCTTATGATCGGAGAGATTGTAGCCTGCGAGGAAGTTCCAAATTCAAGAAAGCTTCTCTGCTCACAGGTAAGCTTTGGCAAGAACAATGTAAAGCAGATAGTATCAGGAATCAAGGGTACATACTCAGCAGAGGATATGGTAGGTAAGAAGGTTGTGGCTATAGTAAATCTTAAGCCATGTAAGCTTGCCGGAGTTATATCAGAGGGTATGCTTTTGTGTGCTGAGGATCCGGAGGGCAATCTTTCACTCCTCACCACAGAGAAAGACTTCCCAGGTGGATGCTTTATAAGCTGATCCGACATATATAATAGAGTGTATTAAATATTAGAGGGGATTGTGGCACATGGTGGATATCGTGGCGCTGTGATCCCCTTTATATATTTTAGTGGAGCTCCATACGGGTAAACTGCAGGTAATATTTGGGTAATATGTCATGTAATGTCTTTATTGATTAATTAGATGTTCCATGATAAAATTTTGTTAGGTGTACAGGTGGGAGGAGTGCGCCTTTGGAAAGATTTAGAAATCTTAGCGCCATGAACCCTGGACAGTATGTTTTCAGGGATAACGAGGTTGGAGGTTATCGAATATTCGGCGGATGCCTTCACGCAGAGTCTGGATGCGCACATGATATCCAAATATGAGGGTGACCTCAAAACAAAGAATCATGACCGGACACCCACAGCTGCTTTGTATGGTGAAAGTTGAATGGTGAATGCACCTTTTTTTAGTGTGCCATATAATAATAGTATCAGTATGCAGTGTGGTATAAGCCGAAAGGAGAATAATTAAATATGTGTGGAATCATAGGATATGTAGGAAAGAAACCGGCCAAGGATATTTTGATAGATGGCCTGGCAAAACTCGAGTACAGGGGATATGATAGTGCTGGTATAGCACTGCTTAATGATGATGATACACTGACGATCAAGAAGAAGGCCGGAAGAGTAGATGATCTGAGAGAGATGTGCAGTGACGATAGTCCTGTATACAAGTCTACCTGTGGAATAGGTCATACAAGATGGGCTACTCACGGCGGAGTTACGGATGTGAATGCACATCCACACAAATGCGGAAATGTTGCTCTCATACATAATGGAATTATAGAGAATTATAATGAGATTATCAGAGAGTACGGACTGGCTGACAAGCTGGTATCCGAGACAGACACAGAGGTTGTAGCAGCACTTTTGGATACATTATATGAGGGGGACCCTATAGACGCCATAAGAAGGGCTGTTAGAGCAATTGCAGGTTCATTTGCACTTTGTATTATGTTTGCAGACAGACCTGGCAAGATATATGCAGTTAGGAATGTAAGTCCGATGATTGCTTCATATACAGAGGATGGGGCTATCATTGCCTCAGATCTTACAGCTATAATTGCATTTTCACAGAACTACTTTGTAGTGCCTGAGTATCATATACTGACACTCTCAGGCGCTGGGATCAAGGTAGAAGATATGAAGGGGAAAGTGGTAGAGCCAGAGATACTTAAGATCACATGGGATATTACGGCAGCTCAGAAGGGTGGATACCCTCATTTTATGTTGAAGGAGATCTATGAGCAGCCTGATGCACTTAGGAATACAATAACACCTCGTATAGTGAATTCGCTTCCTGATTTCACCGAGGATGGAATTGATGATGATGTGTTAAGAAATCTTGAGAACATTACGGTTGTGGCATGTGGAACAGCCATGCACGCCGGGATTGTCGGCAAAGCCATGATAGAGAAGGAGTTAAGGATTCCTGTTAATGTTGAAATAGCATCAGAATTTAGATATAAGGAACCACTCATAAATGAAAAAACTCTTGTGATAGTCACATCACAGTCCGGAGAGACCATAGATACACTCGAGGCACTTAGACTTGCCAAGAGATGTGGATCTAAGGTTTTGTCCATAGTCAATGTCAAAGGCTCAACAATTGCGAGGGAGAGCGATTATGTTCTCTATACACATGCGGGACCAGAGATTGCAGTTGCCAGCACAAAGGCATATTCAGTGCAGATGGCAGCTATGTACCTCATAGGTTGCAGGATAGGTTATGTAAAGGGAATCTATTCTGAAGACAGAGCTAGGGAATTTATCAGACAGCTCTTGGACGTTATCCCGGTTATAGAGGAGACGCTCAAGCAGGCTGACGAAGTTAAAACCGTAGCAAATTATATAAAAATGGCTCCAGACGCGTTCTTTATAGGAAGAGGACTTGATTATACTCTGTCTCTGGAGGGTGCGCTAAAGCTAAAAGAGATTTCATATGTTCATGCCGAGGCATATGCAGCAGGGGAGTTAAAACATGGAACGATTGCACTCATAACAGACAACGTTCCGGTCATAGCTTTGGCTACACAGGAATCTGTATATGGAAAGATGATTTCCAACATACGCGAGGTGAAGGCAAGGGGGGCATATGTTATTCTTGTCAGCATGGATGAGGAATACAATGACGGAGATGTGTGCGATAAGCATATATCGATTCCTAAGCAGGATGGCCTGTTCACTGTGTTCTCAGCCGCTGTTATCCTTCAGCTCATAGCGTACTATACGTCCGATGCAAAGGGGTTGGACGTAGATAAGCCACGTAATCTGGCAAAGTCAGTTACAGTAGAATAATTGACTCCGGGACTTACATGGATATCGTGCGATAAATATCGGAGGGTTTTTTATGAGTGATAAGATGTATTTGTGTGATGAGTACAAATTGTACTTTAAGATTGAAGATGATGTTGAGGTTCTTCACAACGAGGTTGAATTGTACAATGCTCAGTTTGTTGGCAACAACGCTTTTTGCCATGAGGAGTATATAAATGGGCAGAGGGCGCTCACATATTCAATCCCGGCTATGACAACTATGAACCAGTTCCTTGAGAAGAAAATTCACAAGGATGAATTGGTGGATATAATATTCAGTATAGCCGATCAGTTGATGTATCTGAAAGCAAATGATATGTCCATAGGGAAAGTCATATTGAACAAAGGATACATGTATATAGATTTTCAGAACATGGCAGTGCAGCTTGTGTTCCTGCCAATAGATAAGCCTATGGACAAGTGCAATATGGAGAAGTTTATAAGGGACTTCATGGCGAATGTCAAGTTTGCAAATAAAAAAGCTTCTGATGCGGGATATGAACTTATCAAGTATTTCGACCATAATCCTACTTTCTATCTGTCAGAGTTTTATAAATTTGTAACAGATCTGAAAAATGACAACATAGCACATCCGGAGGATGAGCAGGAACTCATGAAATTAGAAGATGCTCAGCCTACAAATATGGCGAAAGTGGAGATACCGGAGACACCACATACTACAACTACATCATCATTCAAGCTTGCAAAAGAGGTTAAGGATTTCTCTTCAAATGATATAGGATTTGACAGTAATGACGATGGATCTACAACTGTTTTGACAGCGAACAGCAAGGTGAAGAGCGGTCCTGTTATCATCAGAACAAGAACAGGAGAGAGAATCAGGATTGACAAGCCTATATTCTGTATTGGTAAGTCTACACAGGGGGTTGACTATCAGGTTACTGACAACAACTCAGTCAGCCGTCGCCATGCATACATAATAAACGTCAATGGTGTATATTATCTGAGAGACAACAAGTCGACAAACCATACATATCTTGGCGGAAAGATTATAAGCAGTGGTACAGATATGATGCTTATAGATGGTATCAGATTCAAACTTGCAAATGAAGAGTTCACCTTCAAGGAGAAATAAGATATCTTATAATAAAACAAGAACCCCGACTACGATAGATTTTGTGGTCGGGGTTCTTGTTTTGAACCTTGTTCTTTATGCTTGTTGTTCTGCTTGGATTATTCAGCCTCTACGCCGGAACTGATATCAGTTCCTCCGTCATTGTCATCAGATGAGCTGTTCTCAGAAGAACCATCTTTAGAGGAAGCTGATTCGGAGTCGCCGGAGTCTCTGTCATGGGAACCCTCAATGGCGAGCATCGATGCATCCACCTGTGACAGACCAGATGGGTCGGCACAGTAATAGTCGCCGTCATCGGTTATCTTCACGGATATGACAACTGGACTGCGATATTCCATATTTGAGGTTTTCTCCTGGATTATATCTGCAACTCCCTGTGCGAATTGTGCCTCATAGTCTTCTTTTCCTGTATTGTTGTAATCACCGGCTGCGATCTTCTTGTTGGAGTCTTCAATATATGCAAATACGTCATCGAACACCTGGTTGAGAATATCCATAGGGTATACAGTTACATCAACGTAATAATCGTCTCCGTTTTTGTACGCCTGTGATACTTCATATTTTGCCTGGGAGTATATCGCCTTTGCAGTATCGTTGAATATATTCTTTACCTCGTCTGAGTCAGCATTTGCCAGTGAATAATGATTTATGAGCTGAACGGACAGGTAGTCTATGGTATCATCGTACATCGCCTGTGCATCATCTTTTGAACCGTCATTGTCATCAACATAACCGTCAAAGCTGCCTTTGTAGTTAACATCCAAAATGTTTTGCATATATGTCTGATATGTTGTCTTTTTGCGATGCAGACATCCTGTTAGGGATGCGAGTGTGAGGGTGGTCGTAAGACCGAGTAACATCAGTCTGGAATATCTCTTTAAGTGGTTTTTCATCTATATTGATCCTCCGTATTAACAACAGTAAAAACTCTGTTTAGTGTAAAGTGCATAAATTACTTCTGTATTATACAGCATAAACAATATAGCATAAAAATATTTGTTTGTAATCATAAAATCAATTAAATAAAATACAGAAACGACAAAAGTGCTTTGCTTAAACTATGATGTGTGATATAATATGAACCGCACTGATGCGCACCGATAAGGTAGTACAGCGGGATTAATTACATTTGACAAGAAGGTTATTGGCATAGCATACGATTACAATACGACTAAGTACGATTGGATTTTGGAGGTAAAGTCATGGCAAAACAGGTAGAAGAGATAGCAGATGAAAGAGTTGAGTCACTTAAAACTGTAAAATTCGGAGGATATGACAAAGCATCCGTTGACTACTATATTGACGAGCTCAAGGAGAAGCACAACAAGGAAGTTGAAGATCTGAAGGAGAACGTAAGTAAGCTCAGTGAGGCAGTGCTCAGTCTTAAGACGATGAGAGAGGTTAACATGACTGAGTCATCCAAGACTATAGAGACTTTGAAAAAAGCTAATTCAGACCTTGAGAGTGAACTTGAAGCACTCAAGGAGCAGGTGAATGCTTACAAGCAGAGAGAGCTTGAGAACGCTGGAAGATACGAGTCTATATCAAGAACACTCCTGGAGGCGAGAGAGAGCGCTGATGCACTTATCGCACAGACCGAGAAAGAGTGTACCGACAAAAAAAATACAATAACATCTGAACTTGAGGCTTATGAGACAGAAGTGAGAGACAGATGTACCAAGCTTCAGACAGACACAGAGATACAGTGCCAGCAGATGTATGACCAGACTGAGGCAAAGTGCAACAGCATGAAGGAAGAGGCATACGCAGAGGCTGAAAAGACTAGAAATAAGTCACATTCTGATGCGGAGGCACTCTCGGCAAAGACAGATTATGAGTGTAAGGTTATGCGTGAAGAGGCACAGAGAGATGCAGCGAACACAAGAAACGCAGCTACAGAGGATGCCACAAGACTTAGAAACAATGTTAAAAAGGAATGTGAGAGCGTGAGCAGATACATGTCAGATCTTTTATCATCGCTTGACAGTGTGGTTGCAGCGTGTGCTTCGACAAAGGAAGTTGCAGATAAGGCATTTACGGGGCTGAAGAGCGAAGCGACAGCTATGGTCAGTGACGCGGAGAATTCACAGCAGTAATATTTATGAATAAAGCAGATGCTCATGATATGATGAGTTCTGTGTATCAGCATGAAACTTTTCTATGGGCTTTTAATGTCATCATAGGAAAGTTTTATGTGTATAAAGGGATATTATACGAAATGGATAAATATAAATGGAGAAGATAGATGGAGATAAATAAACTTAGCAGCTATTCAGACTTTTTGGGAATAGTGGAATATCCTGCGGTGATGTTTTGTGAAGATGGAGAAGTCCTCAGTATTAACAATGCCGCAGTCAAGATCATAGGTACAGGTGTGGAGACACTTGGAATGGAACCTGACAAATTTATGATAAGCGATGAATTCTGGCCTACACTTGAGGATAAGAAGGCTCTCATTTGGCACAGACTTGCGCTTATAGTGAATGACAGTGAGCGATATATTGTAAGTGGATTTGTGAATCAGTTTGAGTACAAGGGCAAAAAGGCATATATGGTTCTTTTTGAACTGAGATCGGATGTAACCATCGGAAGCGTCAGTCTTGAGAGGATAATAAATCATATAGGGGTTGTGGCTCTGTACCTGTATAAGCCGGAGGGTGTATGGAGAACACGTTATGTGTCGAAGAACATAACAGAGTACGGATACACAGATGGCAACTTTTACAGCGGACTAGTTGGACTCAGTGATCTCATTCCAAAGAGTGATTATGATGTGCTCATAGGACAGTTGTATAAGGCTCAGAATACGAATATAGATGATTTCGAGATGGAGACAAGGATCGTGTCGTCCAGAAGAGATATAAGCAAGATGAGACTGAAGTGTCATATAGTCAGGACATCTGAGGGCGATATGGATGGAATAGAGCTTTTGTTCATCAAGGACAAGGAGACCGGATATAACGAGGATCAGGCTGCGTATATTCTGTCAGCCATGTCAAAAATCAAGAGCTTTGTCATGGTTCAGAGATATAACAACGGAAGACCAGAGTTCAAGTATATCACGCCTAACGCCAGGCAGATGGGTATCAATGTTGATGCCATAAGGCTTGGAGACAGACTTATAGAAGATTACATTCATCCGAAGGACAGAAGCAGGGTGTTTGCGAATGTCAAAAATGCTACAAAGCGCGAGGATAAGGATTATGAAGAGGAGTTCAGGATAGTTAACGACAGGGGAGAGATAATCTGGGTCAAGTCCCAGAGTTCCGTGACACAGGCGGAGGACAACTCCTACACAGTAGAATATTTCATATCTGATATAACGGACAAAAAGACTCTTGAGAACAGCGTTGAGAAGGCGAAAAAGGAATTTGACGACAAGATTTCTTATATTATGAAGGCGAACAGTCAGTCTGATAATGAGAGGAATCAGCTGGATACAAAGAAGTGGACGATGATAACCAAGGCATTTTCAATGCTTACAGGTCTATACACAACCATCATAGATCCTGTAGGTAAGAAGATGGTTGAGCCGGCGGGACCTCAGAAGCATATGGGTTATTTCTATGATATGTTCGAGAAACCTCAGTACAAGCAGATATACATGAAGCTCAATGAGGTGATACTCAGAAACAATGTTCCGGTCATGATGGATATGGATGATGATATTGACGGAAGTAAGATCTGCGGTGCTCCGATCATGATTGATGGGAAGCATGTTGCAACGTGGATCTGCTGTTCATACGATGCAGATGACGGAAAGCAGATGGAGAAGGTATATAAGGTACAGTGGCAGCTTGGAAGGATATTTTCCGAGTATGCATTCAGCTCGAATATACTGGCGAAGGAAGCGATACGTGCCAAGTCACTGGAAGTCATGATGGAGAACAAGGTTCAGTGGCAGAAGATACTTGTGGATTCCCTCAACAATTCAGATAAGAGCCAGCAGCAGGTTATAAATGATGTTATATCCCAGGTGGGTGAATGTCTTAATTCTGATGTTGCGGCTGTGTATGTCAGGGATGACGATGGAAGCCTTGACTGTCAGTATCTATGGTCAAAGAATCAGAGCATGTCGGCTGAAGAGTATGTATCAGACTGGCAGCGGGGCAATATAAGATTCAGATCATGGCAGAATGGACAGGGCAAAGTCCAGATGGCAGACAAGGGATATATGGTAATAGATGCCAGACATATAGATGATGTTGCGAAGAAGATTCTTACTGGAAGCACGGTTAAGAGCTTTGTGGCGGTGACGGTATATGTGAATGGACGCAGCGGTGCGGTGTTTGTACTTGCCAACACATCCGTGAATAAGATATGGTCAGTGGAGGAGATAGAATTTGCAAAGCAGACCTCTGAGGTCATAAGATGCTGCTTGGAGAAGATAGAGAGTGATGACAGTGTGAAGAGGATTAACAGTGTTCTTCTCGATACATATAACTACATGGATGAGGGCATATTTATAAGGGAAGTCGATACTGGAAAAGTACTGTTCTCAAACAAAGCATTAAATGATATGCTTGGCTATGATTTCACAGATAAAGATAGCAAGCTTCTTATAGAGAATCTGCGAGATAAATATAAGATTATGGGCGGTCCAGATCAGCATATAGGCGTTGAAGAGAAGGAAGTTAACTGGCGTAGTTACATAAGAAGCCTTGACAAGATCATGGATCTGACAGAAGTACGCATGAAATGGCTTGACGGCAGCAATGCATCTCTTGTAATATTAAGAGACGTGAACGAATAGAAGGGAGACTTGTTATGGCAAGCGCAG
>OHIB01001000.1_pt1 | contig 12124 bp, 7 predicted proteins | sample 1568181 | NCBI WGS metagenome assembly OHIB01 (sample SAMEA3879506, study PRJEB24766) | human gut metagenome | biome: human-associated habitat; feature: feces | place: USA | collected 1985/1987
TGAGAGGACGCTTATATCTGCCCTTCACGCCCTAGGAAAGCACCACAAAATCTGCTGTTCCACGGTAAGTGAAACTCCGGTTACTACCGCTTACATTTTGTAGCTGCCTCCACAAATCCATGGAACAGTGGATGTGGTCTGTTAGGTCTGGACTTCAGTTCAGGATGCGCCTGTGTTGCAATGAACCAAGGATGATCCGGAAGTTCTACCATCTCAACAATGCGTCCGTCAGGAGAAGTACCACAGAGTTTCATGCCATGTTCCGTGAGAACCGCGCGGAAGTCATTATTTACTTCGTAACGATGGCGGTGACGTTCTTCAATATTTTCAGTTCCATATAATTCATAAGCTTTTGAAGTCTTGTCTAAAATACATGGATAAGAACCAAGTCTTAAGGTTCCACCGATATCTTCCACACCATTCTGGTCTGGCATTAAAGCGATGACCGGATGTGTTGTGTTTGGATCAAGCTCAACACTGTGAGCATCGTTGAATCCACAGACATGTCTTGCAAATTCGATGATGGCAACCTGCATACCAAGGCAGAGACCAAGGTAAGGAACCTTGTGTTCACGGGCATACTGTGCAGCGAGAATTTTTCCTTCCACACCACGGAAACCAAATCCGCCAGGAACTAAGATACCGGAAACATCTCCTAAATATTCGTCTATATTTTCAGGAGTAAGTTCCTCGGAATCTACCCATTTAATGTTGACAGTGGCACGCTCTGCGATTCCGCCGTGTTTTAATGCTTCCACAACAGAGATATATGCATCGTGCAGGGCAATATATTTTCCAACTAATGCAATTTTTACTTCTTTATTTGGATGACGGAGTGCATCTACCATTGCTTCCCAGTCTTTTAAATCAGGTTCTGGGCAAGCTAAATGTAAAGCTTCACAGGCAACTTTTGCAAGATTCTCTTTTTCCATTGCAAGTGGTGCCTCATATAAGTATTCCACATCAAGGTTCTGCAACACATGACTGTTTGGCACGTTACAGAACAGAGCGATTTTATCTTTTAAACTCTGATCTAATTCGTGCTCGGAACGGCAAACGATAATATCAGGCTGGATACCCATTCCCTGTAATTCTTTTACGGAAGCCTGTGTCGGTTTTGTTTTCAGTTCGCCGGAAGCCTTTAAGTATGGAATCAGCGTTACATGGATAAGAATGGCATTTTCATGTCCGACCTCATGCTGGAACTGGCGGATCGCTTCTAAGAAAGGCTGGCTTTCGATATCACCTACCGTTCCACCGACTTCGATGATGGCAATATGTGTCTCATCGGAAGTAAAATTGCGGTAAAAACGGCTCTTGATCTCATTTGTGATATGCGGGATGACCTGGACAGTTCCTCCACCGTAATCGCCGCGGCGTTCTTTCTGAAGAACGGACCAGTATACTTTTCCGGTTGTGACGTTGGAATTTTTGGTTAAGCTCTCATCGATGAAACGCTCGTAATGTCCAAGGTCCAGATCAGTTTCTGCACCGTCATCTGTTACAAATACTTCGCCATGCTGAATCGGATTCATGGTTCCTGGATCCATATTGACATATGGATCAAATTTCTGGCTGATCACTTTGTATCCGCGCGCTTTCAACAGACGTCCAAGTGATGCCGCGGTAATTCCTTTACCGAGACCGGATACAACACCACCGGTGACAAAAACGTATTTTACAGGCATAGGGTTATCCTCCTCTAAAAATGTGAAATATAATGATTAGTAACAAAATCCTCTTAGTTTGTATATGGTAATGAAACGCTGCCTGGGTGCAGCGGAAACATTACACAATTTTTTTAACTGAAATAGTATACTACGATGTTTTTCTAAAATCTATAAAAAAATAAAAAAATTTTAGCAGTTAATCCGAGTGAGTTTATAAAATCTTTAGAAATGAAAGGAAAACTTCACGAACAATGTATTGCTTTTGAAGTTCAATTTCAATATAATAAGAAAGAATTTAATGTTTCATTACGGTTGAAAGATTAGGAGAACTTTTGCCGTAAGAAAATAATTCAATACGATAAGTCCAGCCAGACAAACCAGAATCTGGCTGTGGAAAGGATAGATTTATGGATAACCAGAGCAATTACAATAACGGCAATAACGGATACGGCGGAGGCGGCTATGGCAGCGGCGGTCCGGGAAATAATGGCAGCAATGGAAACAATAATAACAATGGCAATAATGGGGATAATAACAATAAGAATAACAAGAACGGCCAGATGATCATGGTGTTTATCCTGGTATCACTGGTAGCATTGTTCATTATGAGCATGGTCATGAACCGGTATACTTCTATGAGCACTTCGGAGATCAGTTATTCTGACTTTCTTCAGATGGTAGAAGATGGAAAAGTAGAGTCTGTGGAATTTGATTCTTACCAGATCAATATCACACCGATTTCTGAAAACAAGAATCCATATCTTCAGGAACAGACTTATTATTGTGGACGTTTGGATGATCCGGATCTGCTTCCTTTATTGAAGGATAAGGGAATCACGATCTCCCGTGTGATCCCGGACAACACTTCCACATGGATTTACAATATTTTAAGCTTCCTGCTTCCGCTCGTACTGATCTGGATACTGATGGGTGTTTTGATGAAGCGTATGGGTGGCGGTGCTATGGGCGTTGGCAAGAGCACTGCAAAAGTTTATGTGGAAAAAACCACCGGCGTTACCTTTAAAGATGTTGCCGGACAGGATGAGGCAAAAGAGTCCTTACAGGAAGTCGTTGATTTCCTTCATAATCCAAAGAAATACCGTGAGATCGGAGCAAAACTTCCAAAAGGAGCACTGCTGGTAGGACCTCCGGGTACAGGTAAGACATTACTCGCAAAAGCAGTAGCAGGAGAGGCTGGTGTGCCATTTTTCTCTCTGGCAGGTTCTGATTTCGTAGAGATGTTTGTGGGTGTCGGTGCATCCCGTGTGCGTGATCTTTTCAAAGAGGCACAGAAACAGGCACCATGTATTATTTTTATTGATGAGATCGATGCAATCGGTAAAAGCCGTGATTCCCGCTATGGCGGTGGCAATGATGAGCGCGAGCAGACCTTAAACCAGCTGCTTGCCGAGATGGATGGTTTTGATACTTCCAAGGGACTTCTGATCCTGGCTGCGACCAACAGACCGGAAGTTTTAGATAAAGCGCTGCTTCGTCCGGGACGTTTCGACCGCCGTATTATCGTCGATAAGCCGGATCTGAAGGGAAGACTTGAGACATTAAAAGTTCATTCCAAAGATGTCCTTATGGATGAGACCGTAGATCTGGATGCATTGGCACTTGCAACAGCAGGTCTTGTTGGTTCTGATCTTGCCAATATGATCAATGAGGCTGCGATCAATGCGGTTAAGAAGGGAAGAAAATATGTTAATCAAGCGGATCTGTTTGAGGCTTTTGAGTTAGTAGCAGTAGGCGGTAAAGAGAAGAAAGACCGCGTGATGAGTGACAAAGAGCGTAAGATCGTTTCCTATCATGAGGTTGGTCATGCGATTGTGACAGCACTTCAGAAGAACACTGAGCCGGTTCAGAAGATCACGATCGTTCCAAGAACGATGGGGGCACTCGGTTATACCTTGCAGACACCGGAAGAGGAGAAGTTCTTACAGACGAAGGATGAACTGCTTGCCAAGATCACAACCTACATGGCAGGACGTGCGGCAGAAGTACTCGTATTTTCCTCTGCAACAAGCGGCGCTGCAAACGATATTGAGAACGCAACAGCAATCGCAAGAGCAATGGTTACACAATATGGTATGTCAGATAAGTTTGGCATGATGTGTCTTGCAACAACAGAGAATCAGTATCTGGATAACCGGGCAGGACTGATCTGCGGTGAGGAGACCGCAGCACAGATCGATGGAGAAGTTCTTTCCATCATTAACAAATGTTATGATGACGCAATGCAGCTTCTGATCGAGAACCGCGAATCATTAGATAAGATTTCTGAATACCTGTATGAGCATGAGACAATCACCGGAAAAGAATTTATGAAGATTTTCCGTGAGATCAAAGGTATTCCGGAACCGGAGGAAGAGAGCACAAAGAAGAGCTTTATGGAACAGGCAATGGACGCTGAACGCCAGAGTAAAGGCAATGATGGTGAATAATGTTTGAGATTGCAGAAGAATTAAAAAAACTCCCGGATCAGCCGGGAGTTTATATTATGCATGACAGCAGGGATGCGATTATTTATATTGGAAAGGCTGTCAGCCTTAGAAAACGGGTGCACCAGTATTTTCAGGCAAGCCATGATGAGGGGATCAAAAAAGCACAGATGGTAAAACAGATTGCGCGTTTTGAATATATCATCACGGATTCTGAACTGGAGGCACTTGTTTTAGAATGTAATCTGATCAAGGAACACAGACCAAAATACAATACCATGCTGCGGGATGATAAGACTTATCCCTATATCAGAGTGACGGTCGGAGAGGATTTTCCGCGGGTTCTGTTTTCCAGACAACAGAAAAAAGACAGGTCACGCTATTTTGGACCGTACACGAGTGCAGGGGCAGTCAAGGATACGATCGAACTGATCAATAAATTATATCAGCTCAGAACCTGTAACCGGAATCTGCCAAAAGATATCGGAAAAGACCGCCCATGCCTGAATTATCATATTCATCAGTGCAATGCGCCGTGTCAGGGCTATATCAGCAAAGAGGAGTACAGACAGCGTGTGGATGCAGCCGTTGAATTTTTAAATGGAAACTATGCACCAATTTTAAAATCGTTACAGGAAAAAATGATGGTTGCTTCCGAGGAGATGCAGTTTGAGAAGGCAATCGAATATCGCGACCTTTTAAACAGCGTGAAGCAGATTGCACAGAAACAGAAAATCACGCATAACGACGGCGAGGACAAAGATATTATTGCACTTGCTGCGGATGACAGAGATGCGGTCGTACAGGTATTTTTTATCCGGGATGGAAAACTGATCGGACGGGATCACTTTTATGTAAAGATCGGAAATGAAGATACTAAGGAACAAATATTGACTACATTTGTAAAACAGTTTTATTCCGGCACGCCGTTTATTCCGAGGGAGATCATGCTGCCGGAGGAGATCGATGACCATGAAGTATTGGCAGAATGGTTGGGGGAGAAGCGCGGCGGCAAAGTCTATATCCGTATTCCGCAAAAAGGAATGAAGGAAAAACTGGTGGAGCTGGCGCAGAAGAATGCGGAACTTGTGTTGTCGCAGGATAAGGAGAAGATCAAGCGTGAGGAGGGTCGGACGGTCGGTGCCGTAAAAGAGATCGCCAGATGGCTGAACCTGCCGTCGATCGACCGTATCGAGGCGTACGATATCTCCAATACAAGCGGTGTGGAGTCCGTGGGTTCTATGGTGGTTTACGAGGACGGCAGGCCAAAGCGCAGCGATTACAGAAAGTTCAAGCTCCGCACTGTCACCGGGCCGGATGACTACGCTTCCATGCATGAAGTCCTTACAAGGCGTTTTACACACGGCATGCGGGAGCAGGAAGAAATGCAGGAGAAAGAACTCGGTGCAGAGTATGGCAGTTTTACACGCTTCCCGGATCTTATTATGATGGATGGTGGAAGAGGGCAGGTCAATATCTGCCTGAAAGTGCTGGATGAATTACATCTGAATATTCCGGTCTGTGGTATGGTAAAAGATGATAATCACAGAACCCGTGGGTTATACTATAACAATATTGAGATACCGATTGACCGGGGCAGTGAAGGATTCAAACTTATCACAAGAATTCAGGACGAGGCGCATCGTTTTGCTATCGAATACCACAGGTCACTGCGCAGCAAAGAACAGGTGCATTCCATACTGGATGATATTCCGGGAATCGGTCCGTCCAGAAGAAAAGCTTTGATGAAAAAATATCAGTCGTTAGAGGCAATCCGAGAGGCCTCGGCAGAAGATCTTGCCGACACCGAGAGCATGAACGAAAAAGCGGCGCAGGCAGTATATGAATTTCTTCACAAAGACGCTGTTCTGTGATATATTTATGACAATGGGTTTTCTATGCGGCAGAAGTATTTTCCGGCGCAGAGGAAAACAAAAAATCCCCAGAACATAAAGGAGAAAAGGGTATGAATGGAACGAATGGAGTAAGTGTCAGCAAAGTAGCACAGATCATGGATCTGTATAATTTCCTGCCGGACATGGATTTGAAAAAACACCGTATTAAAATCAGTGATGTGAACCGTCCGGCGTTGCAGTTGAGTGGGTTCTTTGAACATTTTGAGCAGTCGCGTGTACAGATCATCGGAAACGTTGAGTACACCTATTTACAGAGACTGGATGTGGAGAAGAAGGAAAAGATTTTACAGAAATTTACCACATATGATATCCCATGCATTATCTTCTGCAGGGATTTACAGCCGGATGAAGATTTTTTACAGATTGCTTCGGAAAATGATGTTCCGGTTTTGGGAACGAGGAGAAGCACATCGGAATTTATGGCAGAATTGATTTTCTGTCTGAGTGAACAGCTGGCACCATGTATTTCCATTCACGGAGTTCTGGTCGATGTCTATGGTGAAGGACTTCTGATCATGGGTGAGAGCGGAATCGGTAAGAGTGAGGCGGCATTGGAGCTTGTGCGCCGTGGACATCGTCTGGTAACAGATGATGTTGTGGAGATCCGCAAGATTAATGAGCATACGCTGATCGGCACTTCTCCGGACATCACGAGATATTTTATCGAGGTGCGTGGTATCGGTATTATCGATGTGAAAGCGCTTTACGGTGTTGAGTGTGTCAAGGAAAAACAGCAGATTGACCTTGTCATCAAGCTAGAGGACTGGAAGAAAGAAAATGAGTATGACCGTCTGGGTTTAGAGGATGAATACGCAGAATTTCTTGGAAATAAAGTGGCGTGTCATTCGCTGCCGATCCGTCCGGGACGAAATCTTGCAGTCATCTGTGAGACAGCAGCGGTTAACCACAGACAGAAGAAAATGGGTTACAATGCAGCACAGGAGCTTTACCGCCGCGTGCAGGAGAATATCACAAAAGGCCATGATGATGACGATTAAGCTGTGTATACACGATTATGCCGAAAGTGGACGGCACAGTTACATTTTTGCATATAGCGGAAAAACCGTTATAAATATATAGTTAGATTTGGAGATAAAATTATGGAAAACAAAATTGCATGGGAAAAATACCCGGAAGGAAATAAACGTGAGGAAGTATTTCAGTTTGCAGAGAATTACCGCAAGTTTATTTCTGATTGCAAGACAGAGCGCGAGTGCGTTACTTCTTTTGTGGAGAAAGCAGAAAAGGCAGGTTTTGTAAATCTCGAGAAGGTGATCGCAGAGCATACAGCATTGAAAGCAGGCGACAGAGTATATGCCAATAACATGGGAAAAGGCATGGCTTTATTTGTGATCGGAAAAGAGAGCATGGAAAAAGGAATGAATATCCTTGGAGCACACATTGACTCACCACGTCTGGATTTAAAACAGGATCCATTATATGAGGATACCGATTTTGCTATGTTAGACACCCACTATTATGGTGGAATCAAGAAATACCAGTGGGTAACGTTACCTTTGGCATTACATGGTGTTATTGCAAAAAAAGACGGAACTGTTGTAAAGGTAAATGTCGGCGATAAACCAGGCGACCCGGTGTTTGGAGTGAGTGATCTTCTGATCCATTTATCAGGAGAACAGTTAGAGAAGAAAGCTGCAAAAGTGATCGAGGGTGAAAATCTTGATCTTTTGATCGGAAGCATTCCAATGCAGACAGAAGATGAGAAAGTAAAAGAAAAAGTGAAAGCAAATATCATGAATCTTTTATCCAAAGAATATGGTATAGAGGAGGAAGATTTCCTTTCCGCAGAGATCGAGGTGGTTCCGGCAGGAGAAGCAAGAGATTATGGCTTTGACCGCAGCATGATCATGGGTTATGGACATGACGACAGAGTTTGTGCATATCCATCCTTTGAAGCAATGCTTGTTTCAGAGAATCCAGAGATCACAAGTGTCTGCCTTTTAGTGGACAAAGAGGAGATCGGAAGCGTGGGAGCCAGCGGAATGCAGTCCAGATTTTTCGAAAATACCGTTGCAGAAGTAATGGCAGCAGCAGGAAGTTATTCAGAACTGGCACTCAGAAGAGCACTGGCAAATTCCAAGGTGCTTTCCTCCGATGTATCGGCAGCGTTTGATCCGAACTTCCCAAGCGTTATGACAAAACGAAACACCGCATATTTTGGAAAAGGACTTGTATTTAATAAATATACAGGTTCCAGAGGCAAGGGTGGTTCCAATGATGCAAATGCAGAGTATATTGGAAAATTAAGAAATATTATGGATACAAATGAGGTATCCTTCCAGACAGCCGAGCTTGGTAAAGTAGATCAGGGCGGCGGCGGAACAATCGCTTACATTCTTGCAAATTATGGAATGAATGTCATCGACAGCGGTGTTCCGGTATTGAATATGCATGCACCATGGGAGATCATCAGTAAAGTTGATCTGTATGAGGCATACAGAGGCTATATTGCATTCTTAAAGGAAGCTTAGGGAAGATCAATGAATGACCAGTTTTTGACAGAACTTCAAAATGTAATGGGTGGCTCCGGGATTTTTATGCAAGAGCCAATGAAAAAGCATACAACGTTTCGTGTGGGTGGACCGGCAGATGTGCTGGTCCAGCCGGATGAAACAGCACTTGCGGCTATCCTTGCACTCTGCAGACAGTATCATGTGTCATATTCTTTTATCGGAAATGGCAGTAATCTGCTTGTGGGAGACAAGGGAATCCGTGGTGTGGTGATCGAGATGACAGACCCAATGGGAAACATTGAAGTGGATGGAACGAAAATCACGGCACAGGCAGGTGCGATGCTTTCGAAAATTGCCAATACTGCGGCATCGAATGGTTTGGGTGGTATGGAATTTGCTGCCGGTATTCCGGGAAGTGTCGGCGGAGCAGTTGTCATGAACGCCGGAGCCTATGGCGGAGAGATGAAGGACATCATTGAGAAAGTATATGTTCTCGATGAAAACGGTGCACAGTTGGAACTTGACAGAGATGCGCTCGACCTGGGTTACCGGCATAGCTGTATTCCAGAGAAAAAATATATTGTTACAAAAGTTGTTTTGGAACTTGTGCCGCGCAATGAGGCGGAAATCCGTTCCGAAATGAAAGAACTGAATGAAAAAAGAGCAGAGAAACAGCCACTGCAGTATCCGAGTGCCGGAAGCACTTTCAAAAGACCGGAGGGATATTTTGCAGGAAAGCTGATCATGGATGCAGGACTTCGCGGCTATCAGGTGGGTGGTGCGCAGGTGTCTGAGAAACACTGTGGTTTTGTGATCAACAAAGGGGATGCAACAGCAGCAGATATCTGTCAGCTGATGAGGGACGTATCGGATAAGGTACAGGCACAGTTTGGTGTAGTATTGGAACCGGAAGTGAAAATGATTGGTGAATTTTAAGCTGCAAACTTATGAGAAAGGTGTGGTTATAATATGAAATTCGTGATATTAACAGGAATGTCTGGAGCCGGAAAAAGTACAGCACTGAAAATGATGGAAGATATCGGCTTTTACTGTGTCGATAATCTTCCAATCCCTTTATTGGAAAAATTTGTGGAATTGTCTGATCTGCAGCAGAATGCAGAATTACAGAAAGTCGCTGTCGGGATCGACATCCGAAGTGGACAGGCACTTGAGGAACTTAGAAGTGTGCTTGACCGGATCAAGGCAAACGGCGGCGCTTATGATATCTTATTTTTGGATGCGGAGGATTCCGTACTTGTAAAACGATACAAAGAGACGAGAAGAAGCCATCCACTGGCAGGCTCGGAGCGTGTCGATAAAGGAATTGCAAAAGAGAGAGAGAGACTTGCCTTTTTAAAAGAGCGGGCAAGTTATATTATAGATACCAGTCAGCTTCTGACAAGAGAGCTGAAAGCGGAGATCGAACGCATCTGGCCGGATGCGCGGGATGAAGTGTGGAGCGAGAAGGATGCCGCCGTGTTTACGGAGAAGGAGCTTGACCGTTACGGAAGCCAGGAGAAGTACGTTGAGGAACACGCCGCGAGAGCCCGAAAGGCCAGCAAGTGGGGCAAGGGGAAGAGTCCGTATCAGGCCCAGTCTTACAAGCTTGACCATATCAGCCGGATGGAGGCCGCTTATATTATCCTGCTTTCCCAGCAGGAGGATTATCAGGAGATGCTGCGCCTGAAAGGGTTTACGCAGGAAATACTGGAAGGGCTGGAGCAGTTTGCCGGGAGCGAGGTGATGGAGTTTTCCCGCGCCCTCCGGGAGAAGCTGAACGAACGCGGTCAGGAGGTGAAGGAGGTGACCGAGAGCCGTTACGGCGCCCCTTTCCCGATGATAGAGAATTATTTCCGCGCGTTTTTCGACGTGGGCATTGAGGCGATTGACCAGTCTATCATGGACGCGGCTTCTTATGGGGACGCGGCCACGGGCGGGAAGTTCGGGCTTATCCACGCCCGGAAGAAACATCATGCCAGTCTTGATTTGAGTATTGACGTGCTGACGGCTTATTACGCCGCCATGAATGAACAGGATGTTTACCTGTATGGCTCGGAAATCAGCCGGGATATGCGCGCCCTTATTAATTACCGCGGCGAAAACGGGACGCGGGGCGCGCGCGTTCTGGAGAAGGTTATTGGACGGGACGCGCTTAATAAGCTGCTGGTCTGGTGCGATTCCTTCGACAAGGGGATGGCGGGGAATGTCCGCGGGTTTTTGGAGATGCAGAAGAGCCTGAACCGCATCAGTTCCGCGGCGGCCATTACCCTGCTGCCGGGCCGCGTGGGCACGTGGCTCAAGCAGTCCACCGCCCTGATTAACGCGGCTTTCAGCTCGGATGAGATTGATCCCCATGAATGGGCCGCCAGCATGGCCCGCATGGCGGCGGGCAAGCTGGCGCTTTCCCCGCGCGAGTTGATGAAGCGGGCCGCCCTGGACGCCAGAGACGCGACGGAGACGGCCGTCATCCGGGAGGCGATGAGCGCGGACGAGGCGGGCCGGGCCGCCTCCGGCGCATGGAAGAGGCTGAACGTGAAAGGGATGAACCTGCTGACCCAGACGGACGTCGGCCTGAATGCCGTGAGTTCCGCCATTCTTTATGACGCCGTTTACCGGAAGGAGATGAAGAGGAACCCCGGATTAAGCAGGGAGGAGGCGGACAGGCGCGCCATGATGGAGGTGGAGCTTTCCCTTTCCCGCAAGGCCCAGCCTATGACGCCCCAGCAGCGGTCCCTGGCGGCGCAGACGCGCTCCGTCTGGAATGTCGGCATGCTTTTCCTGGGGGGTGAGAGCATCAATACTTTTGCGGAGACTGTTGCCCTCTGGAAGCAGGGTGGGATGAAGAATAAGGCGAAGTCCGTCAGCATGTTTTACGCCCACGGCCTTCTGCTGGCGTCCATGAGCGCCATGCTTAATTTTTTCACGGATGATGAAAGACGCCGCAAACGCCGGGAATGGTGGCACATTTTTATTGATGCTCTCCAGGGGCCCCTGCAGGGGATCCCCTTCCTGGGCGCGCTGGCGGGCGGAGCTGTCCGCGGCATGTCTTCCCTGTGCGGCTACCGCTATTACGAGGCTACCACTTCCCTTGTTCCGTTCGCTTCCTGGGATAACCTGGAACGGGCCGGAAAAGATCTCGCCAAACTTTTTGACGGGAAGGATAAAGATTGGGTGGATTTTCCGCTGGCTTTCATGGGCGCCCTGCGCATGGCCGCTTTCGGCGCGGCCCTGGGCGGAGCTTCCACACCTAAAGGGGCCAGGTTCAAAGCCGCCGCCTTTTCCGCCGCCGCTTTCGTCAACCTGACCGAGTTCCTCCTTCGCGCCATGAAAGGACTCCCTTTAAGATTGGATGGGAAGTGAGATTGATTTGAGCAACATCATTACTAATGATATTGCTCAAAATGGAGCAGACTTGGATAAGTGGGCTGGGAACCGGGAGCAGATAAATCCTTTAATCTAATAAATAGAAAAATGTTTTTCCGCCTGAAAAAAGACACATTCCATAGTTTAGTATTGCAAGCCATACAATGAATAGAAGCAAAGCAATGATAAAACAAGCCAGTGATTTTTCAGGATACTCTTCTTTGTAAAACTTAATTCCTTTTTTTATTGTGTTAGTA
>OHIB01001005.1_pt1 | contig 12063 bp, 10 predicted proteins | sample 1568181 | NCBI WGS metagenome assembly OHIB01 (sample SAMEA3879506, study PRJEB24766) | human gut metagenome | biome: human-associated habitat; feature: feces | place: USA | collected 1985/1987
GCGAATTCTCGCCGTCCCCCAAAATCAAATTGTGGACGATTGAAAAGGAATCCACTATCACCTGTGAGCCATCCAAGGAAGTGGAACTGGAATTTGAGAAACCGGAACCCGTCTATTTGGAAGGGAATGGTGACTGCAATGTAAGTAGCTTGAGACCTAAGATTTGCGTAACGGTTTGCAAAGATGAATCGGAAAACGTATGGAGGTGTCGTGTTGTTTCCGTTTCTGCCGGAGCCAAGCTAACTATGTATGAAGGCATTTACGTGAATCCCTATGTTGATCCCCCTCTCAATGAAGAAGAAGCCGTCGAAGCGGTCAACGAAATGAACGGCTACCAGGCCCGCGGAAGAGTGGGCACATGGCACACGCCGCAGGCTTCCCTCGCCCACGAAGAACACCACCGCCGTCAATGGGAGGATGCCTACAAGTTCTACTGGAAGGACTCCAAAATACAGGAAATGCTTGAAAAGCAGACTATCTCCTGCGACAAAGAACCGAACATGGATAAAGCCGTGAAGTTCATGCAGGCTCTTGCCAATGAAATGGCATTGGATCTTTGGACGGAGACATCAGCCTATGTACTGGCGTTGCCGGATGATGCCAATGACAGACCCTATTGCGCCGGACAGGAAGTCCTGAACGAGGCAACCGCCTATGTCATTCGTCTGGCCGACGCGATGGGGTGGAACAATGTGCCCAGGTTTATCACGAAACCTGGAACGATCGAGCCGCCCTGTTTCATGCCTCCGGTCAGAGAAGGTGAAACCCGCAGCATGGCTGTTGCGGAGGAACCGGCGTCCTTGATCCTCTCCATGGCGGATACTTCCCAATTCACGGAAGGCAAAATCACAGTCCGCTTCCGCAACGAAGGAAACGAGCCTGTCCGCATTCCCGATGAAATCAACGACGAAACGTCCGATTTCTTTTTCGTGACGGTGTTGAGGACGCAACAGGGGAAAATGCGCGTTCTGAACAGGGAAATAGGCACCATGACCTTCCAGCGACCCTTGAACTACCGGGAGCTTGCACCCGGTCAGGAATACAGCGTCACGATTCCGGTGTGTCTGGATGAAGTCGATCTGGAAGGCTGGAAACAATGTTCTTGTGAACTCGAAACGCGCTACTATAATCAGCAGGGTAAGGATTGTTTCCTGGGGATGCTCCGGGCGACGGCCAAACTCACGCTGTAATGAAAAAAATCTTCCGGTATTTAATACTTCTGGCAAGCCTGTCCCTCCATGCTGCGGCATGGGGGGACATGGCCGACAACGGAGTGGAATGCTCCGTGGTGATGGAAAAGACCCGGTTTGACGCAAGAGAGACGTTCCCTGACTTCAAGCTGGTGTTCACGAACAAGGGCGAAAAGACCGTGCGCCTGTTCGACGACTTTTATCCCCTGAAGGATCATAGCCCTAATATCCACATCGAAATATGGCGAAAGGAAGGCGAGAAAAGAATTGGGTGTATAGGGAGCGTAATAAGCGATGGAAAGAAGCCTTTAGCTTGGTATAGTCCCCTGTATACAGTTGAACGTCTACCGTTTTCCATACGTTTCATTACGTTGCAGCCGGGAGAAAAGCATGAAGTTCCCATCCAGGAAGCTTATTTGTTGCTGACGTATTTAGAGCACCTTCGCAATAACAAGAGGTACGAGCTTGAAGTCAGATTCAAGGATGGATTTGCGAACCCCGGTGTTCGAAGGGAGTATGTAGGGAAAGCAGATTTTGAAACATCGAGCCGGTCTCCCGAAGGAGCCTTGCCTTAATAGCTTTTCTGTTTTATTAAAAAGCTATGGTCTCCTACGCAAAGTTTCCCCAGAATTCCTCAAATCGCTTTCCAGGCATAAAGGCCCGGCTCCTGCGCTGGTGAAGAAAATAGCAATCCGGGCAGAGAAAATTTCCACTGCTGGCGGTTCCCTTTGACGTACACGCCCGTATCGTTTACAACGGGGCATATCCCATGCAGGACTTCCTTTCCACTGTTATTCTTCTGTTCATCGTCATCGACCCGGTGGGTCTGGCGCCCATGATCCAGGGAATGCTGAAAAAATACTCGCCCGCCCAGCAGAAGGCTATTCTGACACGGGAGCTTGTATTTGCGTTGAGCCTGCTGCTCCTTTTCTTCTTTTCCGGAAAATTCCTGCTGAACCTGCTGGGGCTGGAACCTTCCACCCTGAGCATTTCCGGAGGCATCCTGCTGTTTCTCGTAGCGCTGGGCATGGTCTTCCCCGCCAAGGATATGCTTTCTTCTTCCGGACGAGCGGACGGAAAAGACGAACCCTTCATTGTTCCCATCGCCATGCCCCTGATGGCCGGCCCCTCTTCCCTGTCCATCATTATGCTGCACGCCTCCCAGACTCCGGACAGCATTTCCCAGATGACCTATGCCGGGGCCATCGTGACCGCCTGGTTCCTCTCCGGAATGGTGCTTTTCATCGCCCAGAAGTTCCTGCGTCTGCTGGGAGAAAAAGGGACAATCGCCTTGGAACGGATGATGGGCATGGTGCTCATCATGATTTCCGTCCAGATGTTTATGAACGGCCTCGCCGGCTACGGCGTCAAATAGAAAGACGGTTCCGACCATGCTTTGGCTTCTGCACGGCAATCTGGGTTCTCCGGCGGATTGGAAACCCGTCATGGATTTTCTTCGTGCCGGAGGAGTGGAGGCTCGCGCCCTGAACCTCTGGAGGTATCTGGAATGCTGCCCCAAAAGCCTGAAGGATATGGGGCGCGTGCTTTGTTCCGAAATAGCCTCCCAGGATCGTCATCCCCTCATCTGCGGCTATTCCCTGGGGGGCAGGTTGGCCATGCAGGCCGTTTTGGCCCATCCCCCTCTCTGGAAAGGAGCCATATTCGTCAGCGCCAATCCCGGCCTGGAACATGAAGAGGAACGGGCGGCGCGGCGGGCGAAGGATGCGGAATGGGCCGTCCAATGCCTTTCCGCATCTTGGGAAAATTTTTTGAAGGAATGGGATGCCCAGGGCGTATTTGAAGGCAGTCCGCCGCCTCCGGACCGTTCTTCCCTGAAACCGTGGCGCAAATCCATCTCCCGCGCCTTTATTGACTGGTCCGTGGGCGCACAGGAAAACCTGGCCCCGCTTTTGAAGCAATCCCCTGTTCCCCAGCTGTGGATTGCCGGACAGCGCGATGCCAGATTCAGCGCCCTGGCGCGGCGCATGGCAGGAGGGCAAGCCGTCATCATCCCTCATGCCGGCCACCGGCTTCCCCTGGAAACGCCGGAAAGGCTGGCGGAATGCCTGCAACCATTTATTCTGCAAAACCTATGAACGATCCTGAAATACCAGATGCGGAAGATTTGAGAAAACTGGTGGAGGAAATCGCGCAGACCCATATCCCTTTCGGCATGTACGGTCCTGCCAAATACCCGCCCAAGGGATGTCCGCTGATGGACGTCCCCCAGGAATATCTGGCCTGGTTCCAGGCCAAAGGGTTCCCGAAAGGGAAACTGGGCCGTCTGATGGAACAGTGCCTGCTGCTGAAAGGGAACGGGCTGGACTCTCTTTTTGACCCCGCCGCCGCGTGTGGGATTTTGAAAATGAATGACCTTCCTCTCCGGCAAATCAGGAAGGAGGAACCATCTTCACTTCCAGGCTTGCGCCCCCTTCTTCCTTAACAGCTAGCACGTAAAAAACCCCGTCCTCTTTCTTCCCACGCGTGACCACAATGGTCAGACTGCCGCGGGACAGCCTGACGCCGTCCGCCGGAACGGAAGAGATCCCCAGTTCCGCCAGGAGTTCAAGCGCTTGAATGCCGTCCCTCACACGGATGGTTTTCCCGTCGTCTGCTATCTGCTTCTTTACTTCCTGCCAGGCGGCGGCAAGCTGGCGGGGTTCCCGCTGCCGCATCTCCGCCGGAGACAAGGACGGCAGAACCATGCACAGCACGGCGGACAGGATAATCAACGGTTTCTTCATGACAGGGAGGCGGAGGGAAGCTGCTTGTCTAATGCGTTCTGGAAATTTTCCAGGGCCTGCATGGCATGGCCTGATTCTTTCCGGTCAATGTAAAGCGTCAGGCCGCAATAAGGGCACCTGATGGAGCCGGACAGCAAGTCCGGAATGGTCGTGGGGAAATACACCCCGCATTTGGGGCAGTCAAGGCCCGGAGTACGCTGGTAGGAATAAGTTGTTTTCTGGTCCATATCGTTTCTTTCAATTAATCATTCTTTTCCCGGGAAGGGACATCCTCATAATGCGGCCTGGAAGCCAGCTGGAGAAATTGGGACAGGCCGGAAGGCATGTCAGCCTGCTGCATGGAGACATGGATTTTCATGTTCGCCTGCAGGGAGGAAGAAGCCCCTCTCCCGGACTGCGGAGCCAGGGAAGCCCGAAAATTCAGCCCTTCATCCCGCTCTTTTCCGCCGGGGGACTCCACCTCTCCCCTGTTCAGGGAAAAATGTTCATTCGGCGCGGCGGCTACGGCGTCAATGATATTGATGTCAAAATCAAAATCCGCCTGTTTGATTTGCAGCAGCGGCAGCGTCACCAGGCTGACGAGCGGCACGCTGACCTTCTTTTCCGCGCCGCCGGAAGCGTCGCTGTCCGTAAAATTGAAGCTGATCAACCTCAACGCCCCGGTGGAACCGTCCACAGGATTGTAGGACTCAAAGGCCAGGGACATGAAATGCTTCATGTAGCGTTCCGTGGACATCGCATCCGCGTCAATCGTTGCGACCAGCGGCGCTGAAATCAGCTGCTGCAGGCTCATAATGTGCCCGTTCACCTTGTTATTATTTGTAGAATCACTCATCATCTATCACTATTGCGCGGACAACCCGGAAACATCATTCTGCTCCGCCAGAACGGAGGGAATGGAAGCAGGGGATATATTCAGGCGCAGGGTCTGCACGGCTTCCTCCGGCATCTTTTTCAGCTTGTCCGCCTCTACTTCCACATCCACCACCACACTGCTTTCCTGCCTGGTGAGGACGTACTTTTCCGCCAGAGCGGCCAAGAAAGAGGAAAGGCCTTCCCGGAGATTGGCGCGGCATTCCTGCCTGAGGGGGTCTCCCCGGGTTCCCAGGAACAGGTCCTCCAGCTCCGGATTATCCATGAATTCCCTTTCCGCGACGCCTGCCAGAAGCTCCAGCAGCAATCCCCTGTCCAGCCCGGGTTCCGCCTTCAGGAGCGCGCCCTCATGAGCGGAAACGGCTGCGGAAATTTTCTTCCCCAGGTAGGAGCAGAAATTCTTTTTCCACTGTTCCTCCCTGGCCAGCAGGCTTGAGAAGTCGCTTCTCGCTTCGTCGTCCGGAAGGCTGGAATGCACCACGGCCATCACAATAGAACGGATGGCAAACGCCGGCACGCGCTCTTCCAGTTCCTGCCGGAACAGGCTCCACTGCTCCGTGTCCGCAACCTGTTTCTCCTCCACCCCGGAAGTTCCCGTCACCGCATATTTCAAATCGAATTCCAGGGAGCCTATCTGGGCGCTGGGAAGCGGGAAACCGCACGCACGGCCTCTCTTCCCATACTGGCGCGCCAGTGATGCCGCGTGGCAGTTTGCCGCATGCTGCGCTTCAATAATGTCCTTCAGCAGGGATTCCACGATGAGATTAAGACGGGACATGGCTCTGGAATGGAGGAGAAATCGCTATGGTTCGGTTATCAGGCGCCTACAGCCACCTTCCTCTTGAGTTCTCCAGCGCTCACCGTGCAGTTTCTGGCGTCTTCCCTGGAAAGTGTGTATTCCTTGCCGGAATCCGTTTTCACAATCCTGGCTTCATTCCCCGCACCGTTTTCAAATATTTCCGTCGCTTCGCCTATCCGCAGGGTGATGGCTTCCGGGTCAAACAGCCCCTCCCTGTTTTTGTAGGAGGTTATCAATTTCACGGTTCCGTCGTCCTGGATGGCATGCTGCACGTCCAGGAACCCTTCCGGAGAAACGACGGAAATGCTATTGTTCAGCATCTCCAGCACCTTGGCCATCCCGGCAGGCATACTGTCCTGTCCGGCATGGACGGCTACGTCCATGGTGTATTCCACGCTGTATTTGGAATCCCTGGTCGCAGAGGAGTCCTTTTTGCTGGAATAGCTGGCATTCATGCTGCCGCGCGCCCAAAAGCACCTTGCAGAGGCGGAAACGCTGGTGTCTACGGAACTGGAGGAATTTTCCGTCTCCGTACTGGCGGCGGACGCGCTGATATTCGCCTTGAAATTGATGTCGATGGAGTTAATGGCGATATAGGGAATGGGGACGATGGTCAGAAGGGGAACCGTAATCTGAGCCATGCGGCCGTCCTTGATGAACTGGAAGGAAACGTTCACCGTCTTCTTCTCTTCCCCATCCGCGTACAGGCCCACGTTCTGGATGAATTCCCAGGAAGTCCGGGCCGCCTGGGCCTGTGCTTCCACACAGGCGACCAGGGGACCGCCGATGATGTTGCCGAAAGGCAGCGACTGCAGGGAGGAAGTCGCCGCTTCTGCTGCTGATCTGTCAATTGCCATATATTTAATTTCTATTTCTGGTTTAGATTCATTGATATGCCGCCTTCCGGCGACGTCGTGAATGATGCGGCCATTCCGTTTCTGCTTCCATCCCGCCTTTCCGGCCGTTCCATTTCGCTTTCCCGGAACGCCGCAGGAGCCCGTGCGGCAGGCCGGAACTTATTTGGAAAACGACAGCATGTTCAAACTGCCCAGCACTTTTTTCTTCATGAATTTGCTGATGGGAATGGCAACGACGCCCACCTGGAGGAAGTTGCCCGCAATGGATTCTATATGCAGCTTGTTAACCAGGTAGGAACGGTGCACGCGGATAAAATATTCCCCATCCAGATGCTCGGATACCCGCGCCAGCGGAGCGGATACCAGGATAGCCGGCATGCCGTGCACGTGCAGCGTGCAATAACTTCCGCCCGCCTCCACATACAGGATATGCTTCATCAGGATGCGCTGGAATCCGTCATTCATTTTCACGAATACCATGGGATTCCTGGATAGGGAAATCCTTGCGTTTTTCCCTGCCGGCGGGAAAAGGGCTTCATCCTTCATTTCCATGATTTCCAGCTTATCCCCCTCTTCCACCGGCTCCGGCACCGGAGCATAGCAGACCCTATCTTTTTTAGTGACTTTAATAAATTGAACGGTCATTCAAAAATCATAACAAAAACTTTAAATCATCAATAAATCTCTCAATGAATAACAAAAATGGCCTTTTGAAACCAAAATCCACTCTTTCGGATGGGAAGAGGGAACCATGCCGTTCCATGAATTCAGGGCCGTCCCCCTCCTGCACCGCTGCCTGAATCCCTCTGACGGCAACCCTGAAAAAGCCTCCTAATGGACAGATTCCATCCATCCTCCGCAAAACGGATACTCCAGGGAGCAGGAATCTTTCATGGCAACATAAAAATCAGATTCGAGCCGTGGCCAGGAAGACCACATGCATGACGGAAACCAGCGTTACAAAATACATATCCGCCTGCGCGGACGGCACAGAGGAAAAGGGGCCGGCCATGCCGAGGCTCAAAGCGCCATGCGGACACCGGGAAATACAGTCGCGGCACAAGGTGCAGCGCCGGGAAATGCGGCAGGCCCCGCCCCCGCGCGAGATGGAGAGATCACGGCAGGTGGAGGCGCACCGCATGCACCCGGTGCATGTCTCCCTGACGCGCATGCGCCACGGGGACAGCCTGCCCAGCAAACTGGCGGCCAGCCCCATGGGGCAAAACCTGCTGCAATATTCCCGCACACCGTTTTCGGAACTTTTCTTCCAGGCAAATGGAGCCGTGAGAGCTACGGCGAACGCCGCCGCCAGGGCATACCCCAGCGGAACGCCCCACACGGACAAAAGGAGGGGAATCCCCACTGCCGCAGCAAGGGAAAACCACCTCCAGTCACAGGCTTTTTTTCCACCCGGCACCGGATGCCCCTTCCTGCGGGAAGAAGCGGCGGCCAGGCAGTCCCACACCCCGAAGTAGCACAAATGGCTGCACCAGGAACTCCCGGCCATAAGGACGGATACGCTGAACAATGCCAGCATGAAAAAACCTTCTTCCCGGTAAACCGGGCCGGAAATCATCATAAACGGCACGGGAATATGGAGCTTCCCCGTCATCAGCAGGGAGGGAGCCACCGTCACTCCCAGCAGAAACTGGAGAAAAAAAGCGGAGGCAAACACGGTCCACATCACCTGCCGCCTGCGCGGAGACGTCTGCGGATTCAACAAACCTTCCGCGCAATAGCCGCCCCACCAGGCCAGGAGAAGAATCGCCAGCCCATTAGCCCCCTGCCACGGCAAGATGCGCTCCCCCATCAGCAAACGTAAAGGAACCAGCGCATCCAGCAAAAACAGAAGCAATACGGAAACGGAAAATACGCGGCTGCGGGCCAGCTCCGGGACGGGCAAATTCTTTTCTCCGCGCCTCCGCCATAGAATGGCCACCGCATGAAGCAACAGCGCGGCAGCCGGAATGGAAGTCCAGAGCAGGAAAGGCCCCCCTTCCATCATCCACAGCCTAGCCAGACGCCAGGCTTCCGCCCCCCAGAAAAGCAGGGAAACCTGCAGCAGAAACGTGACGCTCCTGCGAAGCCAGCCGCGACGGGAAAATGAAAAAAACGCCAGGCCCATGCACAAAACAATGCCCGCACACATCCCGCCGCGCAAAAAATAGGCGGCCGTTATCAAAAAACAGAACAAGGAGATGAGTCCGGGGCCGGTCATGACATCGTGGGGCCTGTCTGGTGCCCCCAACATAAGGGAAAAGACCGGTCGCGCCAGAAAAAAACGGTTCATCCGCCTGTTAAGATAGCCCCATTGCATCACGCTCCGCCGGAAACGCGAGGCAGGAAAATATTTCCGCGTCGCCGCTCCGTCCGGATTTTCCGAAACACGCGGAAGAACACCGCTCCACAGCGATGAATACTGCGGAAATACTCCGCCGGAACGGCAAGCTCCATGCGCGGCCGCCGTTTGGCCGGGCATGGAGCCGTATCAGGATGTTAAATTACAATTTTTTGGTGTTCAGCTTTTTATCCACCACTATGCCGTCCGTGAGCTTCGGCTGGAACTTCATGTCGCGACGAGCCTTGAATTTCAGCACAAACAGTTCGGAGGTTCCTTCCACAGGCTCTTTGTCTCCGATGTTGACGAAGGTGGGATACAGGGCCTTGGTCCCGTTCGTATGAAGCCTGTCGTTCGTCAGGTTCTCCATGTTCTTCATGTTCTTCACCTCCACGCCCACGAATTCCAAATCCTTGGGGTCATACGGAAGAGCGAAGCTCAGGGCATTCACCAGCCGGAGGTTCCGGCCCTTTACGGACACCTTGACGGCGTCTCCCCTGGAATACCTTTTCTTATCCGCACTAAGCAAAAGCGTTCCGTCCACGCGGACTTTCTTCTTTGCCTCCTCGGCGGCTTTTTTCTTCTCGTCGTCCCCTACCGCCTTATCCTCTTCCTCATCTTTCTTGTCGGCTTCTTCCTGCGGCTGGTCGGCTTCGTCTTCCAGCTGGGTGGCTACCACGGAAATATCGTAAGCGTCAATAAGGCCATTCTTGTTGATGTCCCCGTTACTGATGTAGCCTTCAAAGTCGGAATCGCCTTTCCGCAGGCCCGTATAGTTGATGTAGGAAGTCAGGTCATTCCGGTCAATCTTGCCGTCGTTGTTGATATCGCCCGGCAAATAGCTTTCCGTACCCGGAACCTTGAAAACGTAGATTTCCCTGCCGGAGCCGTAATCACCCGCGCTTTCCGTGACATGAAGCTTGATATAGCGCGCCGTGGGAGCATCCTTGAAGCCGAATATCTTCACGTCTCCATTTTTATCCCACTGGAATGTTCCTGCCTTCGTCCAGTTCTCCCGGTCCATGCTGTAATAAACAGCGCCTTTCAGCAGCGTTCCGTTGCCGCCGTCCTCGCGGGGAACGTAATGAAACTTCTCAAGCCTGTTAATCGTTTTCAGGTCCATGACCAGGTCAAACGGAACAGCCTTCGCATCATGCTTCGTGTGCCACACATCCTTTTCCTTGAAATCAAACAGCTTCGCCAGGGAGCTGCCCTGGTTTTCCACGCTCGTTTCACCTTCGATTCCCGGAATGGCGAACTCAAGCGGATTGGCTTTCGTCTTCGCGCTGACGGCCGTCCACGCGGAATGGCCGTCCCGGTTGGCGGCCCGCACCTTGAAGGAATAAGGAGTCTCGGCCTCCAAATCCTCAAACAGGAATTCCGTTCCCTTGATGGTGGTGTACAGCATTCCTCCAAACTCGATTTCATAAAAATCGGCGTTCGGGACGGCGTCCCACGTAGGCTTCAGGGTATAGGCCGCCGCGTTTTCCTCCGTCACCGCGGCATTGGCGGGAGCGGTCAGGGCTCCGGAAGAAAGGCGATACTTTTCAGCCGGTTCAAACCGGAACCCTTCCACGGAAAGCACCGTAGGGGCCGCCGTGATATCTGCTGCGGCCAGCTTCACCAGCAATTGCGGATTCCCGGCGATCACCTTTTTTTCAAAATCGCTGCCTTTCGTTGCGAACCTGTTCAGGTTGGGAGCCCGGTCATAAAAATAAACATTCTCCCTGGATTTGAAATCCTCCAGGGAATTCGCTTCCGCCAGGTTGATGCTGTTTTCCCCAATTTTGGCGGAAACCCCGGACGGCTTCTGCGTCACATTGATGCGGAATTCCGTGGCCTTCTTTTTCTGGAAACCGTCGAAATCCCCCACCGCCGGATGAACAGTGACGGTCACGTTGTTTTTGCCGTCCACCCTGGACTCCACCAGAGTGCGGACGCCCCTGCCGGTTCTGTATTCCTCCGTCACGCCATCGTCGTCATACGTGGTAAAGGAGGTGCTGCCGTGCGGATAAAGTTCGTAAATGCGCAGATTGGGATTGATTTCCGAGACATTGTTGCTCGGGTTCGCCATAGGGATGATCGCGCCGTTTTTAACGAACACGGGCAACTTCCACAAAGGAGCATCAACATCATTGTAAATCTTGCCGCCCTCATACAAATCCCCGGTGAAATAATCAATCCACTGCCCTTCCGGCAGGTAAATGCCATGGCGGACGTCATTCCCCTCCTTATCCGCCCTGGTTTCCTGGTAAACGGGCGCCACCAGGAAGTAAGGGCCGTAGAGGAACTGGTACTGCGTCGCTTTGCCCAGCGTGTAGGGATTGGGATATTCCAGGAACATGGCCCGGATCATGGGCAGGCCGGAAACTGATTCCTCCGCAATGCTGTAAGCGTACGGAAGCAGTTCCGACTTGAGCTTGAGGTACCATCGGTTGATGGAGGTGTAAGGTTCCCCGAAAGCATGGGGATACTTCTCATTGGCTCCCCAGCCGTCCATGTTCAGCTCCATGGGGGTGAACGTTTTCCACTGGAAATCGCGGACGTTCACCAACGGGTTCTTTCCGCCGAAAATGCCGTCCATGTCCGAACAGATATTGGGCTGCCCGGAAAGGCCGGAGCCGATGTAGGTGGGAATATGGAAACGGATATACTCCCAGACGCCGCCCGTCTGGTCGCCCGACCAAATGCCGGCATACCGCTGGGTTCCGGCCCAGCCGTCCAGGGAAATAATGAACGGGCGGCTGTTATTCCCGTAGTAAGTCATGATCTGGGCTACGTCCGTAATACCGTTCAGACCGAAGGAATAGCCCGCGCCTACCCAGGCGACGTCCGTCTTCAGCACGCGCACTCCGGCGTCCCGCACTTCCTTCACGATATCGCGCTGGAGCAAAGCGCTGATTTCCGGCTTGGGATGCAGGTCGGACTGGGTCCACAAACCGATTTCCACGCCGTTTTTCCTGGCGTAGTCCGCCAGGCTCTTCAAATTCGCAATATTGCCGTCCAGGGTATCCGTCTGGCCGTACCCGGCTCCGTAGCCGTCGTTCGGCAGAAGCCATCCCAGCGGCATGTCATGGGCCTTGTAACGGTCCACGACGGCGCGGCCGGAAAACTGGTAATTATTCAATTCCCCGTTCAGGGATTCCTTAATGCCTCCGTTATCCTTCTGGCTTTCCTTGTACCGTTTCCCGTCCTCAAACAGGATGCCTTTTTCATCTTCCTTCCAGTAATCCCGGTTATAGGCGTTCAGGTGGCCCTGGTA
>OHIB01001015.1_pt1 | contig 11923 bp, 9 predicted proteins | sample 1568181 | NCBI WGS metagenome assembly OHIB01 (sample SAMEA3879506, study PRJEB24766) | human gut metagenome | biome: human-associated habitat; feature: feces | place: USA | collected 1985/1987
CCTACTTACTATACAATTGCAGCAGCAGAGGCAAGTTCTAACCTTGAAAGATTCGATGGTGTTAAATATGGTTACAGAACTAAAGAATACGAAGGACTCCATAACATGTACAAGAAGACACGTTCAGAGGGCTTCGGTGCAGAGGTTAAGAGAAGAATTATGCTCGGTTCTTTCGTATTAAGTTCAGGATATTATGACGCTTATTATCTTAAGGCATTAAGAGTTAAGGCTCTTATTAAGAAAGCATTTGATGAAGCATTTGCAAAATATGATGTAATTCTTGGACCTGTTGCACCTACAACAGCACCAAAGCTTGGTTCATCACTTTCTGACCCTATTAAGATGTATCTTGGAGATATCTATACTATCTCTGTAAATCTTGCCGGACTTCCGGGACTTTCTGTTCCATGCGGTAAGGACAAGAATGGTCTTCCAATTGGCTTACAGCTCATTGGTGACTGCTTTAAAGAGAATAATCTTATCCGTGCAGGTTACGCTTATGAGCAGGCACGAGGAAGATTTGAATAGGAGGGAGGCATAAGTATGAAAGATTATGAAGTTGTAATCGGACTTGAAGTCCATGTTGAATTAGCTACTAAGACAAAGATTTTCTGCGGATGCTCAACTGAGTTCGGCGGAGCGCCTAACTCACATACTTGCCCTGTGTGTACAGGTATGCCAGGTTCTCTTCCTGTTCTTAATAAGAAGGTTGTAGAATATGCAGCAGCAGTAGGACTTGCAACTAACTGTACAATTACACAGGACTGCAAGTTTGACAGAAAGAATTATTTCTACCCTGATAACCCACAGAATTATCAGATTTCACAGTTATATCTTCCGATATGCCGTAACGGACATGTTGATATTAAGCTTGAAGATGGAACAGAGAAGGCAATAAGAATCCATGAAATCCACATGGAAGAAGATGCCGGAAAACTTGTCCATGATGACTGGGAAGATGTTTCATATGTTGATTACAACCGTTCAGGCGTTCCGCTTATTGAAATCGTATCTGAGCCTGATATGAGAAGTGCCGAGGAAGTAATCGCTTATCTTGAAAAATTAAGACTTATAATACAGTATCTCGGAGCATCTGATTGCAAACTTCAGGAGGGTTCAATGAGAGCCGATGTAAACCTTTCGGTAAGGGAAGTCGGAAGTACAGAATTCGGCACAAGAACAGAGACAAAGAATCTTAACTCATTTTCTGCTATTTCAAGAGCTATTGAAGCAGAGCGTGACAGACAGATTGATTTGATTGAATCGGGAGAAGCCGTTATTCAGGAAACAAGAAGATGGGACGACAATAAGGCGTATTCATATGCAATGCGTTCAAAGGAAGATGCACAGGATTACAGATATTTCCCAGACCCAGACCTTGTACCAATCCACATAAGCGAAGAATGGCTTGATACTATTAAGGAAGCACAGCCTGAGTTTAAGGATGAGAAAATGCTTCGTTATAAGGAAGAATTTGGAATTCCTGATTATGATATCAATATGATTACTGATTCTAAGAAGCTTGCTGATATATTTGAAGAAACAACAGCTTTATGCAATAAGCCAAAGAAAGTATCTAACTGGCTTATTACAGAGACTATGCGTATTTTAAAGGAAAAGAATATGGATCCTGAGGATATCACATTCTCACCTAAGAGTCTTGCAAGAATTATTGAACTTGCAGATGAGGGCTCTATAAACAGTAATGTTGCTAAGGAAATATTCGAGAAGATATTTGACGAGGATATTGATCCAGATAAGTATATTGAGGAAAATGGCGACAAAAAGCTCCGCCGTATCCGACTTGAAGTCGAGCTTGAAAACGGCAGAGCCATATCACTTTATAAGAAAATGGGCTTTGAGCCTGCGCCTTACGACGGAATGTGGAAAACTATTTTATAGTCCTCTCGTGAATTTCCCTTGAAATGCTGTCACAAACCTTATTAAGGGCGGAGTGATCCATTGCGGCAATATAATACTTTTCTATCTCGTCATGGACTTTCTTGGCTTTCTTGATGCCTGAATATACTTCCTCTGCAAGGTCGGAGGCGGTGACTTTATCTAATCTCAGTCTTGTTTTCAGGGCTGAGATCTTTTTCTTGTCATAAAATCTGCCCATGTTGATAGCTTTTTCAAAGCCGTCAAGCTTGCTTATAGGGGAATTTATCACAAATGCGATGCCAGCCTCCGGGATAAGCAAATGCTCGTAAAGGGTGTTGCCAAATAGGATAGCAGGGCAGAGGATAACATCGTAACCTCGCTTTACAGCCTGCTGTGCCATGAGGGTGACGAACTTGTGGGAAGCGGCATAATAATCATCGTTCATGGCGAACACGTCAAGGTAGCTGTCAAGAGTGGCAAGCTGCGTCATACAGCCGTATTCTGTCAAAGCGGTCAGCTGTCTAAGATCAGTTTTGCCGCTGCCAGAGCCTTTTTTGTTTAGAAGACGTTTTGCTGATCGTTCTGTGAAGCTTTTCAGCTTTTCCTCCAGCAGACAGCCTTCACCGCAATTGTAGGTATCGAAGCAAACGTTAGACAGGGCAGTGGTAAACCTTTTGCTTCTTGCCAAAAGCGACTTGTTTTTGTCTGTGACCTCAATTATTTCAGATTTGAAGGTTTTCAGCTTTTCTTCGTCCCAATACTCTCCTAAGTTGATTATTTTCTGACAAACTCCTGGATATGAACATTCCATAACGTGGGGCGCAGTGCCGTCGCAGATTATGGCCTTTGATGTATGCAGAACGATTGCATCAAGGGAAGCAGGGTCAGAGGAGCAATAAAACCTAGTGACGTCCTCTGTCGGTTCAAACTCAGCGGCTATCTTTTTCATAAGTGAAGATTTTCCCGTGCCTGCACCTCCTTTGAGTATGAATGTGAAATACTCCTTATCAGCCATTATCTTGCCAAATTCCGTGGAAAAACCATTCTGCGTCATTGCACCCAAAAAATACTTTTCTGACATAAATTACCCTCCATATCTCAAACGCATTAGATCAGTGTGACTGCGTTTGCATTTTCATTTTTATAATATGTCAGAAAAAGCATGATTGTTCAAAAAAATTAGGTGGACAAAAAAGCTTGATAAAAGTAAAAAAACTTTCATTGCATGACGTTGCAACTTGATATTGTAATAACTAATTTATCTTTCCTGCCTGCAACAGGATACAAAATGTCGTCCGCTTTATGCAGTGCCTTTTTTACTATTGCAGAACTTTTCATTATGTTCCGCCTTTCTTATCTATCTTACTTCTGCGGTATCATACAGCTAGTTATGACTAACTCGTAAACTTTTATGATAGCACAACAAGGTGGAAATGTCAATAGAATTGGGGCGATGGAAGGCGGTAAGGACAGAAAAATACCGATACAGAGGGGGCTGTATCGGTGGAATATATGGGTAAAGCTTAGTCTGGAAATTCAAGAGATCTTGTACATATCACTTTTGTAGAACATTATTGAATCGTTTTTTTCAGAGCGCCTTAGAACGGTAAGGACATTATAAACATCTGGGAATGGCGAAACCATACCCATACACGCCATACCAAAATTCAATCCATTAAATACTCTAAATTCGGCAGGACTAATTAAAAATAATATAAAAGGAACCACCCCAAGAACAAAAGGCAGCAGACACATCAATATAAACCTATCTCGTTTTAATGGATATGATGCTAATGCCACAAATGTTGTCTTTCCTTTAATTCTTCCTATTGTTACATCTGCGTCCTTAGGATAAACGATTCCGTGTAACCACTCGTGAATTATCAACAATAAAAAGCCTAAAGCAAATCCCACCAGAATAAATATTGGAGAGATCACGACCACCTTGCACACAATGGTTTTACCAAGCATAGCGGCAAAAAGTAAAACACATAGAATTACAGCTATCGGCAACGCTTTTTTCATCAGTTCATCGACGCTCTTAGGCGTTTCTATCTTTATTGCATTATCGGGTAAGTTTCCTGTTTGATATTTATTTATATCTTTTATTGACCACACAATTTTTATCATATTACATACCTTTGTTTATCTAATCTCGATTTATCGTCTAATTATATCGTATTATTCATTATACCACACCATATGCCCCAAAGTCAAGCAAACTATCCGATCCGCTATAGTCTGAAACTATATCTATCCCACAGAAATAAATATTTTACTATCGTCTTTTTTCGTGCTATACTAAATACCAGCAAACCAATAGGAAATAAACTATAGTAAAATGAAAGAGGTAATAAAAATGAGCAATAATATCAAAGTACCATGCCGCTACGATTTTGTGGGCAGCTTTCTCAGACCTGACTATCTGAAAAAGGCAAGAGCAGATTTTGAAAATGGTGCTATCACAGTCCAGCAGCTTAAAGAGGTAGAGGATAAGGCTATCCTTGATCTCGTTGCAAAGCAGAAAAAGGCTGGTTATCATATCATCACAGACGGCGAGTTCCGCAGAGCCACATGGCATCTTGACTTTATGTGGGGTTTCAACGGAGTTGGTCACAGCAAGACACAGACAGGCCTTCCATTCCATGGCGAAGCCGCAATGATAGACGATACATACCTCACAGGTAAGGTATCAGTTGGCGACCACCCATTTGTTGAGCATTTTAAATTCGTTAAGGCTCTCGAGGACGAGAACACAGTCGCAAAGCAGACTATCCCTGCACCTGCACAGTTTCTTGAGCAGATGATAATGCCTTTCGCACTGGAGAACACAAAGAAGTATTATAACGATACAGAAGAGCTTGTTCAGGATATCGCAAAGGGCTACAGAAAAGTCATCGCTGACCTTTACGCAGCAGGCTGCCGCAACATTCAGTTTGACGATTGTTCATGGGGCATGATAGTTGACCCTAATGCAAAGGCTATCTTTGAAGTTGATGACGCAGGACTTGAGGATATAAAAAGACTTCTGTTGAGAATAAACAACCTTGCTATCGAGAGCAAGCCTGAGGATCTTGTTATCACAACTCACGTTTGCCGTGGCAACTTCCACTCAACATATGCAAGCAGTGGCGCATATGACAGCGTTGCAGAAACACTTTTCGCAGGCGAAAATGTAAGTGCGTATTATCTTGAATTTGACGACGAGCGTTCAGGCGGCTTTGAACCTTTGAAAGCAGTAAGCGGCGACAAGAAGGTAGTCCTCGGACTTATCACATCAAAGAAGCCTGAGCTTGAGGACAAGCAGGTTGTTATCGACCGTATCCACGAGGCTGCAAAGTACATCTCACTTGACAGACTTTGCCTTAGCCCACAGTGCGGCTTCGCTTCCTGTGAGATAGGCAACAAGCTCACAGAGGAGGAGCAGTGGTCAAAGCTTGCACTTGTTAAGGAGATCGCAGAGGAAGTTTGGGGATAACCAACAGATTTAACAGATCATACGAGTGCAGAGAAAAGGACAAATAAAAACAGGTAGATAACTCAATTGAGGTATCTACCTGTTCTGTTCATAGTTCACTATATAGGTCATTCATATTAGTTCTTTGAAAATGTCTATATGAGTATATATCAAATTGATGTGAGTCATTTTTTAGCTTAAATATGTTGCCACACGCAACAAATTTTTATAGCCTATGTACCCAATCAATAGCCGCCTCTGCCCAATGAGCCGCCACCGGCTGATAGTGACCTTCCCATGTGGCAGTGGTTTCGTCGCACAATGCAAGTCCATGTCCACCGTATTCATAAATGTGGCTCTCGAATGGAATGTGATACTTTGAAAGACTGCACATATACCAAAGTGTGTTCTCAACCCTTACACAGCCATCATCAGCACAGTGCCAGATGAAAGTAGGAGGAGTGTTCTCCGATACTCTCTTCTCCATTGAAACAAGCTCTCTGAGCTCTGATGATTTTTCCTCGCCAATAATATTGAGTATTGAGCCTTCATGAGTGTATTCAGGGTCGGATGTGATAACAGGATAACCCAAGATAGAGCCGTTTACCTTGATGTCTTCAGGATTGCAGCCAAGAGGCTTTGTGAGCAGCTCGCTGTTCCAGAAGTTTGCCATTGTTGCCGCAAGGTGTCCGCCTGCTGAAAAACCGCATACTATTATCTTGTCAGGGTCAATGTCAAATTTCTCCGCATTATCTCTAACATATTTGACAGCCGCCGCACATTCCAAAGCGTCAGTAGGAAATTTTTTCTTGACGCATGAGTATCTTAGCACAAATGCACATATGCCTGCACCCAAAAATCTGAATGCAACAGGTTCAGCTTCACGCTCAGAACACCAATCATATCCTCCGCCCGGGCAGATTATAATTGCCTTGTGCTTCTTTCTGCCTATTTCCTCAGTGAGTGTGTTGTAATAGCAATCAAGCACAGGTGCGCAGCCTTCGCTTGAAACGCCAGCCTTTTCATAATCCACTTTTATTTCTACTGTTTCTTTAAGCATTTTATTTCCTCCGAAAAAATTTATTCTGTAGCCGCCTGCTGGTCTGTCTGAGAGGACGAGTCAGCAGGTGCTGCATTTTCTGTCATATTCACGCAGACGATGTAGCCGTCAACGTTGTTGCCTGAGATAGTGTTAGGACGCTCATTGTTGCTGTCGTCAAGTGGAACAGGCACGTTCGTGGTGCTGCCCTTGTCTGCGGCAACGTAGTAAACTGAATACTCAGTGTCATCAAAAGCCGTGAATGTGAGCGGTTTTTCAAATGTATAGTCCTTGACAAAATCTATGTATTCTTCAAGGCAAAGCTTGTTTGCTGTCATTATCTCAGCGTGTGGTATCCCAACATATCTGAAATGATAAGCCATAGGGCTTACACCTGTGATGTCAGCTTTGTCCTCTGGGTATCTTAGGATAAGTCCGTATTTCCAGCAGTTTTCAGATATCCAACTATAATCTCCCTCGCCTGTGAACTCAGGATATGCGCCTGTGCTTGAGTCATAAAGATGCAGGTCAAAGGCAAGTCCAGTGTCATGCTCGTAGCAGGCAGAGCTGCTGTCTTCATCATCTTCCGCAGGCATAGCTGTGTTTATCATAAGCGTTGATATTTTCTTGTCTGAATAGAAATCATTGCCCATTTTGCTAAAGGCTTCAAAGGTCTCTTTTTTAGCCGTCAGTTGAGTGCTGCTGGTGGACATTATTTGACTTCCGTTCTTGTCAAACAAATAGGAATAAACTGTGTCTGTGTTATTCACTGTACCGGTGAAGGAGTGGTCGCCATTAACGAGAATAAGATCTCCATTTACCATATCAGTTTTGTTTTTTGCGGTAACATACATATAATTGCCCGTAAGCTTTTTTACAGCTTTTTTACTGCTGCTGTCAGCCTTGACCGCAGAGGAGTTTGACGAGCTGTCGGAAATTTTCTTAGGGCTGTCAGCCTTTGAACTGCACGATGTAGATATTCCCAGAATAATCAAAAGCAGTATGGCAAGAGCCGCTGCAATATTCTTGTATTTATAACGTTTTACTTTTGGCACTTAACATCACCTTCCTGTATAACATACACCTAAATTATAACACATTTTTCGTAATAAGTGAACCATATGCCACTGTAGTGTCGGCACTTTTGTTATATCAGACAAATGTTTTGCGGGCGTTTTATGCAACAAGCACAAACAAAATAAGGGCTGTACCGCAAAACAGTACAGCCCTTAGCAATAAATATTCTGTTAGTTTCTTACATAGTCAACAACAGACTTTATGAACGCACGTCCCTCAGGTGACTTGGAAAGCTTATCAAAATCGCATGAGCAAACTACCACCTTGCCGCCGTCCTTTTCATACTCGTAGAGGAGTGAAAGATCGTGGTTGCGGTCAAAGTTGTCGATAGTTCTCACGATAACGTTTTTCTCGCCCTCAAAGTCGTCAAGGATAACAGAGCGTGAGTTCTGAACTATCTCCCACCACTGAGGTGTTGAGTATTTTTCCCCTGCAAAGCCTGCAAGAGCAGGGTGTTCGGTGTCGATAAGAAGTCCCATTGTGCCAACAGGGTCAGGTTTTTTCATCATCTGTGAGATGATACAGAACATATGATAGCACCAGAAGTCCTGACAGTAGAAGCCCTCAATAGAATTCTCAAGCTTTGAAAGGTCAGGAACGATAAGCACTGTCTTGCCCTGTTTCAGCAGACTTTCAGCTTCCTCATTTACCTCGTTAAAAATGTATGCGCCGCTTATATCTGTCTTTTCAACTGTCGGTATCACCCAAAGGTCATAGTGATTGCGTATATCAGTACCCTCAATTTCAAGTGAAAGCACAGCCTTTGTGTTCTTTGTGACCTGTGGAAGGGTAAACTCTACATCGCAAATGTCAGTGTAGTTGCCTTCTGCAACAAAATTCTTTTCGACCTTGCCAATGACATCACCGTTTTCAAGAGTGAGAGTGCAAATAAGCTTGCCGTCTTTAAGGTCAGGTCTGTAATTGCAAAGCTCTGTGTGCGCCTTGAAACTGCTGACAGCTTCAAGAACATAGCTGTCAAAACGTGCCATTACAACAGCGTCATTGCAGAACTCTCTCCACTCGCTGTCTGTGATAAGTCCCTTGCTGTCCATAAATGCGTCAAGTACACCCACAAGGGCAGTACCCTGACCGCTGAAATCCTGAATATCGAGTATCTGGAAACCGCCAAGAAGTCTTGAGCGGAAAACAGCCTCCATTTCTTCCTTATAGCACTGCACAGCAAGCTTGCCTGAGCATTTGAAATAATCCTCAGCCAGCGGAAGCAGACCCTTTTCATCAAGTCTTTCTCTGAATACCTCAAAGTTTCTGGCTTTAAGGGAGCCTGTGTATTTTTCTATCTCCTTGAAGTTCGGATAAGTTTCATACTGACCTATTTCGTGAGTAACGATAGGCACTTCAGGGATAAAATCTGCGTCAGCTTCGCTTGCCTTGACAGTTTTCATGGTCGTGCCGTACTGTATCTGAACAGTGCCGTCCTCTGAAATTTCCGTGGAACTTGCCTGCTTCTTAGGTCTTATAATGCTGTCATAATCGTGGTTTGCCGCAGGCTTGTCAGTCTGAATATGACCAAGCGGAGCGTCACACATTGCGTATGAGCCTCTTATAAGCCTGTCGTTTGCAAGTCTTACGCCAACAAAGAAATCGTCATTTTCTATAACGTTAGGGAACCACTGGAAATTGTTTGAACCTTGTGTATAAAGGTGTCTGTTGTCAAATTTCTTGTAGCCGCCTATGATATCGTTAAGTATCTTCTTTGAACCCCAAAGCTCGTTGCCCATTGACATCATGCAGTAGGAAGGGTGATTGCCGAAGAATTTCAGCATATTGAAGCCCTCTTCAACGAGGAATTTCTGCTCCTCCTGATTGTGGTTTTCCTCGCCCTCTTCTGTGATAGTTCCCCAAAAAGGAAGCTGTGGCTCCATATAAATTCCAAGCATATCCGCAGCGATAAACGCAGACTCAGGGGGACAGCAGGTGTGATAACGATAGTGGTTCATGCCGTATGACTTTGATATCTTCATTATCCTCAGCCATTCCTCAAGGTCGGTAGGTGCAAAAGCGGTCTTAGGGAATATCATGCCGTCATGTTTTCCTCTGAGAAAGGTTTTTTCGCCGTTTATGGTGAATTTTCCACCCTCAGTATTGAACTCACGCATACCGATGATATGCTCGCTCATGTCGCCGTCGATATCTATTCTCAGCTTGTAGAGATTAGGCTCATGCTCACTCCAAAGCAGGCAATCGTCGCCCATTTTGTATAAAGCGTCAAGCTTGCCGTTTGTGTATTCAAAGCTCTGCACAGCAGGTGTATGGTTCTTTTCGCTGTTGAAGCTCTCAGCACTTATGACAGCTTTACCACTTTTTCCGCCTGTTATGTTGGCTGTTACTCTTACTGTCTTGTTATGAATATCGCACCAAAGCATAACATTTTCAGCGTGGGCGTTTTTGTAGCCTATAAGCTCGATGCGTCCTGTGATTCCGTTCCAGTTGGTCTGAGTGTCAGGTGAAGTCAGGTGTCCGCCCTTGGTCTTGTAGCCAACATTTGAAACGCAGATAGTCATTTCATGCACGCCAGTACCGATATACTCGTTCAGGTCATAGATGTGCGGAGTGCAAAGGCTCTCCTGCCTGCCTATCTTTTTGCCGTCTATATAAAGTTCAGTTATTCTTGTTCTTTCAAGATAAAGTTTAAGATTTTCACATTGCAGAGCAGAGAAGTCAACGTTTTTTCTGAACCATGCAAAGCCCTCAAATTTATATGTGTCTGTAAGAAAGCCTGTTTCTCTCTCAGTATTGTATTCGCCTTTTTTAGCGTTGGAAGTGGTGTTTGGAAGGTTTATTGTATCATCAAAAACAAGGTCAGTACCCTTACATTCCTTATCAAGACACAGCAGCCATTCTCCGCTGAGGTCAAGCTTGTTTACCATTAAGCAGCATTCCTTTCAAGTTCAAATTTTCAATATTATCATTATAGCATATGCCCTTACCCTTTTCAACAGTAATCCTTTGATTTAACCAAAATGCTATAAAATTTTGTTGTTTTTAACAATAAAATATGATACAATAAGATTAAAAGAAATCTGCCAACTGGAGGTGCAGGAAAAATGCTTGAAAATACAGAAAGAAAGCTGTTGTGGCTGTGGCTCGATGTTGCGTTCGGACCTGCGGACAAGCGTTTGTGGGACGTTATGTCATATTATGACAACGTTGAAGAAATGTGCGATGATCTATTGTCACTGCGCTGTGGATATGTTACTCAGCAGGAGGCTGAAAAGATAGCCTGCTGTACGTTCTTTCAGGCGAAACAGGTGGCTGAATACTGCGAGAAAAAGGGTATATATATCCTCACCCCTGACGATCCTCTTTATCCTGAACGGTTGAAACAGATAGAATGTCCACCTGCTGTGCTTTTCTGCCGTGGCGATGTAAGCTGTCTGTCTATTGAAAAGAGCGTTGCCATTATTGGCACTAGAGAACCAAGCGATTATTCTGTAGCCGTGGCGGAGGAGTTTTCAAGTTTTCTTGCAGAGCGAGGAGTAAATATCATAAGCGGATTTGCTATGGGTATCGACACTGCCGCACACCGCAGTGCGATGCGTGCAGGTGGAAGCACTGTGGCTGTTATGGGCTGTGGGCTAGAATATGATTATCCTCGTGGCAGGACGGGCTTCAAGCGTGAGATAGCAACACATGGGGTAGCTATCTCGGAATTTTTCCCGCAGGCAAGACCTGTTCCTGAGAATTTTCGTATAAGAAACCGCATTGTTTCGGCACTTTCACATTGCGTTCTTGTGGTTGAAGCAGGAATACGCAGCGGCACGCTGAATACTGTAAATCATGCTTTATCCCAGAATAAAGACGTTTTTGTTATACCGCCTCATGACATTTTCAGCGAGAAATACGCAGGACAGTGTGCGCTTCTCCGTGACGGAGCGGTAGAAGCTTATTCTCCAAAAGATATCCTCTATTTTCTCAATAAAGCCAAAATGTAGAACTACACTTAGTTAGTGTTTAATATCATACCTGTACCAAATCAACGATATCTACGTTAGTTGTAGGGGAACGGCTCAATTTCTGTTTCGCAGAAATGCGGCGTGCCGATCATTCGTTTTTTTACACTCTAAATGAAAAAAAGGCTGCGACTTTTTGCCGCAGCCTTTTGTGATATCTGAAATTACTTTGAAAGTGGGCTTTCTCTGTAGATGATGTCCTCTCTCTTTGGTCCGTTTGAAACCATTGTGATAGGGAAGCCGATATGCTTTTCAACGAAGTCGATATACTTCTTGCAGTTTTCAGGAAGATCTTCATACTTCTTGATTCCCCTGATGTCTGACTTCCAGCCGTCGAGAACTTCGAAAACAGGCTTTGCCTTTTCAAGCTTTCTTGTTGTAGGGAAGTCTGTTGTAACCTCGCCGTCTATCTCATAGCCTACGCATACAGGTATCTTGTCAAGATAGCCAAGAACGTCAACTACTGTGAAAGCAACATCTGTTGCGCCCTGGATACGG
>OHIB01001038.1_pt1 | contig 11700 bp, 10 predicted proteins | sample 1568181 | NCBI WGS metagenome assembly OHIB01 (sample SAMEA3879506, study PRJEB24766) | human gut metagenome | biome: human-associated habitat; feature: feces | place: USA | collected 1985/1987
TTCAAGGCCGTGCAGATCGGCGGACCTTCCGGCGGCTGCCTCACACCCGAGCAGCTTGATCTGCCGCTAGATTTTGATTCCCTGAAGAAGGTTGGCGCCATGATCGGCTCCGGCGGCCTCGTGGTGATGGACAGCAACACCTGCATGGTGGAAGTGGCGCGCTTCTTCATGCACTTCACGCAGAACGAATCCTGCGGCAAGTGCGTGCCGTGCCGCGAGGGCACCAAGCGCATGCTGGAGATCCTCGAGCGCATTGTGGCCGGCAAGGGCCGCGATGGGGACATCGAGCTGCTGCTGGAGCTTGCGGACACCATCTCCGCCACGGCGCTCTGCGGCCTTGGAAAGACCGCGCCTTCCCCTGTGGTAAGCACGATCAAGAACTTCCGCTCGGAATACGAGGCGCATATTTACGAAAAACGCTGCCCGGCGGGCAACTGCCGCAAGCTCAAACGCATCTCCATCGATCCTGCGCTGTGCAAGGGCTGCTCCAAGTGCTCCCGCGGCTGCCCTGTTGGCGCGATCAGCGGCACGCTCAAACAGCCGTTTGTGATCGACCAGGAGAAGTGCATCAAGTGCGAAGCGTGCGTCGGCACCTGCCCGTTCCACGCCATCAAGGAGGACTAACATGGCCATGGCAAACAAGCAATTTATGACGGTTGACGGCATCCCTGTCGAGATCAACGGCGAAAAAAATCTGCTGGAGCTGATCCGCAAGGTCGGTGTGAAAATGCCCACCTTCTGCTACCATTCCGAGCTTTCGATCTATGGCGCATGCCGCATGTGCATGGTGGAACAGGGGATGCCGCCCAGGCTCGCTCCGGGACAGACACCCTCCTATGATGAAAACGGCTATCAGCGCATCCAGTGGATGCCCCGCCCCATCATCTCCTGCGCAAACACGGTGGCGGAAAACATGGGCATCCGCACGGACAGCCCCCTGGCCAGTGAAGCGCGCCGCGGCGTAATGGAATTCCTGCTCACCAGCCACCCTCTGGACTGCCCCATCTGCGATCAGGCCGGGGAATGCAAGCTTCAGGAATACTCCAACGACTACGGCCAGGTGGAAGGCCGTTTTGAAGAGAAAAAGACCAAAAAAGGAAAAAACCTGAGCATTGGTCCGCGCGTGAACCTGGACCAGGAACGCTGCGTGCTCTGCGGCCGCTGCGTGCGCTTCATGCGCGACATCATGCACGATGAGGTGCTCACCATGTCCCAACGCGGCACCTTCAACGCCATCACGGTTTACCCCGGCCGCGAGCTGGACAGCAACTACTCCATGAACACCGTGGACCTCTGCCCGGTAGGAGCCCTTACTTCCAAGGATTTCCGCTTTAAAATGCGCGTCTGGTTCCTGAAGGAAACAAAGACCATTGACGTGGACTGCGGAACGGGCACCAATATCACCCTCTGGACAAGAGAAGACAAGGTATACCGCATTACCCCGCGCCAGAATGATGCCGTAAACTCCTGCTGGATGCCGGACTCTCACCGCCTTAACTACAAATACATCAATGCGGAAACCCGCATTCCCCAGCCCGTCATCCGTACGGATGCGGAAGCGCCCCACCGCCCCTCCACCTGGGAACCGGCTCTGGCTTCCGCCGCGGAAGCCGTCAAGCGCATTGCTCCGAACCAGCTCGCCATCATTGCCTCCGGGCGCATGACCAATGAAGAGCTTTACATGGTCCGCCATCTGGCCGCCCAAATCGGCACGGATATGGTGGACATCGTTCCCCGCATGGGAGAAAGCGACGGCATGCTTATTTCTGCGGATCGCAACCCGAACACGAACGGGGCCAGGCTGGTGCTGGATATCGAACCCGGTTCCAGGCTGGACGCCATTCGCGAAGGAGTTCGCAGCGGTTCCATCAAGGGCATCCTCTCCCTGGGGGAAGACCTCATCTCCCCGGAAGCAGGCTTCACGGCGGAAGATCTGGACAAGCTGGACTACCTGTTCATGACCGCCCACAGCGCCAATGAAACGGCGCGCCATGCGGACCTGGTTCTGCCGGGCGTCACCTACGCTGAAAAATTCGGCACCATGATTAATGTCACGGGCCGTATTCAACGCCTGAACCGCGCTATCCAGCCCATAGGATACGCCCGGGACGACTGGCAGATTTTCAGAGACATCACCCTTCTGCTGGGAGGCAATCCTGCTCTGAAAGACTTCAACTCCGCCCTGGACATCCTCACCGCCATGAGCACGGAATACGGCGCACTCAATGGAGTCTCCTGGGGTTCCATCGGAGACGGGGGCCAGCCCATTCTGGAAACCGGCGTCACCATTCCCGTGGTGGAACGCGAAAAAAACCAGGGCCGCTAATCACACTTCACACGCATACAACCTGTTAATCCGCCATGATTGATTCGATTCTAACCTTTTGCGACGAGGTGCTCAGCAACCCTGTGTGGTTTTATATCATCACTCTGCTGATCAAAATCGTCATCTGCTTTGCCATCACCATTCTGTTCATTCCGGTCTGCGTGTACATTGAACGCCGGGTGGCCGCCTGGATCCAGGACCGCGTAGGCCCCAACCGCGCCGGCATTCCGTTAAGCATCTTCCGCCGCTTCGGCATGAAATCCGACCTGCCGTTCAAAAAGACGCTGGACTACTTCGGGTTGCCCCATGACGGCAAAATCGCCAACCTGTGCCGTTTTTTCCGCCTGGACCGCGACATCCCCATCTTCGGTCTCGTGCAGCCCATGGTGGACGGCGGCAAACTGTTCCTGAAACAGGATTTCACGCCCCCCTTCGTACGCCGCGTATACTTCTGGATCGCTCCCATCCTAGTGCTTGCGCCACCGCTGATGACGGCGGCCGTGGTTCCCTTCGCCGGAGACCTTCAAACCTCTTACGGAAACGTCAACATGGCGGTGGCCAACCTCAGCGTAGGCCCCCTCTGGATGTTCGCCATCTCCTCCCTCTCCGTGTACGGACTGGTGCTGGCCGGATGGTCATCCAACTCCAAATTCCCCTTCCTGGGCGGCGTGCGCTCCTCAGCCCAGATGATTTCCTATGAAATCAGCATGGGTCTGTCCATCATCCCTGTGCTGATGATTTACAGCACGCTGGACCTGTCCAACATCGTGGAATACCAGGCCGCCAACGGCTGGCTCCTGCTTCCCGTGTGGGGCGAGGGCCTGAGCTGGCAGCGCTGGATACTGCTGGTGCCCGTAGCTATCAGTTTCATCATATTCCTCACCTCCATTTTTGCGGAAGCCAACCGTACGCCGTTTGACATGTCCGAATGTGAAACGGACCTCGTGGGCGGCTACCATACGGAATACTCCTCCATGAAATTCGCCCAATTCTTCATGGGGGAATATGCCGCCATGGTGGTGGGATCCTCCCTTGTCATCACGCTGTTCCTGGGGGGCTGGTCCATCGGCTTCGGCCTGGACGGCTGGCTCAATGAAAACGTAGCCAACTGGGTGGCGGTCATCTGCCAGCTCATCGCATATGTGCTCAAGCTTCTCTTCTTCGCCTTCTTCTTCGTCTGGGTGCGGTGGACGCTCCCCCGCTTCCGCTATGACCAGGTGATGAAGCTCGGCTGGATGGTCTTCTTTGAACTGGCCGTCATCAACATCTTCCTTACAGCCGCCATCCTGTACTTCGTCAAGTAATCCCCCCCTTCTTCATTCCGACAACATTACTATTATGGCCTTCAAAACGATCAAGCGTCCGAAGATTTCCCTTGGAGAGCGGTTCTATCTGCAATCCATTCTTGGCGGTCTTTGGCTCACTATCAGGCACCTCGTTCTGGCTCTGCTGGGCAAATCCCGCAACAAAAAAGAACTGGCCGGTTCCGGCATCGGCGTTACGATGCAATATCCGGAAGCCAGATGGGACAAACATCTGCCGAAATATTACCGCGGAGCTCCCGTGCTGGTGAAAGGCGAAGACGGCCGTGAACGCTGCGTTTCCTGCCAGCTCTGCGAATTCATCTGCCCGGCCCGCGCCATCACCATCACCCCCGGCCCCATACAGGAAGGACCGTGGGGCAAAGTGGAAAAAGCCCCCAGGGAATTTCAGATTGACATGCTGCGCTGCATCTACTGCGGCATGTGCGAGGAAGCCTGCCCGGAACAGGCCATCTTCATGAGCCATAACTACCTGTTCACCCCCACGGATAAAACCCAGGCCATCCACAACAAGGCCAAGCTCTACGAACTGGGCGGCACCCGCAAGGGGCTGGTCAACAAGTGGAACCAATACAAATAACCCCCGAACACTCCATTTCCCGTACGTTATGAACATCTTTGCCAGCGACATACTTTTTTACGTTTTCGGGGCCCTGGCCGTGGTCCTGTCCCTGATGGTCGTCTTCATGCGCAACCCCGTCTCCTCCGCCATGATGATGGCTCTTTCCTTTGGAGCCACCGCCGCCGTCATGATCGGGCTGGGAGCCCACTTCCTGGGCATTCTCCAAATCCTTGTATACGCCGGGGCCATTATGGTGCTCTTCGCGTTCATCATCATGCTGCTGAATGTGAAGCAGGAAACATCCCCCTTCAGCAGGCCTTTCTCCGTCGCTATCGGTGTCATCATCGCCTGCCTCTTCCTCGGCCAGCTTATTGGCATCATCTATTCTTTGCCCGGCGCCAAAGAAACGCACCGCTGCCCGATGGCCAGCGCGGAACAGGCCTGGAACGATTTGAAAATCGGGCAGGAGGACGCAGCCCCCTCCAAAACCGGAATGGAAACTCCCACCGCCCTGCTGGGCCGTACCCTGTTTGACAAATACAACCGGAGCCTGGTCATCGCCGGTCTGGCCCTGCTGGTGGCTTCCATCGGCGTCGTCGTGCTGAGCCGCCGCCCTTCCGGAAAATAAAGAACCCCTTACCACAGCCATCACCATGATACCTCTTACGCATTATCTGATCCTCTCCGGCGTCCTGTTCGCCATCGGCCTGATGGGGGTGATTGTCCGGCGCGACATCATCGTCATCTTCATGTGCCTGGAAATGATGCTCAGTGCTGCCAACCTGTCCCTGGTAGCGTTTTCCCGCGCCCAGGGCACTATGGGCCTGCCCAACTATGACGGCCAGGCCCTCTCCATCTTTATCCTGACCATCGCCGCAGCGGAAGTGGCTATCGGCCTGGCCCTCATCGTCTCCCTGTACAGGGCCAGGCGCACGGCCAGCACGCAAGATCTCAACACGCTGAAAGACTAAGAGCAACACACTACTCCACGAACATGTTCAATATTGATATTCAATACACCTGGCTTCTGCTCTTCCTGCCGCTGGTCGTAGCCGCCTTTGACTGGTTCCTGCTGACCAAACGTCCTGACGTCGCGGCGCTTACCTCCACCTTCTCCTGCCTGGCGACCTTCGTCCTTTCCCTGGGTCTGCTGGACCGGACCGGATCCGATTCCTTCTCCTGGCTCCCGATTTCCGACATCTTTTCCGTGGACCTGGGTTTCGTGCTGGATCCCCTTTCCTCCCGTATGATGCTGGTGGTCACGGGCATCGGCCTGCTGGTCCATGTTTTCTCTCTGGCTTACATGGCGGACGACAAGGCCAAAACACGCTACTTCGCATGCCTGAGCCTTTTCATGTTCTCCATGACGGGCATCGTCCTGGCGAACAACATCGCCATGACCTTTATCTTCTGGGAATTGGTGGGCCTCTCCTCCTATCTGCTTATCGGCCACTGGTACACACGGGACACTGCCGCCAACGCCGCCAAAAAAGCCTTCATCTGCAACCGCGTCGGGGACTTCGGCTTCCTGATCGGCATTCTGACTCTCTGGGCGCTGACCAACACGCTGGATTTCAGCCTGATGGAAATACCCGCAGGAATCAGTGAAAACCTGCTGAACATTACGGTACTGTGCCTCTTCTGCGGAGCGGTGGGCAAATCCGCCCAATTCCCGCTGCACGTCTGGCTTCCGGACGCCATGGAAGGCCCCACCCCCGTCTCCGCCCTGATCCATGCGGCCACCATGGTAGCCGCCGGCGTTTACATGATGGTGCGCGTCCAATACTCCATCGGCATTGAGGCCTTCCCCGCCCTGGCCTGCAATGTCATTGCCGGCATCGGAGCCATTACGGCCGTCATCGCCGCCTTCATGGCCACCCAGCAGAATGACATCAAACGCGTCCTGGCCTACTCCACCCTCTCCCAGCTCGGCTATATGGTCATGGCCCTGGGACTTCTGGCCGGGGAGGCAGCCATGTTCCACCTCTTCACCCACGCATGGTTCAAGGCTCTGCTCTTCCTGGGCGCCGGTGCCATCATCTTCGCCTGCCACCATGAACAGGACATCTGGAAAATGGGCGGCATCATGAAGCGCATGAAGCTGACTTCCCTCACCTTCATCATTGCCACCATGGCGCTGATTGCCATTCCGTTCACGTCCGGCTTCTTCTCCAAGGAAGCCATTCTGGAAGCAGCCCTTCGCAAAAACCCGGTCTTCTTCTGGATCGGCGCGGGCGTAGCCCTGCTGACAACCTTCTATATGATGCGTGTCATCTTTGTGGTCTTCTTCGGCAAGAGCCGCAGCCACAGTTCGGAACACGCCTCGGAAGTTGGCGGCCTCATGCTGGTGCCCCTGCTGATTCTGGCTGTCCTGGCTCTCATCTCCGGCTACGGGTTCATCGCAGACAGGCTGGTTCCTTTCAACGGATTCGTTTCCGAAAGCTTCCACATGGGCATGCCCTTCTACGTCTCCATGGGGGCGCTGGTGCTCGGAATCCTGCTGGCGGCTGCCTTCTACGCAGGATCCCCGGCTTCTGACAAACTCTCCGGCAATGCCGTTTCCCGGGCTCTCGCCAACCGCCTTTATATTGATCTGTTCTATGATAAAGTGCTGGTCAGGGGAGTCCAGGGCGTTCTGGCCGCCATCATCGACTTTATGGACCAGTTCATCATCTCCGGCCTCATCGTTGGCGGACTGGCGCGGTTGACCGCCGCCATAGGCTCCCTGCTGCGCCGCCTGCAGTCCGGCAACATGGCCGCCTATACGGCCCTCTTCGGCATTGGCCTGCTCCTGGTCATCTACTTTACCGTCTTCTATTCCTGCTAACCTAACCAACCAATCACATACCATGCTTATCTGGCTTGTTCTCATTCCTCTGATTGCCGCGGCCCTCATCGGTCTGTGCAAGGCGCCCGCACGCCCGACAGCCCTGCTCAGCGCCTCCCTGACGCTGGCCCTCGGCATCTGGGCCCTGGTTAGCTTTGACGGCTGTTCTTCCTGCTGGTCCCGCTTTGAAGGGATGGACCTCCAGCTCACGTTGGCCCCGGCCCTGTCCAAAGTAATGCTGTTGCTGACCATCCTGGTTACCTTCGCCACCGTGTTGGGCACCAACCCGCCCCAGGGGGGGGAAGCTTCCTGGTACAACTCCGCCCTTCTGATTTCCGCAGGCGCCACCGGGGCGTTCCTGTCCGACAACATAATCTCCTTCTTCGCCTTCCATGAACTGGCTCTTATCCCCACCTTCGTGATGATCGGCCTGTATGGACGCGGCGACCGCCGCACCACGGCCTGGCGCGCCACGCTTTACCTGGGGCTTGCCTCCATGGTGCTGCTGGCAGCCCTGCTGATGATCGGTACGCAGGCTGGCTTCACCTTCTCCGGCCTGAAAGACTTCATGGCCAGCGGGCGCGAACTTGCCCACGCGGAACTCATCGGGGCCCTGCTCATCGCCGGATTCGGCACGCTGATTTCCCTCTTCCCCTTCCATTCCTGGGCAGCCCCCGCATACGCATCCGCTCCCGCTCCGGTAGCGATGATGCATGCCGGAGTGCTTAAGAAATTTGGCCTGTACGGGCTCTTCATGTTCCAGCCGCTGATGGAAACAGGATTCCTTCCCTGGACGAATATCCTGCTGGTCCTGCTCGTCTGCAATGTCATTTGGGTGGGGTACGTGACCGTCAACCAGAAAAGGCTGGACCTGCTGCTGGGCAACTCTTCCGTGATGCACATGGGCTATATCTTCCTGGCTTTCGCCGCCCTGGTAGTTTCCGGTTCCGCGGAAGCCAATCCCTGGGCGCTGAAAGGGGCTGCTCTGCTGATGCTGGCCCATGGCCTGACAATCGCCCTTCTCTTTCTGCTCTGCGGGCAGATTGAAAAGCAAACAGGCACATTGGAAATCAACTCTCTGGGCGGACTGAGCACCAGGCTGCCGTGCATGGCTTTCGTTTTCGGCCTAGCGGGCATGGCTTCCATCGGCCTCCCCGGCCTCGCCAATTTCCCGGGGGAATTCATGGTCTTCTTCTCCGGTTTCGCCGGTTTCAGCAACGGCTTCGGCCCCGTTCAAATCGCCACCATCCTGTGCCTCTGGGGACTGGTCATCGGCGCGGTATACATGCTGAGGGCCTACCGCAATATTTTCCAGGGAGATTTGTCCAAAGCCTCCGCCTACGCCACGGGACTGCAGCCCTCCGAACGGGCGGCCAACTGCTTCCTGGTCATCGCCCTGGCGGTCTTCGGCTTCTTCCCCACGCTGGTGCTCCAGTTTTTCTCCTGATTTCCTCCCTTCCGAATACAATCCTAGTCTAACCTGATTCTCTTTTACCCATGCAAGCGTATATTCCGGAATTCATCCTGGCCGGCCTGGCAATGCTTTTGCTTCTGGCGGAGACCTTCTGCAAAAAAACGCCCAAATTTATTTTCGGGCTGATTGGCGCGGCGGGAACCCTGGCGATGCTTCCCTTCTACATGGAAGGGCTCTATGACAACATCTACATCATCCTGGCGCTCGTCGCCACAGCAGTCACTCTGTTGCTTTCCGTAGATTTCCGGGCCGTCATCAACCTTTCCTCCAATGATTCCAAATCCCAGGACGGAACGGGGGAATTCTACATCCTGCCCCTGCTGGCCTGCGTAGGCATCACCTCCCTGTGCAAGGCATCCAACCTAGTGGAACTGTTCGTCTCCCTGGAAGTGCTCACCCTGAGTTCCTTCATCATGGTAGGCTACTTCCGGCGGAACCTGGGTTCCACGGAAGCGGGCATCAAGTACCTGATTCTGGGCGCCGTCAGCACGGGGTTTCTCGTTTTCGGCCTGGCCTGGTATTTCGGCATTACGGGAACATTCATTTATAATGAAACGATCGTCAGCCACGCCCTGGCTGGCCAGACAGCCCCCGCCATGTACCTGGCCCTCGCCATGCTGCTGCTCGGTACAGCATTCAAAATCGGCGCAGTTCCCATGCAGCTGTGGATTCCGGATGTGTACCAGGGAGCTCCCACTCCGGTGACAGCTTTCCTTTCCGTAGCCTCCAAGGTAGCCGGATTCGCCCTGCTCGGCATCATCCTGGCCCCATTCGCCGTGCTGCCTCCCGTCGAATTCGTCGTAGCCCTGATGGCCGCCGCCACCCTGCTGGTGGGCAACCTGGGCGCCATTCCCCAGACAAACCTGAAACGCATGATGGGGTATTCTTCCATTGCACAGGCAGGCTTCATTCTGCCCCTGTTTATCGGTACTGTGGACGGCCAGTTGGCTCCGAACGCCCCGTTCTACCTGGCTGTGTACCTGGTCATGACCTTCGGCGCCTTTTTCGCCCTTGCCATGATCCGCATCCAGCGCGGGAGCGAGGAAATTTCCGCGTTCCGCGGTCTGGGCAAAACCAATCCCCGGCTGGCGCTGGCGGTCACCATCATGTTCGCCTCCCTGGCGGGCGTGCCGCTGACGGCCGGATTTTTCGCCAAAATGATTTCTTTCGTGCACGTCATCAATACGGGTCTGTATCTGGATTGGATGCTCCCCGTCATGATCGTCTGCGCAGCATCCGGGTTTTACTATTACTTCAAGGTCATCCGCTCCATGTACTGGGACAAGCCCGCAGAAAACGCAGAACCCGTGCAGGTACCGGCCATTTCCGGAGTCATGCTGGCCGCGTTTTCCATCTTCATCGTGCTGGGGGGCCTGATGCCCCTGTTCCTGAACCCCATCCGGTAACAAACGCGTCCTTTTCCCCCATTCTTCCGAAGGCCGTTTCCCGAATTTTTCGCAGAACGGCCTTCCCCATTCAAGCAAAGCTGTATGTTCCGCGTCGTCTGGCTGAAAGCGGGAAGGGGAAGGAGAGAGTGCGGCTGCCCGGCCTTCCGGACTTACGGTTTCAGCCGTTTCAGAATCTTGAGCAACCAGCCTGAGCCAAGTATTTCTTTTATCACATTCATGCCGGAAAAATTTTGAAAAAAGTGCGGCCTGCCTGCGAGATTTCCCCCAGGCCAAACGTAATTAGCCTGTCCTAATTATTTGCCTGTCCCCCACCCTCCGGGCATCAAATCAGACAACCATCAATCATTCAAAACCATGCGTCTTTTATCCTCCGCCGCCGTCATTTGCGCCGCCCTGTTCTCCGGAACCATCCTTCATGCGCAGGACCCGGAACTGCTGGCCAAGCGCCAGTGCCGTTCCGTCCATATCAACCAGCAGGGGCATCCCTCCCAGGCAAGCGCCCTGTACAATGTAGTGAAAGCCAAAACATCCGTTCCCGGCACCTACTTTTGCGCCATGAATTTTGACGACGGCTATATCGGTTTTCAGGAACAATCCAACGGTAAAAAAGTAATCATCTTCTCCATCTGGGATCCGGTGGCACACGGAGACAACCCCAATGATGTGCCGGAAGAAGAACGCACCAAGCTGGTAAAACTGGGCAAAGATGCGCGCTCCGGACGTTTTGGCGGTGAAGGAACAGGCGGACAAAGCTTCGTGGACTATCCCTGGGCAATCGGGGAGAACATGCGCTTCCTCGTCTGCGTCAAAAAAATGGGGAAATTCAAGGAAATCAGCGGTTATTACTTTAATAATAAAAGCAGGTCCTGGGATCTTATTTCCAAATGGAAAACGCATTCCTCGGAAAAGGAACTTTCCTTCTCCGTCGGATTCGTGGAAGATTTCATGCGTAATTTTGAATCAGCCAAGAAGGCCCGCGGAGCCTTCTTTGGCCCCAGCTTCGCGTACAAGGACGGCAAATGGCATCCCAATACCAGCGTAACGTTCACCGGCGACCCAACCCCCTCCACCAACGTCATGGCGAATATCCAGCCTGATGGTTCCGTGCTGCTTCAGACGGGGGGAACTACGAAAATGACGGATTTCAAGCTGTTCCAAAATCGTCCCCTGCCCCAGAATATCAAGCTGGTCCTGCCTGACAAGGCCGTTACCAGTCTTGTTCAGGAGAACATTAACTGATTATGTCCCCCACCGGCTGGCTAACCATGATTGTTTCCATCGGCGGCGTACTGGCCGCCGCCGCTTGGGCGTATTACAAAGTACTCTCCACCCCCAAGGAAACGGAATATCTGGGCAGCCCCACCCCGCCACTGCCGGAAAATGCGGAGGAATAAGGCCCCGACCCGGTGAACCGCTGCACTCCGGACTGAACAACTCCCCCAAAATCATCTTGCCGCATCCAGAGAGAGCGCATGTCGTCCCGATACCTGAAACAGGGCGGATATAAGGGAGTATTTCCCGGCAGACAGGCAACATAGACCGGTATTCTCCGGGGATATGCACGCGAATCGCGCCCGAATCATTCGGGCCGCACCGGTCCACAGGATTTTTAAACGGTTCTTCTCCTTATCCGTCTGACGGAGGCAAGATGAAGCCCAGCCGGTCAATGCCGTATCTGGCGCATTCCTGCCACAGGGATTTTTCCAGGGCTTCCGCAGTACGGCGGCGTTCATCCTCCGGCATGTTTTCAAAATATTCCGGCCCCAGGTGTTCGCTGATG
>OHIB01001063.1_pt1 | contig 11366 bp, 7 predicted proteins | sample 1568181 | NCBI WGS metagenome assembly OHIB01 (sample SAMEA3879506, study PRJEB24766) | human gut metagenome | biome: human-associated habitat; feature: feces | place: USA | collected 1985/1987
CTTGACAAGTGTGCAGAGAAAGGAATCGTTGTATTTAATACACCGGGAGCCAATGCAAACGGTGTTAAGGAGCTTGTTGTGGCAGCGCTCCTCATGGCTTCAAGAGACCTTGTTGGCGGTTATAACTGGGTCAAGGACAATGCCGCTGAGGCAGATATCACCAAGATGGTGGAGAAGCAGAAGAAGAATTATGCAGGTAACGAGATCCTCGGCAAGAAGCTCGGTGTAATCGGACTTGGTGCCATCGGAGCAAAGGTTGCAAATGTTGCGCTTAAGCTCGGTATGCAGGTATACGGATATGATCCATATGTGTCAGTAGATGCCGCATGGGGACTTTCAAAGGATGTAAAGCACATCACAAATGTAGAGGATATCTACAGAGATTGTGATTATATAACAGTTCATGTTCCGGCACTTGACAGCACAAAGGGCATGATCAACGCAGATGCATTTGCCATGATGAAGGACGGCGTGAAGATCCTCAACTTTGCAAGAGATGTACTGGTTAACGATGAGGATATGAAGGCTGCACTTGACTCGGGCAAGGTAGCAAAGTATATGACAGATTTCCCGAACCCAGCTATAGCAGGTTACAAGAATGTTGTAGCATTCCCGCACCTTGGAGCATCTACAGCAGAGTCAGAGGACAACTGCGCAGTTATGGCATGTAAGGAGATCAAGGCATACATCAACAATGGTAACATCAAGAACTCAGTAAACTATCCAAATGTCAACATGGGAGAGTGCAGTGATGTAGCCAGAGTTACTATCTGCCACAAGAACATCCCTAATATGCTCACACAGTTCACAGGAGTATTCGCCAAGAAGGGTGGCAACGTATCAGGAATGATCAGCAAGGCAAAAGGCGATTATGCATACTCTATCCTTGATATCGGTGTAGAGCCAACTGCGGATGACATCGCAGAACTCTCAGCAATCGAGGGCGTAGTAAAGGTCAGAGTTATAAAATAAATAATATAAAGTAGAACGAAGTAATTCTCGAGTATCGAGCAATATACTGGATTTTACCTAAAACAGGCAATTGCAATAATCACAGAGGTGGATTGAAAGTTTTGTGGTTAGTATTACCAAATCAGGGGAATACGAAGCCACCGGTCCTTAGATGACGCGCCAGCGGCATCTTAGTACCGCTGTAGGCTGAGTTAAGCGGGAGCGACCCCTGATTGGTATACTAATACACAAGACTTTCATCATAAAAGTTACGCAATTGCCGTCATTAAAAAGATAGGAGAGAAGAAAGATGAGTGACAAGTTAAAGGTAGGTATTCTTGGCGCAACAGGTATGGTAGGCCAGAGATTTATCTCACTTCTTGAGAACCACCCTTGGTTCGAGGTTGTTACAGTTGCAGCCAGCCCAAGAAGTGCAGGCAAGACATATGAAGAGGCAGTTGGTGACAGATGGAAGATGGATACACCGATGCCTGAGGCAGTTAAGAAGCTTGTAGTATACAATGTCAATGAGGTGGAGAAGGTCGCAGCCACAGTTGATTTCGTATTCTCAGCAGTAGATATGACAAAGGATGAGATCAAGGCTATCGAGGAGGCTTATGCCAAGACAGAGACACCAGTAGTTTCAAACAATTCAGCTCACAGATGGACTCCTGATGTTCCTATGATGGTTCCAGAGATCAATGCAGATCATGCAGAGGTTATCGAGTTCCAGAAGAAGAGACTTGGAACAGAGAGAGGCTTTGTTGCAGTTAAGCCTAACTGCTCAATCCAGAGCTACGCACCTGTACTCACAGCATGGATGCCATTTGAGCCATACGAGGTAATCGTAAGCACATATCAGGCAATTTCAGGAGCAGGTAAGACATTCAAGGACTGGCCTGAGATGCTTGGCAACATCATCCCATATATCGGTGGTGAGGAAGAGAAGTCAGAGAAGGAGCCACTCAGAATCTGGGGTAAGGTAGACAAGGAGAATGGTGTGATCGTACCTGCAGAGGGAATCACTATCACAAGCCAGTGTATCAGAGTTCCAGTTCTCAACGGACATACAGCAACTGTATTTGTAAAGTTCAGAAAGAACCCTACAAAGGAGCAGCTCATCGAGGCCATGACAAGCTTCAAGGGCGCACCTCAGGAGCTGAACCTTCCAAGCGCACCAAAGCAGTTCATTCAGTATCTCGAGGAAGACAACAGACCACAGGTATCTCTGGATGTTGATTTCGAGAACGGTATGGGCATCAGCGTAGGACGTCTCCGTGAGGATTCAGTATATGACTGGAAGTTCGTTGGCCTTTCACACAATACAGTAAGAGGTGCAGCAGGCGGTGCAGTTCTTTGCGCAGAGCTTCTGAAGGCAAAGGGATATATCACAAAGAAATAAATTCCTGGCGATATAAATGCTGATAATTTATAAATATTTGACAGGATTAAGCCTGTTTAGTCAAGGTCGATACGAAATGTGTCAACTGTTGGCTGAACAGGCTTTTTTTATTATATTGGTCCCCAGAACCCAGGGGGTCAGGTACCTCCGTCCCCGACGAATGTCCGTCCCCGACGAATGTCCGTCCCCGACGAATGTCGTATGCTGTTCTTTATTTTTATTTAACGTTAAAAAATGTTGTAAGCAAATTGTAATTGTGATACACTATTAGAAAAATTGATTTCATTTACATGGAGGCATTTATAGATATGAAGAAGCTTATTTTAGTTACATCACCACCAGCATGTGGAAAGACATTTATTTCAAAGCAGGTTGCAAAGGCACTTCACAATTGTGTATACCTTGACAAGGATACACTGATCGTGCTCTCAAAGCAGATATTTGTGGTTGCCGGACAGGAGTATAATCGTTCTTCGGATTTCTTCCAGAAAGAGATCAGAGATTACGAGTATTACTGTGTTCTTGATCTCGCATTTGAGGCGCTGGATTATAATGATACAGTGCTTATCAATGCACCTTTTACAGAGGAGATCAGAGATGATGAGTACCTTGCAAATCTTCGTGCAAAGCTTGCTGAGAAAGATGCAGAGCTTTTCGTTATCTGGGTTAATACAAGAAAAGATGTATGTCATGAGAGAATGATCAAGAGAGCTTCAGACAGAGATACATGGAAGCTTGAGCACTGGGATGAGTACATCAACAGCCAGAACTTCAATCCACCAACCAACATCAAGGATCTCTTTATATTTGAGAACTCATCAGAAGAGGAATATGAGGATTCCATTAAGAAGGTTGTCAAGGCAGTAAGAGGTTAATTGGCACATACAATAAAATATTTATGACAGGAGTAATGAATATGGCAACAATCAGAAGTTTTAGAGCCTATAGACCGAGACCAGATGTTGCAGGCAGAGTAGCTGCCTTGCCATACGATGTGTATAACCGTCAGGAAGCAGAGATAGAGGTCAAGCGTGAACCATTATCATTTTTGAAAGTGGACAGAGCTGAGACATCCTTTGGACCAGATGTAGATACATATGCTCCATGTGTATATGATAAGGCTGGCCGGCTGCTTCAGGGTATGATAGATGATGGAACGTATATTATGGAGCGCAGACCAGTCTATTATATTTATGAGCTTATCATGGATGGCAGACATCAGACGGGACTTGTGGCATGTGCTTCTATAGACGATTATATAAATGGGGTTATCAAGAAGCATGAGAACACAAGAGAAGACAAGGAGATAGACAGAATAAAGCATGTTGAGGCGTGCGGGGCGCAGACGGGGCCTATATTCCTTGCGTACAGAGCTATAGATAAGGTTGATGAGATCATAGGCAGAGTGAAGTGCGGAGAGAAGCTTTATGGCTTCACATCGCCCGATGGAATAACCCACAATGTATGGATCATAGAAGATCAGGGGGATATCGACACCATCAAAGAGGCTTTCGACAATGTAAATGACATATATATTGCGGATGGACATCACAGGGCTGCATCTGCTGTGAAGGCTGGAATGCATATGAGAGAGAAGAATCCGGGATACACCGGACAAGAGGAGTTCAATTATTTCCTCTCTGTACTTTTCCCTCATGATCAGCTCATGATCATGCCGTATAACAGAGTCGTTAAGGACCTGAATGGACTTGATAAAGATGGATTTATGGACAGTATATCACAGATATTTGATGTGGCTGAGAGCAGCACCCCCGTTGATCCAGATATCAAGGGACAGGTCGGCATGTATATTGATGGACAGTGGTACAGGCTGAATGTTAAGGACAGTATTGTACCAGATGATGTGGTCGGAAGACTGGATGTGTCGGTGCTTCAGGACAATGTGCTTGCACCGATACTTGGAATACAGGATCCGAGAACAGATCAGAGGATCATGTTCATAGGGGGAATCAGAGGACTTTCAGAGCTCGAGAGATTGGTGGATGACGGAATGGCAGTTGCATTTTCCATGTATCCTACATCGATCACAGAGCTATTTGATATAGCGGATGCTGGTCTTCTCATGCCGCCGAAGTCTACATGGTTTGAGCCAAAGCTTAGGAGTGGAATATTCATTCACGCCATAGATGGAAGATAAATATGTAGGAGAAGGTTTTATGGATATATTTGTACTAAAGTCAGATGAGATTGCATCGATAACAAGAGCTACACACGGCAATCCTCATCATATACTGGGAATGCATAAATGTCTTAAAGACTGTTATGTGAATGCATATCTGCCTGGGGCTGCATCCGTGTCTGTGATGGATGGGGAGCAGGAATATCCGATGAAGGAGATAGGATCCCAGGGATTTTTTACAGTCAGAATAAACGATAGAGCAGAATTTGCATATAAACTCAGGGTTACAAAAAAGATATGGGGGGAATCAGGTGAGGAGGATGCCGTAAAAGATATATATGATCCTTATTCATTTGGTTACAGCGTTGATCCGGAGATGGTCATGAAGGTCGTTGATGGCGATGATGATGTGGAGTCCGGATTCCATGTGAAGGAAGTGTTTGGGGCTAGAAAGATCACGATGAACGGAGTTTCCGGTGTGTCGTTCTGTATGAATATGCCGGGGGCAGTCAGAGTCAGCGTGGTTGGCGATTTTAACGGCTGGGACGGAAGAGTAAATCCTATGAGAAGGATTGATTATACGGATATATTCGAACTGTTTATTCCGGGAGATCTTGCGAATACGAGATATAAGTTTGAGGCATTATATAGAGATGGCAATGTGGATATATTTGCGGATCCATATGCGGTTGCTTATGAGGTGGCGCCGGGCAATGCATCCATACTGACAGAACTTGAGTACAGATGGAATGATTCAGCGTATATGAAGAACAGAAACAAAGCAGCAGGCGTCAATATATATGAAGTTCATATGCCTACATGGGGCAATGTTCCTGACGATGGAAAGCTGACATACGCAGAGTTTGGCAGGGAGATAGCCACTTATGTGAAGAATATGGGATATAACTATATCCAGTTCATGCCGCTTATGGAGTACGGAGATGATTCAGGCTGGGGATATGATACTGTGGGAATGTTTGCGCCGACATCGAGGTATGGAACACCAGTAGATTTCATGGCGATGGTCGATCATCTGCACAGCAAGGGCATAGGGGTGATCATGGATATGGTCACTGTGAAGGACATAGATTGTCTGTCGTATTGGATCGATACCTATCACCTTGACGGAATCAGGATAGAGGATGAAGAGCTGGTGAGAGAATTCAGAAACATCACTGGTGACAGATATGCGGATGTGCTTGTCGGTCTTGGATGGAACAATGAGGCTGTGACGAGGGTGACGGATTATATGATGATCCCGCCGGCAGCCAGAGGAAGCTTCAGTGATTACACCTGTGGTATCACATTTGATGAGAGTGACAGTTCTGTCTGGGCACTCAGCCATGATGCTGTTGCTGGACAGAGAGGCAGCTATGCATCAAAGATGCCGGGAGGATATGAGGACAAATATGCTGATCTTAGGGTGCTTTTCGGACTTGTGATGACGCTTCCGGGAAGAAAACTCACATTTATGGGTCAGGAGCTAGGCGGATTTAACGGATTTGATGGCAGAAGTCTGATAGACTGGTCGGTACTCGAATTTGATGCCAACAGCTACTTTCAGAAGTATGTTAAGGAGATCAACAAGCTGTACAGTTCAAAGACAGCATTTCACGGACAGGCAGATGGCAATGTGGAGTTCAGTGAAGATGGACAGGTCATGTCATTTGTAAGAAGGGGAATGAGGCCTGATGATGTGATGTATGTAGTGTGCAACTTCGGACTTAAGGATGCGGAGTACAGTATGCCAGTGCTTGCAGATGGCAGGTACAGAGAGGTGTTCTCCAGTGACAACCAGAAGTTTGGAGGCGAGGGAAACAATAACAGAGGCTATAAGAGCTCCGCTGATGGTAGGATAATGGTTACTGCTCCAGCGCTGTCATTTGCGGTCTTTGCCCATGTAAACACTAAATAAGCTATAGAGATAGCGACTATAGATCGATAGAGATATGACGCTGTGCGGGGATGGGCGGCTTGTGGCTGGGATTTCTGCACAGCGTTTTTAGCTTAGTATTTCATATATTTTGTTGAGTAATGAAGACAGGAGGAATGTATATTTATGATATTACCAGAGACTTTAGTCAATATGGCATCATACAGTGCGACCACGGAAAATGTTGTTGAAGACGCCGTGAAAGAGGCAACGGACCAGGTGAGTGTCATAGGACAGTACATCCAGAAACTTACAGACTGGTGTATGTCAAAGCTGGGAAGCATAGTTGTGGCAATTATCTTTATGGTAGTGTGCTTCAAGCTTGTGAAGCTGCTCCTAAAGATACTAAGAAGGAGCTTTGAGAAGTCTAAGCTTGACACGAGTGTTGCAGGATTTTTCGTGTCGGCTGTGAAAGTTGTGTTAAATGTCTTGATAGTTCTCACGGCTGCAAGCATTGTGGGACTTCAGATAACATCGTTCATTACCATACTGGGTACAGCGGGAGTAACGCTTGGTCTTGCTCTGCAGGGCAGCTTGTCCAACCTTGCGGGAGGACTGCTTATCCTCATGCTAAAACCGTTCAGAGTTGGAGATTATATAGTAGAGAACAATACACACTGTGAGGGAACAGTCGTATCAATAGATATTTTTTACACCAGACTTATAACCCTCGATAACAAATCAGTAGTCATACCAAATGGCAACATATCAAACACTTCTCTCGTAAATGTCACGGAACATGATATGAGAAGAGTTGAGATCCCATTTTCGGTAGCATACGACTCGGATATAGAGAAGGTAAAGAGAGTTACACTGGATGTGATAAAGGATGTTGACGGTTATCTGAAGGATGAACAGGTATTGCTGTATATAGATGAATTTGCTGACAGCGGGATCAATATGTATGTCAAGTTCTACGCAAGGATCGAGAAGTTTTTTGATGCAAAATGGGACGCTATGTGGAAGCTGAAAAAAGCATTTGATGAAAATGGAATAGAGATTCCATTCAACCAGGTGGATGTACACATGATTCCTTGCAAAAATCAGGGCAATCGAGTATAATCCATAAGGATGTATTGATATCAAAGCTGTGCAGGCATAACTCATATGCGCAGTCTTAATATAAATTTGTTTAAGGAGTGATTGATATGACAAAGATTGATATTATCTCAGGTTTCCTTGGAGCCGGTAAGACAACGTTGATCAAGAAACTTATTGAGCAGGCATTTAAGGGAGAAAAGCTGGTTCTTATTGAGAACGAGTTTGGAGAGATCGGAATCGATGGCGGTTTCCTGAAGGATGCCGGTGTTCAGATCACAGAGATGAACTCAGGTTGTATCTGTTGTTCACTGGTCGGAGATTTTGGTACTGCACTCAAGCAGGTTATAACAGACTATACACCTGACAGGATCATTATTGAGCCATCAGGAGTTGGCAAACTGTCTGACGTTATCAAGGCAGTTAAAGATGTGGCAGCAGATCTCGATGTGGAGCTTGACAGCTATACAACTGTTGCAGATGTATCAAAGGTCAAGATTTACATGAAGAACTTCGGTGAGTTCTTCAACAACCAGATAGAAAGTGCCAACACTATCATCCTGAGTAGAACACAGACAACTACACAGGACAAGATAGAGAAGGCAGTAGCCATGATCAGAGAGAAGAATGATCATGCAACAATCATTACAACTCCATGGGATGAGCTTGATGGAGCTGCTATCCGGGAGGCTATGCAGAACTATAAGTCTCTTGAGGAGACAATGATGGATGAGGCAAAGAGCGGACATGATCATGAGCATGATCACGGAGATGACTGTACGTGCGGATGCCACGATCATGATCACCATCATGACCATGACCACCACGATCACGAGCATCATCACGATCATGACCATGATCACGAGCATCACCACGATCATGGAGATGAGTGCACATGTGGATGTCACGACCATGATCATCACCATCATCATGCAGATGATGTATTTACAAGCTGGGGCAAGGAGACACCTCACAAGTACAATGAGGATAAGCTCAGAGAGATTCTTGACACCCTGGCTGACACAGAGAAGTATGGCATTATCCTACGTGCAAAGGGAATTGTGCCTAGCGATGCTGGTGATTGGCTGTACTTTGATCTTGTACCAGGTGAGTTTGAGATCAGAAAGGGTAAGGCTGATATCACAGGAAAGCTCTGTGTAATAGGAAGCAAGCTTAAGGAAGATGACCTTGCACAGCTGTTCGAGGTTTAAATAAGGAGTTAATATGATGGGACGTCAGAATAAAGAGATACCTGTATATGTGTTCATGGGATTCCTTGAGAGCGGCAAGACAACATTTGCCAAGGAAACTCTTATGGACAGGGGCTTTACAGGCGGAGCCAAGACTCTGCTTCTTGTCTGCGAGGATGGAGAGGAAGAGTACGATCTTGAGGCTCTGAGGAAGGCGAATATATATACAGAGTTTATAGAGGAAGATCAGCTTACAACTGACCATCTCCTTGATCTTCAGGACAAGTATGAGCCTGAGCAGGTTATGATCGAGTACAATGGTATGTGGAAGCTTGATAAGATATTTGAGATAAGAGTTCCAAAGGGCTGGACAGTCGTTCAGGTTATCTCATTTGTGAATGCTGAGACATATGATGTGTATTCACAGAATATGAAGGCGACTATGGTCGAACAATTTAACAGCGCGGACATGGTGATCTTCAATAGATGCGATGAGAACTCCAAGATCCCCGAGTGGAGAAGATCTATCAAGGCAGTGAACAGGAGAGCACAGATCATCTTTGAAATGAAGGATGGTTCTATAGCACCTGAGACAAATGAGCCAGAGGATCTGCCGTATGATGTGACCGCTGATGTCATAGAACTTCCAGATGACGATTTCGGTATCTGGTATGTGGATGCATCAGATATGAAGGAGCGATATGATGGCAAGAAGATACACTTCAAGGCCATGGTATTCAGACCAAAGCAGTACGGAAGCAACGCATTTGTTCCTGGAAGATTTGCCATGACATGTTGTGTTGAGGATATCCAGTTTGTCGGATTCAAGTGTTACTATCAGGGAGCTAGAAATCTTGTGGACAGACAGTGGGTGGATGTGACAGCGAAGATCGGATATGAGTATTATCCTGATTTTGACGGAGAAGGACCAGTTCTTACGGCTGAGAAGGTCACACTTACAAGTGCTCCTGAAGAGGAAGTTGTATATTTCAGTTAAAAATAAGATCCCTGTATACGGACAAGCTTTGTATACAGGGATTTTTTGTGCCATAACGCCGGAAAGATTACTGAGTGGAATGTTGAAAAAGGTCTTACGAAAGTGTAAGTTGCGTAATTTTCTTGTAGAATTTATTATTAGCATAGTTATAAAACTATAACGGAACAGAAAGGCATCATATGTTCAAAAATAATTTGGTATGTGGAAGTGCAATAGCGATAATGCTTCTTACTAATCTGGCGCCGGTGACACAGATAAAGGCTGATGCGGCAGCGTTGTCACAGGCGGGAAGTAAGGCTATAAATACAGTATATGATACACAGGATGATGAAGGCGATGACTCATTTGCAGAGATGGACGATGAATCGGATGGGACAACTGAAATCAGTGCAGATGGAAGTACATATGGAAAGATAGAACGCAAGATCATCACTAGAAATTCTGACATCAGTGTAAGCCTGAATTATGGTATTGACGGATATGCGGTTTATGATTCGGGCTCTCAGGTTGTACTGAATGTGCACACAGATGTGGAGTTTAGCGGCAGGGTGGTCCTTATGCCGGACTATGACGAGGTGTACAGTGACAGTGCAACCATGAAATATTCCCAGGAGATCGACTGGGGAGCAGACTCGGACAACACAGTGAAATTCTATGTAAATGAGCTTGGGTATGGAAGACTGCTCATTCAGATAGAGGATGAGGATGGTCAGGTAGTATATGCTGAGAGTGATCAGCCAAGTGTGAGCGGGTATGAGATGACGACAACAGTCGGAGTACTGTCTGATGACCGGGATTCATTTGAGAATCTGGAAGATGCGAGGGTCAGAACCCAGAGTGACAGTGTGAGTGTCAGAAAACTGAATATGCAGACAGACCTGTTTCCAGATTCGCTTCAGGGACTGGAGGTTGTCCATTATATTCTGATAGATAAATATGATACCTCAAAGCTCTCAGAAGATCAGATGGAGGCTTTGCAGGAGTGGGTTTTCGAGGGTGGTACTCTCATATTGTCACTTGGCAAAGATGCGGACAGAGTTCTGGGCGGATTCAACAGCAAGTTCATCAACTATGAATTAAATGGAAGTTCATCGAAAAATGTCACTGTATGGTCTGATAAAGGCAGTTCAACTGAATATAAGAAAGTATCTGTTGCAGATATCTCGGTATATGGAGCACAGGTAAACGACGCGTTAGGTGGTGTAAGTGTTCTGGATACAGGGTACGGCAGGGTAGTGGTGGTTCCGTATTCTCTGGTATCAAAACCGGTGGCTGGCGGCAGCGGTGAACTGCAGCTTATGGAGATGATACTCAAGGCTGGCTACACCGACAAGATAAACAACCTTGTCCAGGGTTCATTTTACGATAACAGTGCAGGTTATGGAATAATAAATGCGATAAATACAAACAGGAAGAAGGTGGTATCACCGTATATTTTTATAGTGATACTGGTGGTTTACCTGATACTGTGCGGCCCTGTAACCTACGTTGTGTTGAAAAAACTTCGCAGGAGAGAGTGGATGTGGATAACGGTTCCTGCGTGGGCGTTGGTTGGAACTATTGCAATATACATTGTAAGTACCAGATACAGCGTGACGAGACCCCTGGAACTTACATTTGAATCGGCGGACATAAGCGATAACATTATGAGACAGAATGTATATACATACATAATAGGCTCTAAGGCAGATAGTTACTCAGTGGATGTGAACAGT
>OHIB01001087.1_pt1 | contig 11140 bp, 8 predicted proteins | sample 1568181 | NCBI WGS metagenome assembly OHIB01 (sample SAMEA3879506, study PRJEB24766) | human gut metagenome | biome: human-associated habitat; feature: feces | place: USA | collected 1985/1987
TATTGCAGTTCCTGTTTCCTCTGTATTGGATACATTAGTTTTATATTTACAATTATTGCACTTCAATTCATCCACCCTTTGCTTCCTCCTCGTAAATAAATATTCCATCAAAAATCCTGTAAAACATTATAACACAAAATTTTTGTCTTATACAAAAAGCTGGAACTCAGATTCTATAAATGAACCAGAATTCCAGCAATTTATTATTTTACTCCATTTTAAATTTTATCTGTAAACTTATTTTTCTTACCAAATACTATTACTCCTGCTCCTCCTATTACAAACATAAGAAGCCATGCTAATGTACGTTTGTCATCTCCCGTACCAGGAGTCTGTTCTTTTACTGCTTCTGCCTTAGCTTCTTTATCCGTATCGGTCGCAGGTGTTATATCGGCTGGTGATGTTGTATCAGCCGGTGGTGTTATATCTTCCGGTGGTGTTACATCTGCCGGTGGTGTTGTATCTTTAAGCTTTGCAATAACAGTCTGTGATTTTTCAATTTCAACAAGCCCATCCTGCCTGATGTAATATCTGTCACAAGCATTACAATACCAGTATTCAATATTTCCTTCATCTGTCATAGTAGCTTCCTTTGCCGCTACTAAATGCAAGTCTTCATGTATTTTAAAATCGGAAAAGTTAAAAACCTTTAACTAATGAAAAATAATTTCCATAGGGAAGTATCCCTAACCCTCTCTCGATTTTTCTTCGGTTATTCTTCATTTTACCGTCGAAATGCATTGACCTTTCCTGCCGTTTTTGCTACAATTTGCTATGGGTAATTACACCCAAAATTGAATAAAACATGAAACAGACTGTTGTAAAAATCGAACATTTTACAGCAGTTTTTTTGTACCCAAATTTAGAAAGGACGTGGCACAATGGCAAACCGAAACCGCACCCATCCGGTGCAATTTTATCTCAGCGATGATGAGCAGTACATCCTCAACACCAAATTCAAAGCATCCGGCATGAAAAGCATGTCAGCTTTCTTACGCAAGCTGGTTTTATATGGATATGTGTATGATGTCGATTACAGTTATCTGCGAAATTATAATACGGAGTTGGGACGTATCAGCTCCAATTTAAACCAGATCGCAAAGAGGGTAAACAGCACCGGAAACATTTATCAAGAGGATATAAACGAAGTAAAGGAGTTGATGAATAAAGTATGGCGTACACAAAAATCCATGCTATCAAAGCAACCGTTGATAAAGCGATAGACTACATCTGCAACCCCGAAAAGACCGATGAAAAAATGTTCGTTTCCTCTTATGCCTGTTCTCCGGAAACCGCAGCTTATGACTTCAAATATACCCTCGACCACTGCCGGGAAAACAGTCCCAACAAAGCCTATCATCTGATACAGGCTTTTGCTCCGGGAGAGGTCGGTTTTGAAGAAGCGCACCACATTGGAAAGGAGCTTGCAAATAAACTTTTAGAGGGAAAATATTCGTATGTTGTTACCACCCATATTGACAAAGAACACGTTCATAATCACATCATTTTTTGTGCCGCTGACAACATCGAACACAACAAATATCACGACTGCAAACAGTCCTATTACCACATCCGTAAACTGAGTGATGAACTGTGCAAGGAACACAATCTTTCCGTCATCATTCCGGGTGCCCAGCGTGGCAGAAAATACGAAGAATGGCAGTCCGACCAGAATGGTTCTGCGTGGAAAACGCAGATCAGAAAGGACATCAATTTCTGCATCAAGTCGGCTTCCACTTACGAAGAATTTCTGCTTCTGATGAGAGCCAAAGGGTATGAAATCAAAGGGGAAACTTTTGAAGAAGGAGCTGCCAAATACATCTCATTCCGCCCTCTGGATAAAGAGCGTTTTGTGCGTGGCAGTACAAGGTCTTTGGGTAAGGAATACACAAAAGAACGTATCAAGGAACGCATCGAAAGGAAACGGGAGCGAAAGGCAGTAATCCCCAAAAGGGACTACTCTGCCCGCAGGCTCATTGACACCTCGGACGAGAAATTTAGAAGCAGTCCGGGACTGCAAAGGTGGGCTGCCATTGAGAATTTAAAAATCGCCGCACAGAGCTATAATGAAGTCGGCTCCCTTGCAGAACTGGAACACAAAATTGCGGTGAAAACCGAAGCCGGAAAGTCTGCAAAGCAGAGCGTGGTGGAACTGGAACACCGCATCAAAGACCTTGCAGAAATCATCAAATATGCACAGCAGTACAAAGACAACCGCTCCTATCATATCGGCTACAAAAAAGCCAAGAACCCGGACGCATATTTCCGCAGATACGAAAGCCAAATTATCCTTTATGGTGGCGCAAGACGCATGCTTGAACAAGCGGGCATAAACTTAAAGGGCTTGAATGTCGATAAGCTAAAAGCAGAGTATCAGGAACTGATGAAGCAGAAAAGCGAGCTGACTTCCACCTATAAGGATTGCGAAAAGGAAGTGCGTGAGCTGAAACGGAAACAGGAAAATCTCAATCAGTATCTCGGACGGACACAGCCCGATCCTGCACAGGATCAACAGGAGAAAAAAGATACTCCGAACCTGTAAATGGGCAAAAAAATAGAGGTGCGCTGGCACCCCTATCCTAAACCTCTTGCAAAATCTGCAAGGCTGGTTTATAATCAGATTAGAAAACCGAAGGATATTGGAGTGTCCAACGGTTGCACAATCGGAAACTTATAAAGCGTTAAGTTTATTAACGGATTACAGGCTATCCCCTATTGGCGTAGAGGATAGCCTTTCCGTTTATTTGCGGTTATGTTTATTGTCTATGTATGTCAAGGCTGCAAATACAACCAGTAAAAGTGTAAGCACTTCTAAAGTATTCATACCGACCTCCTTTCTGTTTCCAGAAAGGACAACCGCAAGACTATCCCTACTGCTCTAATCTGACTGAAAAACATTATATCATGTGGTGTCGAATTTTGCTAGTACCGACTCACATTCATTCTGCCGCTTCCAGAGAAATTTCTGCAAATTCCTCATCTGTCATGTTCTGGAGCTTACCTAACACCTGCTCTCCAAGCTCCTCCATATCGCTATCCTTTATGTGCGGCATTACCTGTCTAATCTGTCCAATCATATCCGTCCTGTCCTGTGTCTCAAGCACACACATGAAATTGATTTCTTCTACTGTGAATTTACTCATCTTCTTACATCTCCCTCTGTGATTTTTTCTCGGTTTCCTTTTCCGGTGAAGTACGTTCCGCCTTATCCCTCTGCTCTATGACTGCCTTTTTCTCTGCCAACTTCTCCTTTATGGAAATTCTGCCTTTGGTCTGCTCCTGTTCCTTTTTCTCGGCTCCGTTGTTTAATACATTATCAATCATGTTGTAATTCTGTTCGGTAAGCTCCTCCACCTTTGCAAGCGGCTTGTATTCTGCCAGCTTGTCAAGCAGCTCCTTTGCCCTTCTCGCAGTCTGAACCGCTTCACTGTCATCAATCTCCACACCCTCTCCGAAAATGTCCGTTATGCCCTCTCTGACGCCTTCAGAAATGACCGCATTGAGAAAATCATTCAGATACCCGGTATTTCCATTTCTGATGTCCTCAGTGATGTTGGCAACCTGTGCTTCCCTGTCCTCAACCGTATCCTGATACTGATAGGTATCATAATCATAGGAAAACTGGTCTATCTCCGTAGCAAGGATAGCCGCCTGCCACTTCTCCAATGAACCACGCACCTCAATGTCCGGTAACTTGTCAATCAGCTCCGCTATGACCTCGATTGCCTTCGGATCGTCTGTTATGTCCGGTACATAATCCAAGACCTCCAGATCAATGACCTTGCCGGAGAGAATATCCATTTCCACATCCTCATAACGCTCAGTTCCCTCGGTGTGTATGTTGATGCCGATACTCGGAATCCCGCTCATGCGCTCCGGCGGTATGCTTTTCCACACAGCGATTGCTTCCTCCACGCCTGCGATATTCTCATGGAACTCTCCCAGACTGTGAAATTCGCCGCACTCTGCAACCGTTAAGGTAACGGTTTTCTCCGGTGTGGCTTCCACCGCAGACGCTTTCTGCATTGCCTGTTTCTCTGCAAGATAGCTTTCCACTCCCGGAAGATAAGTTGCAAGTGTTCCGGTCTTGCCCTCTGTGATAGGATTGATGTCAACCTTTATGCCGCCGATCATAAGACCGTCCTCGTTAAAGGCATTGAATAGATCATCCTCATGCTCCCTGCCCTTATACTCCACAACCACATCCAGATCGGAGCCTGCTTTCTCCAGTCCTCTGCATCTGCTTCCGGACACCACCACATCCACAAGCTCAACATCTATCTCATACTCGCCAATCTTGGATTGCAGATATGCCCATACCGTCTGCTCTATATCGTCCTGTGTCTGTCCGTTGATCCCGTTAAATAATTCCTCTGTCTTTGCCTTGAAATCAGTAACAACACTGTCTGCTTCCGGTGCTTCTGCCCGGATACGCTCATTTAACTGTTCACGCTCCACCGCTTCTGTTTTCTCCATAAGTTCCTCATAGTCCACCGGAATACGCTTATCCTGTTCTGACAGTCCAAAGTCCTCCAGCACATCCTTTAACGCCGCATAAATGAAAATATCAGGATTGTCATACACACCACCGTCAATCAGCCTGTAATCCGCATCAAAAACGGAATAATCATAGCCCTCCGTACAGGTCTGTATGCTGACAAATTTATCTTTTATGGCAAATGCCATCTGCTCCGGCTCCTTTACCTCAAAATACAGATTGTCCCACTCCGTAATCGGTACATTTTCCTCGATGTGCTTCTGGTTGGCAGTTGGCATTAACTTTTCCATCTTGCCCTGTTCATAGAGCGTATTGAACCGGCTCATATAAAGGGAAATATCATCAAGACCGCCTTGTTTTAATTGATGTTCAAAACGCTGCTTCACAAAGTCTTTCACTTCCTCCGGTGACATATCCCGGTGGACTCTTACTTTTTCGATACCGATACTGTCACTCAACGTCTGCAAATCGTCCATGAAGTGCTTACTTTCCTTTGCTTCACTGCTGTGGGTAAAATCAAGGGACAGGACGTTTTCGTTATTCCTTACATGGATTACATCAAACTCAATGCCATGCACACTGACACCAAAGGTTGTCCTTGCCTTGTCATCACTGTACTGCGCATCCTTGCCACGATAAGTCTGAAATGCTTCCATTGCTTCAGAAATACTGTCAAAACGCTCCAGCTTGCTCCTTTCCGGACTGTTCTCTGCCCATGTGCTTAAATCGGCAATGACATAGTAGGATACCTTGTCATTTTCAATGTCCATGTGCTTCTGAAGCTGTCTTGCTTCCATGATGCGCTCAAGCTGTGCCCTTCCGTTTAACATATAGGAACCGATGTTATTTTCCTTGTTCAAAGGCATATTCGCCATTTCCCGCTCTGATTCATAGAGTGCCGCAGCAGCTTCCTCATAAGTATCGTAATGCACTCCTGCAGGCGTGATGTCCTTGATCTGGTTCTGCAAATGCAAAAGTCTGAAATCCCCGTCCGCATACGGATCGTCAATGGCAAAGTAATTCTGTTCAAAGTCGAGCGTACCGACCTCTCGCCATTCGTTGTAATTGACGAGGAACACTTCATTTTCCCTGTCCGGTTCATCGTTTGCGTGTTCCTGTGCTATCTCCGAAAGTATCTCTGTCGTTTCATCAATGACCGAAGTCTGTTCTTTTGTATGCTCTGCCATAAGCTCCTTTGTAAACTCCGGTACTTCCCTGTAACCAAAGGAATCCACATAATGGCTTGTGTTCTCTCCGTTCTGATGAAGCACCACCACATCGCTGACAGAAAGGGAATGTCCCCTAAAATCTGCGGGGCGATCTATATTAAAGCGGGTGTAAATATCTTCAAGGCTTGTGCCTTCCTCTAACGGTGCGGTATAAAGCAGATCATAATTCTCCTTTTTGACCACAACGCCCTTGCTTTCAAGATAGTCCATTCCCATAAAGTGAATGTCTCTTGCTTCCTCTGTATCTTTGAGCTGATATATGCCAAATCTGTCCTCACTGCCAAATAAAAGCTGTTCTACCCTGTTTGCAAGGCTTTCCTCTAACTCCTGTTTCATACTCTTGTGTTCCAGATAGGCGCTCCAATCGTCCTTTTCCACACCGAAAATGCCCTCATGCTCCTTTAATTCTTCCGAATCTTCAATGAGCGTTTCGGAACCGTCCTCATGGAGCTGATACACAGCCACATCTTCCCCAAAAAGCTCTGTTGCATCTCGGAAAGACCTATCATGCCATCCGGAAGGGCATCAATCTCCGCCTGTGCATCTATGACAGTAAGCGCTTCATTGACAGGCTGATTTTCTATCATGTATGCAAGTTTCTCCGCCAATTCTCTTGTCTTTTCCATATCATCGAGCTTGTAATTGTAATTCACAATCAGATTTCTCTCATCATCCGTAAAGACCGTTGCCCCATGCTCCATGCGGTTGATAAGGTTCTCTGCCTGCTGTATGGCAGACAATTCCGTTGATGCACTCACGCCTGTATCTGCATCGTATGCAAAATCAAAAAACTGCGGTGCGTGTTCATTCAGTCCGGCACTGGAACTAATCAAAGTCATTTCTGCCCCATGTTCTTTCAGATACGCATTATAATCTCCGTCCCACTCACTCTCATTAAGCAGAGCCATATCATAAAGCAGCTTTTTAACTTCGTCCGGGGACATATTTGTGATTTTGGAAATCTCCCATTCGCTTCCCATCGAACCGGAGAATTTTACCACTACATCTCCGGCGGCAATCGGCTCCATAGACTTATCATAGATTGCCTTTCGTTCTTTCATATCCACAAGCTCCTCTGTGTCAGTATTGTAGCGGACATCAAGGTGGTATTCTCCAAATTCTTTTGTATTTTCGTTGGCAATCTCGGTAGTCCATGCCCCTTTACTCTCCAGATATGCTTGAATACTCAGCTTATCGTCCTCACTCATGGCTGAAAGAACGTCCATAAGTTCCTGTCTGTCCATGCCCATAACACTCACAAGACTGTATTTTGTCAGATCATCATTCTGTATCAGAAGTATACTCTCCTTATTCTGCTCCTGCTCCACTGCCCTGTCCTTCTGTAACTCTGCTAACCTGTCCTCAATGCCTGTGATCAGCTCCGAAGCGGTCTTTCGTATGGTATCAAGGGCAGATTTCAATTCTTTCATATCCCGGTCACTGCTCCATCCGGCGATATACCCAAAGGAATAGTCCGAGGTATCAATGCCGAAGTGCTGGCACACCGTATAGGCAACGCTCTCTGCTTCCACTTCCTGCGTGTTGCGGTCTTTGTCTAAGACCGCATCTATATCCTGATTCCGTTCCCGATCATGGAGCTTTGCGTGTGCCACCTCATGGATAGCGGTCTTTACGGTCTGACTCTGGCTCATGCCCTCCTGTATGGCAATCCTGTGGTCTGTGGTATGGAAATATCCCTTTACCTCCCCTTCTATATCTTCATAGGTAATGGGAACCGGGGAAACCTCCGTAAGTGCCTGCATAAAATCCTCGTAGTCCTCCACGCTTCCCGAAAGCTCATTTACCCCTATATCCGGCAACTCCTTTCCGTCCGTCTGTGACACGTCAAAGACCGGAACCACACGAAAGGCGGGTATCTTAATCTCTACTTCCTCCGTAATGGGCATTCCGTTCTTGTCAAGCATAATCTCTCCTGTTACCGGATCAAGTTTCTCCTGTTCTTCCTTAATCTTGTATGGTGCCGGGGCAAGAATACGGATACCCTTTTCCCCTTTCTTAACATGCCTGTCAAAATTTTTCTGCCAAGCCTTGAATCCGGCCACTAACGTAGCGTCAGGCTTTTGCATTGCGATTAACATGGTGTTGTTAAAGCTGTAAAAGCCGGAAATGTAAAGATCACAGCGAAAGTTGGAGATAAGACGGCTGAGTACGCTTTGAAAGTAACAGCAAAAGCAAACGGTACAAACAATAAGAATGAGAAACCGGCTGACGGCGGTGCAGTAAAGACCGGAGATAGCAACCACATCTCAGGTTTCGTAGTAGCAATGCTTTTATCCATAGCAGCGATTGTAGGCGTAGTAATTTTCAAAAAAAGAACGCATAGATAAAAGTTAAAAGAAAGCTCCTTGTTGGCGACTGACCGACAGGGAGCTTTTTGGTATCAGAAGAAAGAAAAACAGTAGATGATATTGTATTTCTTTTGATACCAAAAAGCTCCGAAAAGGTGCAAAAAATATATGTTATAAAAGGGAAAGAGCGTAAGGAGAATAGAGGTTGATGAGAGGAAAAAGAATAAAACAGTTTATTTTAATTTTATGCATGGTCTGTCTTTTCGGAATGAATGTTCAGGCGGAAGATGTATATACGGAGTTTCATGTAGATAATCAAAAAGGAAAAGCGGGAGACGTCGTAACAGTTCCGGTAGAGTTTAATACAGGCCAGGAAGTCGGCGGCTTTCAGATCTCTATTTATTATGACAAAGAAGTTCTGGAATTTCAGTCGCTGGAGGCAGGAGATTTGATTGAAAAAGCCGGAGGCGGAATATTTGATTATAACCATATTGAAGAATCATCAGAAATAATCGTTGTGTATGTAGTTCCGGATACAGTGAAAAATGAAGGATCTATCGTTGATTTGAAGTTTAAATTAAAAAAAGACTGTACGGAGAAGCTCCCAATCGGAATGAAGCCGGATGAAGTGGTAGACAATACGGAGTCCAGTAACCCGATTACAGGAGAAGTTTCCGGTGTGGATAAAGAATTTCAGGAGAAAGTTGTGGGAGATCTTGCCGTAGTTTCAACAGATCAGAACAAATCAGACAGATCGAAGTCGGACGATAAATCGGACAAAAAATCAGATAAGGATAAAGACAAGTCAAAATCTGAAAAGGAATCAAGCGATGATAAAAAAGATTCGTCCGAATCAGGTGAGAAAGGGAAAGGTGACAGCGGGAAAAAAGATGCTGATAAGGCGGATAAAGATAAGAAATCGAAAAAATTATCAGCTGAAGATTTTAAAGCGCTGGCTGCATTTTTCGGAGTTATGATTTTATCAGGCGTCGTTGTTTACTTGATAAAGAAGAAAAACGGAAACAAACAAAAGTAAAAACAAGTCAGAAAACAGTGATAAAAATAAAATCAGAAAATAGCGATAAACAAATAAAAGCAAGTAAAAGCTGCGAGAGCGGGGGCGGGATAAAAATGCTGATTTTAATGACGTGTATAGTGATAGTCGGAATATTGGGCGGCGGGTATTATGTATCGGTGTCTGCGGTAACCGGAATCGTACTGACCGGAGTTTTGTTTTACAGAATGTATGTGAAGAAGCGTATCACAGCAGCGTGGGATCTGAATATGGCTGCCTTTGCCGTGCTTGTGTTCGGATATCTTCTGTCTTGTTTATGGGCGGTGGATTCGGGAATGGCTCTTATGGGAGTCGTGAAGTTCCTTCCGTTGTTATTGTTCTACGTACTTGTATCGGGTCTGACGGACGAAAGAGAGAAAATGATCGCGTCTCTTCCGATGCTTGGATGTCTTATGACTGCTTTTTCATTTGTTATGATGCAGTTTGAAGTTTTTGAACAATGGGTATCGGTTGCAGGCAGGTTGTCGGGATTTTTTCAATATCCGAATACATATGCATTGTTTATGCTAATCTGTCTGATTCTTGTAATGTGGAGATTTGATTACAAAAAAATTGACTGGCTCGATATCGTGTATGGTGTTGCCGCTGTATTTGGAATTATTATGAGCGGAAGCCGTACGGTATTCGTATTAACTGCTGTTGCCGTTATATGGGTGTTTGCGGCAAAGTCCTCGGGGAAAAAAGTTATTATTTCAGTGTTTGCGGCAGGCGCCGTTGTGGCGGTGATATTGGCTGTTGCAGCAGGAAGCGCAGGTATTCTTGAGCGATTTACAAATATTTCCTTCGGAGCAAGTACGTTTCTCGGAAGAATTTTGTATGTGCAGGATGCGCTCCCGCTTATATTAAAACATCCTTTCGGACTCGGATATTATGGTTATTACTTTATACAGCAGTCAGTACAGACTGGTGTGTATACAGTTGTAAATGCACATAATGAATTGATTCAGATCTTGCTTGATGCAGGCGTGATCCCGGCGGTATTTATGGGCGCGGCGGTTTTACGTTCTGTATTTACGAAGAGGACGCAAAGCCGGAACAGGATCGTTCTTAGCATTATGATCTTACATAGCTTGTTCGATTATGACTTTCAGTTTCTGGCGATGGGATTTGTGCTGATCCTGTTTCTTGACATGCGGAATATTAAGACGCAGAAAGTGCCTGTTTTAACCGGAACGGTTGTAGGTCTGACCGGGGCGGCGGCAGCGGCGCTTTCGATTATGTGCGGGGTTTCGGACGTTTGCTATACGTCGGGAAATTATAAAGCGGCTGAAAAAGTTTACAGTGGAAATACAATGGCGCAGCTGGCTCTTCTTACGAAAGCGGATAAGGCAGAGGAAATGAAAGCGATTGCGGAAAAAGTGATCGTGGATAATCAGTCTGTGTCTCTTCCATATAGTGCATTGGCACAGGCGGCTTTTGCGGATGGGGACGTAGAACAGTTTACGGAATATAAATTAAAAGCGATTGAACTTGCGCCGTATCAGTATGAAGAATACGAGAATTATCTTGAAGTTTTAGTATACTGCAATGACCTGTATCACCAGATGGGCGATAAAGACGGGGTAAGATTTTGCGTGGAAAAGGCAGAAGAAATCCCGAAGATGCTGGAGCAGGTAAAAGAAAATACGAGCGCGCTGGGCTGGAAGATCGTAGATCGTCCGCAAGTGACATTGTCTCATGAGAATCTTGAGATCATTGAGGACATGAGGAGGCGGATGGATGAATAAAAAGAGAATTGTCGGGGTCGCATTGGCTGTCGGAGCATGTGGAGTCCTTGCGGCGGCGGGGATGATGCTTAGCAAAAAAAGTGGAGCGGTCGTGCTTGATCAGGCCGGAAATGAGATTGCAAAACTTATATTGCAGGACGGAAAGATCAGTTATGAGTGTGAAGACAAATATCAGTCTTATGCGGATATCGTTTCGCAGGAAGCGGTCAAAATGATTCAAGAGCGCGAAGGTGTGAATGAAAAAACTGCGGCAAAAATACTGGCAGACAGAGAAATAACAGTGAAAACATGGCTCGACCGGG
>OHIB01001089.1_pt1 | contig 11129 bp, 9 predicted proteins | sample 1568181 | NCBI WGS metagenome assembly OHIB01 (sample SAMEA3879506, study PRJEB24766) | human gut metagenome | biome: human-associated habitat; feature: feces | place: USA | collected 1985/1987
ATTTCTGTGCAAGCTTTGCTCCTTTTTTCTGTTACCTATGTATTATAGCGCTACAGTTACCAAAATGTAAAAATCATTTGGGTGAATGGACTCGGATGAAGAAGTGGGCTATACTGAAATCAAAAACACCGAAGAAAGAGAAAAAACTTGGAGGAACCCTATGCAGCATAAAATATCGGGCTTGATAGCAGCAGCGCTGTGCGTTGTCATGCTGTTTACCAGCTGCCGGCACGCAGAGCAAGTAGAGCCGGCAGACGTGAGCGGCGTCATGAACAACGCAGCGGCAGATGTGCTGCCTTTGCAGGAAGAAACGGCAGCAGCCACCAAAGGGCCAGCTGCGGAACCTGTGGCGCTGCCGGAATCAATCGACCCACTGGGCTTTTACAGAGCACAACAGGAGGAAGGTCTCACCGCGGATCTGGCAGCCGAGAAGTACAACGCAAAATACGAAAGGATAGCAGGCCTATACGAAGTCAAGAACGTTTATCTCGATGGGTGGGACGCCCGGCTGTGGCTCCAAACCAATGAAGACAGCACGAGAATCAAACAAGTGATGCTTGCGTACCTGTATTATTCACGCGTATATGATGCGTTGTATAGTGAGATTGTTGCTGTGCTGGGTGATGCCGACGAGCTTTCTATATATGATGACTATTATAATCGCGTCCCAATCGAAGCGTATGATTCGGACGAGCACCCGTTTGCCATCTGGAAATTGGGAGACTATACGTTGGAGCTTGGCGTAAACCCACCGGGCAACATGGCACAAGGGGCTTACCTGGTGGCGTTCCAGGGTGACGAGTGCGATTATGAAATGACCGGCTTCTTCTACGAGCAGAAAGGTCCCTGTTGCCCGCATGAAACGAACTTCCATTTTACGGAGGAATGCATTTTTATGGATCCGGAACTGTTCCGGGGCGATGCTGCAGCAATCTTTGAAAAATACCGGGCAACGAACGCATATAATGGGGAAAGGTCCCGCAGATATCCGGACGACTATAGTTATCAGTATAATTATGTCGTGGATGGGATTGATTATCTCGGTCAAAGCGCACGCTTTGTATTTAGAGAATCCGAATCCGGTTCCGGAAAGCTCTACCATGCGGGCTATGAGATCGACATTACAAATGCCAGTGCAGATACTGTAAAGGGTATTATCCTGCAGATTTACGATGCGTTCCTTACCTGCTCCGCTACTCCAAGTGACTCGGATGCCGATCCACATACATTAGGGGTTGAAGCGTTTGATGCGAGGACCTGGGATATGGATCACTATATTTATTATGATCTGCGGCTTGATTTGGAGAATTTCACATTGCGATGCTCCTCAAACATACGTTGGAAGAATCCGCATCAGTCAACAATTGATTTGTCGTGGTCTTACTAGGTGGCTTCATACTGTCACTCCAAATATCATGTGAGCAGCTGTAATATTGATTTTTTTGAATTAGCATAAAGTTACAGCGCCATACTATTTCAATGCAGATTCACTGAATTAAACGAAAGGAATACTGACCATGCAAAGTATTTGGAACAAACGATTTGCGAATTTGAGAGCACGAAAAAGCTGTGCGGCAAAATCAGAGTGCCGCAAACTCAAAAACACGATTGCCATATTTACCTGCATGTTGGTTTTCATGCTATATGGGTGTAGCAAACCGGGCATCTCAGAGCCCATTGGGGGGAATGCAAAAGATGAAACCGCTCCGCTCTTCCCTGCTTTGGCGCTTATGGATGCTGCGTCATTTGACCGGCTAAAGATAGCGGAAACAGACACGGTTACATGTCTCACCTCCGGTGCATACCTCTCGGATTCGGCAGACGGGAACCTGGGCATTCTTTTCGGTGAAGCGCTGGATGAAAAAGGTGTGCTGTCTTTGGGAAAAGCTTCTGTGGGACAAATGCCGGATACTCTGAAGGCCTTTTGGGGAAATCATGGTATTGATATGGTCGAGCCGGAATTCTGGCCTGACCGTTCTATCACGAGCGCCGCCTTTGAAGATGCCGGAGAGCCGGGCACGGAATACTGTCATTTGCGTCTCTCGTGTGGCCTTATCGATACGGTCTATGTCATATTCCAAAAGATGGACTCAGAATATATTCCCCGTTATGTTCTGGTGAATAATTGCGAAAGGCCGGAAGCGTTTGCCTACACCATGTTTTCCGGGATGGATTGGGCTGTTTACCGTTCAACCAGTGAAAGGGGAACCGGCGTATCCGAAACTACCGTTTCCTGGCTGGACCTGTCTAAAGGAAAGCATGAGCTTATTTATGCTGAGCATCGAACCGAACAGGAAAGCTTTATCAACCAATCCTGTCCGAGCCAGACAATCGAAAGTACATTGCAGAGCATAGAGGATGATTGCCTCCACTTGGAGGTGGCGATGTGCTTTGAGCTCTCATCAGAAAGCAATACTTTAAGCCGCACCGAAAAGAAAACCGATATGGCTATATATTATAACCCAGAAATAGGCGGTTTCTATATCAAATTGCCTCCTGAAGCCTATCTCATTTCTCCTCTGCAGTTGGATCCAATCAGTCTGCAGGAATACCTGCTTATGTTTGATAGCTAAGTTGCAGGTGGTCTGGGAGTGTCACTACAAATGATTGGTTGCCTCACGTAAAATGTGCTCAATGCTAGCAGTGAGACTATAAAAAGAAAGAGGTAACTTACTTATGTCGATAGTATTGACCGATGCCCTTATACGGCAATGGGCAGAAATCATTCCTGAAGAAGACTATAATACCGAATTGGGGCTCCCGACGACCTCACGTTCAGATGCAGAGCTTCTTGCAAGAACAATACGTGCAGAAGAGTCCGACTTGCAAGCCTTAGAATGTGTAGCTCAGGAGATGTTAAACCGCAAACGTTTTCGTAGCGTATTCGGTGGCGATCATATGAGTTGGAACATTGTTGGTGGCCATTCTGTTGAATGGGCTTCTTGGCGAGAAGTCCTTTATGTCAACATGGCTTATACATCATTAACGGATGGTTATCATCCGCTGACCGCAAATCCCATGGAAGTATCTGCGGGCAATACAGTAGCAAATACGCCTATTTCAGCTCAGTGGAGACGAGCTTGTGAGCTTGCAGCCGAATTGTGCAACATGGACACGCTCTATGAAAGTCGGCTCAGCTGCAACCCTGCAATAAATGACCAAATGTATCATCGTGGATACAGACGCTCGCAAATGGCTGATCTGTTGGAGGATATGGGGCTATCGGATGCAGCTGATATTAACGGAGCAACACGCGCAAGCGGAACCGTAAAAGGTAAGACCGCGTACCAGATGCTTTCTATGGGGACATCGATTTTTTTTAATGACGAAAACTCTGCTGGAAATGACATCTGTAATAACTATCTTCCAATCACGGGGGATCCAAGTACTAACAGTGGAATTCCGACTTTTACAGCCGGTGAACTGCTGGAATTCCTGAAATCACGTATTGGCTGCGGCTATACTCTTGGAACATATGGCCAAATATGCACCCAAGACCTGCTTGAGAAAAGAATGGCAGATGATCCGAACAATGAAGATGCTGATTATCTTGGAAGCTGCACCAGATGGATAGGCAAACTTGTGACGGATTGTTCAGGGCTCATCGAATGGTTTTTGCTCAAAAAAGGAGTAACGAATTGCGATACTTATTCTGGTGGCATGTATAAGCAATGGTGCTCTGAAAAGTCAACAAACATGAGTATTATGCCTAAAATTCCAGGGGTTATCGTATTTAAAAGGGGAAGCTCTGGAGTTAAGCACATAGGCGTATATGTGGGGAAAGACAGAATAATTGAAGCAAAAGGAAAAATGTATGGCGTTGTTGTCACTCAGTTTTCGAGTGATTCTGGATGGAATGCCTGGGGAATGTTCGATTGGCTTGACTTGAATTTGAAAGAGAGTGATGTAGAACAGCTCCCTCTTGTAAATGATGCACTCACCTACGGCCCCCTGCCGGGCTATCCGGATATCCGTTCGTCCGCAGCAGAGGTTGTACAGCATACCGGAAGCTACAACAGTCCGGTTTATAGAAAAGGAGACAGTGGGGACAAAATCGAGATGATCCGCCGCAGATTCTGGGCAACGGACAGCAGCTTTGCCGTCAACAATTTCTTTGACGATACTCTGGAGAGCAAAATCAAGGTGTTCCAGACAGCAAACGGCCTTACGTCGGATGGCATCGTGGGCTCCGGCACATGGAAAGTGCTTTTCCCAGTGCTGAAAAAGCGCACCGGCTCCCAGGCGGGCGCGCGCGAAATGCAGGCGCTCCTCAACTACCAGAACTATCCCGTTGGAACCCCGGATGGGCTTTTCGGAACAGGGACGGAAACCGTTCTGAAAGCCTACCAGCAGGCCCGACAGCTGGATGCAGATGGTATTTGCGGAGAAAAGACTTGGCAGTCTCTCACACTTGAAGAACCGTTTGAAACGGAAGTGCTTATCGACCAGAACGGAGATTCTACTGCCCTCTGTGAGCTGGGCGATAGCAATGATGTTGTACGGCAGCTCCAGCAGAGGCTTGCAACGCAATATGCGCTGGATATAACGGGCACATATGACAACACAACGGACCAATATGTGCGTGCGTACCAAACGGCAAACAGCATCACGGCAAATGGCATTGTAGGTCCAATCACCTGGAATAAACTGTTTCCCATTCTTAAAATGGGACGCGGAACCAAAGATCAGGTTCGGGCGCTGCAAATGCTGCTTTATCGGCAGAAGCATGGGCTTCTCATAGACGGAGTATTTGGCTCCGGAACACAAGCTGCGGTGAAAGCATATCAGACATTGCGGAACCTGACTTCAGACGGCATTGTTGGTGCTAATACATGGGCTTCTCTGTGTTTGGCTACTCCACCTGCAGGAAACACGCTTTACTTTGGTACAGGCGGCAGTTCGAGCAGTTCAAGCACTATCTATCGCCAGGGTGATACGGGCACAGCGATTCATCAGATCAAACGCCGCATGGCTGTTGAAAATATGTTTGCTGGAACCGTGGACGCAACCTTTGATGCCGAACTTACTTATGCTGTGAAGGTATTCCAGGCAAGTGAAGATATCCGCGTGGATGGCTTAGTTGGCCCTGCAACGTGGAGTCTGCTATTCCCGATTGTGAGGAAGCAGACTGGCCAGCAGGAAGGCGCTAAAGCTGTACAGGCATTGCTCAACCTCAATGGCTACAGTGTTGGCACGCCCGACGGTCTATTTGGCACAGGCAGTGAGAATAAGTTGAAACAGTTTCAAACTGCAAACGGTCTTACCTCTGATGGCATATGCGGCGCAGCTACCTGGGCAAAGCTCTGCGAGGTGTAAATCTAATTAAGCGCGCATAATAGTGAGGCCATAATACACAAATTATGGCCTCATTCTTAAGCAAAATAAAAAGATAATGTCCTATGGAATCAACTTGGCAACATAAAGGATACGTCATATGGTGCCGGGTATAAACTTCACAAAACTGAAAGGGTAATCATCTTCACTTGAGCGACAGAAGCGGAAGGCAGAAGGCTTATATAATGTTGCGTCAGGCTTGGCGCAGCGTTTTTTTGCCGCATGCAGTAATATTATATTCAGATAATGCCTCACTGCTCGTAATGCCTGAAAAAAAGGAAGATGACTCGTCATTATTACAAGAGTTAGCGCAAATGCTCCAGCTTCAGAGTACTTAAGCATGGATCCCATTTTCATTTTTATTATGGAACATATGAGCCTTCGCGTACATTTCCATGGTCGGAAACTCATTTTTCTTCAAAGAGTAGTTTTCCCAATATCAGGGAATATCGTTGTTAGCTAGTCAACGCATGCATTGTCGGACGATATTGAGCTTGTAGGCAGTAAAGGGAATACTTCATCCAATTCGTACTTGCTTCTAAAGAACGTTATAACGTTTGCGGTATCTTGATTAAATTTTCCATGAACGGGAATGGTGTAACCGAACCTTCAGAAAAAGAAAGCCTTTTCAGAACGTGATCGCTCGCTCCAATGAAACGAAGAATATGAGCGAAGACCTGTGCGGATATTATGTCTGCACAGGCCCTCGAATCATTATGCTGCTTCTGTTGCTGCACAGGTCAAGTAGCGCCTCTTAATCGAAAGGACTTCCTTCCCTCAGACAGTTATGGATTTCTTATCAGATGTGCTATTTTCATTAACATATTAACGGGAGGCTACCTTACAAGGAAAGCGTTGCCGTCTTTATCTCCGGTATAGTTTAATACCTCTGTCATAGTATATCCTTTATTGATCCAATCAAGGAATTTGCTATAATCAACCTGATAAAGATGGTTGCTAGACATACTGCGATTCGCGGTGCTTCCGACGGTTACTGACCCGTTGGAATTATAGGTAATGGGATATCCGAGCGCAGTAGAAATGGCGGAGCCATTAACAAGAGCCTTAGCAAGAGATACAGCATTGTTCCATGCAGCGTTTATATAGGAACCACTTGAATTACCGCGTCTGGGGACAAGAGCTCGTTGCTTAGTACCATCGGATGGCCATGCATCATATCCATCACTCATGTCGCAAGTCCATGCGGAGGATGGTACAGTACTATACTGGCTTTCACATGTTATTACTCCCATCCATTTATTAGACGCATTTGGGTTTTTGAAGGCGCTTCGACTTGAACGGTTATAAATAACCCTTGCCACGCCTTGACGAGCATTATTGTTGTCGTTATCTTCTGCAAATATGACGCGTGCAAGAGCGTCAATACGCTTATCTGTAGTGTTCCACCATCCGGAAGTTGCAAGTGTATTACGAGTCCAAAGAGATGGATCACTGCATATCGAAGCTCCATATTTGAAAGCGTCGCTTTGGTATACTGCATCGAGCGCAGTCAACGTGTTTTTTCCAACCACCCCATCCACAGAGCTGCTGGACATTCCAAAGATGGTACGCTGAAATCTGCGTACGGCCAACCTTGTAGAAGCTGCAAAGTAACCGTCGATAGATAGTATATACCCACAGTTACTAAGGCGCGTCTGCAAGGTCTTTACGCCATCAGAATACGATGCAGATCGTCCTTCGTATTTGTATGTTCCATTGCCGCTTTTTACCTGCGCATATGAATAATCACTATTCGCCATATCAAAAATCTCCTTAATCTTTTATAAAATCGATAAAACATTCAGAGGCCTCTGTATTTTTATCTATACTCATTGTAGGTCAAACGCTGTCCTCGATATAGTGACAATATTGAGCCATCATGGTAAAATAACGAATCGGCACATTATTGTAACGCATTATATAATGGACGGGAAGGGATAAGGCATGAGGCGATATATTTGTTTTTTATTGGCGGCATTGAGCATGGCGTTCCTATGTTCGTGCGGCGGATCAAATACAATGCAAGAGAAACCTAAATTACCCGAGTCCAGTCCGATGCCGGATGCTGCGGATAATAAACCCATTGTAGATCAAACTGAGCAAAAGCCTGCCGAACAACTCTCCACGGCGGTCAGCATTACCAAGAACGATGTCGATATTGATGGCGATGGGGTTGCTGATAGCGTACATGCGTACTCTACGGATCTTTTTAAGCTGCCGTTTTATGTTGATATTTCATTAAGCGCAGACAACACTACATACCATACGTCGGTCAATACAGACTGCCTTGATACGGGCAATAAATTGTGCATTGCCGATATTACAGGCGATGGTGTACCGGAGATAGTTTTTCCTGACCTTGGAGGAACAAGCACCAGAGGTGAGGTCTCGGCGGTCGCACTTCAGATGAGCGGCAACGGTGTCAAACGAATAGAAGTATTTAAGGACGGTTTTTTTCACAAAGAAGGCAGGAACTTTACTTCAAGTGAGGTGGCAGCCGACTTTACGGCTCTAAAGCTTGTGTACAGCATAAAGAGCTATCCTTCCGGCAAGGAATACGAGATAGACCTGAGCGATGCGGCGAAGTTGCTTCCGGAGCATAATGAAGGTTACTATTCAAATGTATTCTTTTCATTCGTGACGTTGGCAGGCGACGTTGTGGAGTTGAGCGGTGGCAAATATGGAATACAGGTCAAAACAGTAATCGAGGCAGACGCTGAAAAAGCAGATGATGGCGATACGGACTTCCTCAGCAGGTATTATTTATATTCCACATTAGAGTATGTGGAGGGAGAGTGGCTTGTGGTGGATGAATACATACTGCATGAGGATTCTTAGCTTATTCCTCGACAGGGCGCTACAGTTCACCTTATCAATACAAAGCAGTCATATTAATCAGCAATAGCTATAACCATATACTTTCCCGGCGCGTTCCCACTATACCGAAACGGATAGCAGGTGACCAGTACTAATATATCTCCTTCTGCCGATGGCAAGCGCCAATCGGCAGTGTTTTCAAATATGGTTATTTCAGAAACACTATAGACCACTACTTTTCCGTTCGGGTAAGTGAAGATGATTTCGTCGCCAATCTTCACTTTCTCCAGTGGACGCAAATGCTTGTGATTGCGATGACCGAGTATCACGCACATCCCATCCTCTCCCGGCAGCGAGCTATCTGGCAGCCAGCCGGGAGAGGTAGCGAGGGTATGTTCGTCTACATCAGCAGCAATGGGGATTTCTTTTCGGCCTATGGTGAGCGTTCCGAGACAATGCGTCATTGGGGAAGTATTGATATGTTCGTCTACTTGCTCATGCTTGTTGACCCCAGTGGCCTCGGTTTCGGCCGGTACTGACGCGGCATAAGGGGCAGGAGTTCTAACAATAGTTGTTCCCGTTGCCCACAGAGGCACATAATCTTCCTCGGTGGCTGTGATCTTTGCCTTAAAGCACAGCCAACCTAAAGCAATGGCTGATATGGCAAGGACAGTAAACAGCAATGTTTAAAAAATGCTTTGTTTATTCATCGTAGAATACCTCCGTCTTTATTTCGTGACCTTCGAGCTCTATTTCCCGCCAAGCCTTTTCATGTCCACCCTGGCGCAATCATATCATCGTGTCCAGGGTATCTATCCAAACTATGTGGCTCAATGTCATATGCATTGTCCATATGTGCTATATGCCTACGTGACATCTTTAGTTGCACAACTTATCTATCCAACGTGCGGACGGGCATATAGCACGATAGGCCAATTCTCATTGCTCCAAATATCGCGCAGCACCACGTGGCCCTTTGATGTGCTTGCGTCAACAATACGCCCGTTGCCGATGTAAATACCCACATGATGGATCTCATTCCAACGCCCACAGCGGCAAGAAGTTTTGCTCCAGAACACCAAATCGCCGAGCTGGAGAACGGATGAGGATATGGTATAGCTGTTGTTGTAGCAATACTGCGCCTGCGTCACCGATGTGCCAAGGATAGATACCCCTGCCTGAGCATAGGCTTTAACCTGTCTGGGGGAAGGCTTGTGGGCAGGGTTTCCTGACGTACAGGCTGTTCCCGTTCTACGGTCGGTTCGAAAAGGTCATCTAACGGCCTGATGCTTATGCGCCCTGCGCTGCTCTCATAGTTCGCAATAGTCGTCGCGCGTTGGCGTGAGCGCCTTCCTTCAACTCCTTTGCTCACTGGGCTTCCGTTTCGCTTCATCCGCCACTGGCGGCGCTCAACTCCGCCCATTCGGCATTTTGTATCACCTCCAGCGCCAGATTTGCGTATGCTTCGGCCACCTTGCCCTTGGGATCGTGCTGGAATATGCTTTTCCCCTCGGCTCCGCACTCCATGGCGCGGACGCTCATGGGTATCTCGCTCTCGAACACCTTCACGCTGCCGCCATAGGTAGAACGGATGAGATCGACAACATCCTTGGTGAAATTGGGGCGCTTATCCATCATGGTGACGAGAACGCCCTCTATCTTGAGGTCGGGGTTCATTTTGCGGCGCACCTTGCTGTAGGTCTGGAACAGCAGTTCAAGGCCCTTTGCCGAGAAGAACTGTGGTTGGGTAGGTATCAGCACGCTGTCCGCCGCAACGAGGGCGTTGATGGTCAAAATGTTTAGACTTGGCTGGCAATCGATGAGGTGAGCGCCGGTGCGCCGCAGGCGCAGCAAAACCATCCAGTGAATGGTTTTGAAGGCAGTGAACGGGCAAACTGCCCCAGTTTGCCCCGAGTCGTGTCAAATGAGCAGGGTTTCATACCCGGAAAGCTGGATGGATGAGGGCATGAGGTCGATCCCTTCGGCATGCCATATTACGCCCTCGGAAGGATCGATGGGCTGTTCCGCGATTGCCTTGTCGATAACGTCGGCAATGGTGTACTGTAGGTCGTCCGGGTTCTGCCAGCCGAGGCTCATTGTGAGGTTTGCTTGCGGATCGAGATCAATGCTCAACACTTTCTCGCCTTGCCGGACAAGGGCGGCGGCGAGGTTTACGGTGGTGGTTGTCTTAGCGACGCCGCCCTTTTGATTGACAATTGCGATTACTTGGGACATGGAATGCTCCTTTCGGTGTTGTGATACTAAGCCGGGCTTGAGCGTTATATCTCTTTTCCAGCAAAGTAATAATATTTACGGAGGAGTATGAGGTGAGCGCCGGTGCGCCAAGGGCGCATCAAAACCATCCAGTGGATGGTTTTGAAGGCAGCGAACGGGCAAACTGCCCCAGTTTGCCCCGAGCGAGCGAAGCGAGTGGGGAACAGCCTGCCCCGATTCCCTCATCGGCAGGAAAAACCGGGTTTGTCTGCAAAAGAGCAGACTACTCCCTGTAATGCGACGAATTGGGAAAAAGGATAATTGTAAACAAACTGAAAACAGGTGAGATTGGATCAAACAAAAGCAAAAAGCTGCTTCAAAGGCACGACCACGTGCCTTCAAAGCGGCTTTATATCTATATTAAAGCCGCTATATCCAAAATATCTACGGTAAGCCGTTCGCGCCGCGAACGCGCTCTGGAAACGAAAAAGCCCAGACAACGTCTGGGCTTTTCGGGTGAATATCTTTTTTGGCGCACCATGTTGGTAGCGGCGATGTGACTCGAACACATGACACTCCGGGTATGAACCGAATGCTCTAGCCAACTGAGCTACGCCGCCATATGGGATGCGCACATCTTACGACGTGCGCACCGTGTGGTTGCGGGGGAAGGACTTGAACCAACGACCTCCGGGTTATGAGCCCGACGAGCTACCAACTGCTCTACCCCGCGATATTCTGTTCTGTGGTGCCGGTGACCGGAC
>OHIB01001092.1_pt1 | contig 11111 bp, 9 predicted proteins | sample 1568181 | NCBI WGS metagenome assembly OHIB01 (sample SAMEA3879506, study PRJEB24766) | human gut metagenome | biome: human-associated habitat; feature: feces | place: USA | collected 1985/1987
CAGTTATGGAGATATGGATGTAGCCATTCCAAGGGATCGTAATGGTGATTATGAACCACAGCTGATTAAGAAGTATCAAAATACAGTAACTCAGGACATGGAAGAAAAAATACTTTCTATGTATGCCAAAGGGAATGACAACCGGCGATATTGAATCTCACATGCGCGAATTATACGATATTGATATTTCTGATGGTTCAATCAGCAGGATCACAGACAAAATTTTGCCAATTGTAAAGGAATGGCAGGAGCGTCCTCTGGAAGAAGTGTATGCAGTTGTATTTATGGATGCAATCCACTATCGTGTTCGCAGCGAAGGTCGTATTGTAAAACGTGCGGTTTATATCGCTCTTGGTATCGACATGAATGGGAAAAAGGATGTCCTTGGAATGTACGTAGGCGAAAACGAAAGTGCAAAGTTTTGGCTTTCAATCATGAATGGATTAAAAAACCGCGGAGTTGAAGATATACTTATTGCATGTGTTGATGGTTTGAATGGATTTCCACAGGCAATTGAGGCTGTTTATCCTAAAACAGAGATCCAGCAGTGCATCATCCATCAGATCCGTAATTCAACGAAGTTTGTTTCATACAAAGACATCAAAAAACTGATGGCTGATCTGAAGCTTGTATATGCGGCTCCAACGGAAGAAACAGCTTTAAATGAGTTAGAATTGTTCAAGGATAAATGGGATTCCAAGTACCCGAAAATCTATAAATCCTGGAATGATAACTGGGCGACCCTGTCCACTTATTTCAAATATCCGGAGGCAGTAAGACGGCTGATTTATACCACAAATGCCATTGAATCGCTAAATTCATGCTATCGCAGGCTAAACAAGCAGAGAAGCGTATTCCCCAGCGATACGGCGCTTTTGAAGGCTTTGTATTTAGCGACCCACGAGATAGCCAAGAAGTGGACTATGCCGCTGAGAAACTGGGGCAGAGTTTTGGGAAAATTGGAAATTATGTATCCCGACAGACTGACTGCTGAAGAAACTTGACAAATTACGGTAGTTATTGTATACTGTAAAAAAAGGAGCGGCTGTTTTTCAAGCCGCTCCACAACATCGTTTTTTATCACAGTTGGTGAATTTACAGAGAATTTTTCGCAGGGCCACCTGTTGCCGAGAATTTCTTCGGCTTGCTGAAAACAGAGCTTCTCTATTTGCAGGAATTTCATTCTGTCGAGCATTTTATTGAAGAGCTTCATGAATACATAGAATGGTACAACAACAAACGCATCAAGCTTAAGCTTAATGGTCTATCTCCTATAGATTTCAGACAGGAAGCTGCATAACAAAATTTTCTTTTGAATCTTTGTCTAACTTTTTGGGGTCAGTTCAATTTCGCTAAAAAAAGTGCTATTTTCGCCAAAAGTATTGACATAACATCCATGATATTGATAAAATAGTTATATAAAGGGGGCTTATTTATGAAAATAATGGCTTTTGCAACAGCTTTAACATTGGCATTGGGCGCACTGACGCTTCCGTTTTCTGAAAGCGGATATAATTTTGCCTACAAAGCTGCTGCTTCCGCACAGGCCGGTACGAACGATTTTAAATATGACAGCGCAGATATTTTTACTGCCGATAGCTTGCTTGACAGAGCGATCTTGCCTGACGGAGAAAGGATCTTTGACCATGACCCTATACTGGCATATACGCCTACTACCCGTGATTGGCTGTTTAAACAAACGGCGGAAGAAGTAGTAGACAACAGTTGGCTTATCTCGGCAGACACGCTCTGGCTGAATGCTGAAAAGGCTTTCAGTTTTGAATTTGTAGGCGAAGATTCGGTGTTTACAAGACAACAGTTTGTATATGAAACAATAATCATGGATTACCTTACATATCAGTATCAGTCAGACGAGTTTAAATCTGATATTGAGAAATCCACTACAAAATTCATGTATAAAATTGAAAAGAAAGTCTTAGACAATGAAATTTTAAGTGATGAAGCTTTTGACAACAATGTCAAAAGAGGACGCCGCTGATTTTGCTAAAGAGCAGAATTATCTAAAGAGATTTAACGAAGTCAATGTTTCGGCTTATGACTCACTTATTGATGGTGCAGAAACTGCTAAAGATTATTTTAAAAAGCTTTCAAAGCTTATGGCTCTTCAGGAAGCAAGCACTACAAGGCTTGATTTTCTTCAGAAGATCAAAGATAATACCGACGATAAGGCTCTTATAAAAGCCATTGACGATATTACTGCTAAGTATAACGACGAACTAAGCAATGTTGTATGGAACGAATTTTTGCAGACCGGAATGGAAACGTTCAACGGAGTAGTCTGGGATTCGATCAAAGATTTTTTTAAGAAAAAATTTAAAATTGAAATACCCGGTTTTTCTAATATAAAGCTCGGAATGGCGGGTATCGACTGGGCGTTTAATGAAAAAGGCATGGCTGAAAGCAGAATACAGCTTACCATCCTATACATTATCCATGCAGATGTGATGCAGACGTATATAGATATGCGTGACAGCTATATCAACAGCGGCACGGAGGAATCGGCGCAGGAATTTGTAAACGCATATTCGCAGTACCTTGCTTTCATAGCCTACTCATCAGGTATTACGAAAGAATACCTTGGCGAAACGCTTATTGACGGCGCGTACAACTCAATAAAGAATCTGTTTTCGTCAACGAATCTAACCGCATATAATGACTATTGCAGTGCGCTTAACAGCGAGATAAGCATATGCCAAACGCTGGATAAATACGTTGGTCTGGCAAAAGATTTTTATAACAAGATGTCGGGCTATAACACGAGCGAGGATACGAAAGTTCCCGAGTCCGCGGCGATTGGAACTAGGTTTACTTCGGGGTATTTGACTTATGAGGTTACAAATAAGGGGGAAGTTGAGGTTTATCGCTGTGATGATTCTGCCATAAATGTAAATGTGCCCACCTATGTTTATTATAATAACTACACATATATTGTTAATAGTATTTGTAATTATGCATTTAGGTATTGCGAAGATATTACAGCTATAACGTTATCCGGTAGTATTACAAGTATTGGCGATTATGCATTTAGCTATTGTACAAATATTACAAGTATAACAATACCTAATGGTGTCACAAGTATCGGTGAATCTGCATTTGAATACTGTACAAATCTTATAAAAATAAAAATTCCTGACAGCGTTATAAGCATTGGTGATGAGATATTTTTTAATTGTACAAGCATAACAAGCATAACATTATCTAACGGCATCACTGATATTGGTAAATATGCATTTTTTAGATGCACAAGCCTTAAAAATATAACAATACCCAATAGTGTTAAGAAAATTGATCTTCATGCATTTGATGGTTGTGAAAGCCTCACGAGTATAATGATACCCGACAGCGTTACAAGCATTGGTCGTTATGTATTTGATGGTTGTAAAAGCCTTACAACCATTAAAGTCAATTCAAATAATAAGTATTATTCATCAGAAAATGGAGTATTGTTCAATAAGGATAAGTCACAACTTATATTTTTTCCAAAAGACAATCCGAGTAAAGAGTATACAATACCCGACAGCGTTAAAATCATTAGTGATTATGCATTTTATGGCTGCTTAAACCTTAAGAGCATAATGCTATCTGACAGAATTATAAGCATTGGTGAGTCGGCATTTTATGACTGTACAAACCTTACTGATGTATATTTCTCAGGTTCAGCAGATGATTGGGCAAAAATTGATATAGGCAATTATAATGGATGTCTGAATGGTGCTAATATCCATTACAACTACTCCCCTCATGAACACAGTTACACAGAAGAAATAACCAAACAACCTACCTGCACAGAAGAGGGAGAAAAAATATTTACCTGTGACTGCGGCGACACCTATACAGAAATTGTCCCTGCCAAAGGCCACACCGAGGTTATAGATAAGGCAGTCCCCGCAACCTGCACCACCGACGGTAAAACCGAAGGTTCGCATTGCTACGTTTGCGGCGAAGTGATAAAGGCGCAGACAGTCATCAAGGCGACGGGTCACAAATACGACGATGGCAAGATTACAAAACAGCCGACTTGCACTGAAACCGGTGTTAAAACTTATACTTGCTCTGAGTGCGGTGCAACAAAGACCGAAACGATCAAGGCTAATGGTCACACCGAAGTTATCGACAAAGCCGTGCCAGCGACCTGCACCACCGACGGTAAGACCGAGGGTTCGCATTGCTACGTTTGCGGCGAAGTGATAAAGGCACAAACCGTTATCAAGGCGACGGGTCACAATTTCGGAAGCTGGAGCACCACAAAAGCTGCAACCTGCACTGAAAGCGGCACTCAGACAAGAAAATGCGCGTCTTGCGGCAAGACCGAAACCAAAACCATTCCCGCCAAAGGTCACACCTCCAGCAGTTGGATAATCGACAAACAGCCCGCGGTCGGCGTGAAAGGCTCGAAGCACAAAGAGTGTACGGTATGCCATGCAAGGCTTGAAACGGCAACAATACCGGCTCTTGCAGTCACAAAGCAGAGCATTTCAAAGGCAAGCGTGACACTTTCCACTTCGACCTACGCTTATGATGGCAAGGCAAAGAAGCCTGGTGTAACGGTCAAGCTAAACGGCAAAACTTTGAAGAATGGTACAGATTACACAGTTTCCTATTCAAACAACACCAAGGTAGGCACAGCAAAGGTCACTATCACAGGCAAGGGCAATTACACAGGCTCAGTTTCTAAGACCTACAGTATCAAAAATAACTTCAAGAAAGCTACCATTTCTGGCATTTCAAACAAGTCATACACGGGCAAGAATATCACGCAGAGCATTACTGTTAAATACAATGGTAAAACGCTGAAAAATGGTACTGACTACACAGTTTCCTACTCAAGCAACAAGAATATAGGTACTGCCACTGTAAAAGTCACAGGAAAAGGCTCTTACGCAGGCACTATCACAAAGACGTTCAAGATAAATCCTGCCAAGCAGGAGATACAGAAGCTCACTGCTAAGAGCAAGGCATTCTTTGTGGATTGGGCGCAGAAAGGCTCTGCTACTGGATACGAGATACAGTACGCTACCAACTCAAAGTTCACAAGTGCAAAGAAAGTCACAATAACAAATAAAAAGACCGACAAGACCACTATTTCAAAGCTTTCAGGCAAAAAGAAATATTACGTTCGTGTTCGTTCGTACACAACTGTAAAGGGTACGAAATACTATGGCGCTTGGTCGGCTTCAAAGAGTGTGACTACAAAGAAGTAATTTTATATGAGAACAGCGTATCGCAGGGGGCTGCGGTACGCTGTTTTTTTTACTTTGATATTGCAGTTCGAGGTCTCAAAAATTATTCTTTTCCTAGTCTTTCAGAAACTTCAAGCACCAATCGTTGGTCTTTTTCCGAAAGTTTCGATACGCTCTCAACTATTTTCTGCGTTAGTGCAGGATTTTTGCTGCCATCGTCGAAAAACTGCTTCGGAGTGACTTCAAGATACTCGCAAATGGCAAGAAATTCACCAAGGGACGGCATCGTCCGTCCTGACGATATGCTTTGGATATATCCCTTACTGTGACCGAGTGCAAGGCTCATCTTGTATTCGGACACATTTTTTTGCAATCTAAGCTGCGTAATTCTGTTGCTGATATCCTTTTCCGTCATTTTCATTCTCCCTCCGTCGATTTGTATCACTATACCTATTATAATATATATAATGTGACGATATTACCGCTTATATTAGTATTATTTCTTGACATATACCGCTAGAAAGGGTTATAATGTAAAAGTAAACTAATTTTAAACGGACATACCTTTGTCTGGCAATTATGCTATACTGAAAGCAAGATAAAACGACAAAATACGATGATCTGCCGCACCAATAATTTGACATTTTTGGTTAAAATAAAAAAATATTCTTCGAAAACGTTATACTAAGCAGCCAGCTTAACAAATTCAAAATCAAATGTGGTATAATTGTAAGAAAGAGGGGTAATAAAATGGAAAATGAACGTTTAGACAGAGTACTTGAAATATTTTATCGGCTTTTGCACGGCGAGGTCGTTTCTAACAAGCTTATTGCGGAGGAGTATGGGATATCATCCAAAAGCGTCAGTCGTGACATTGCAAGGATAAACGATTTTCTTGCGGAATACAGGGAGCTTATGCAAAATGCCGAGGTCACATATTCGCACAAGGACAGGGCTTACATACTTAAAAGCGACGAGTTTCTGAAAAATCAGGAGCTTTTTGCCTTGGTAAAAGTGATACTCGGGGCACGTTGTTTCAGCAAAGAAGATATGATATTCATTGTATCTAAGCTGAGAAAGTTTACCACTGCCAATGACCGAAAGCTTCTTGATGAGGTGATACGCAGGGAGATATATCATTATCACGAGGTGCGCTCTGACTGCGACAGCGTGATAAACAATCTTTGGCGTCTTGTGCAGTGCATTGATGGTAAGAAGGTCATTTCGGTGACATATCTGAAAATGGACAGGAGCGAAGTTGTTAGGAAGCTGAAGCCTGCGGCGATAATGTTCAGCGAATATTATTTTTATCTTATCGCATATGCGGCAGATGATACCCAGTACAAGGCGAGGTATTTCCGCATTGACAGGATAAAAAATATTGTTGAGCACAGGGAGAATTTCCAGCTTGATCGTGAGCACAGCTTTGACGAGGGCGACCTGCGTGAGAAAAATCAGTTTATGTTTCCAGGGGACAACGTGCGGATAACCTTTGAGTTTTCGGGGCTGTCTTTGCAGGCTGTTCTTGACAGGCTGCCCACCGCAAAAGTCATTGAGCAGAACGGCACAAAGAGCGTTATCACTGCCGAGGTCAACTACGGCAGGGGGATAATAATGTACCTGCTCTCCCAAGGCTCGTGGGTAAAAGTCTTTGAGCCAAAACCGCTGGTGGAGGATATGCTGGCAGAGATCAGGGCGATGGGGGAAAGGTATGAGGAGAAATGATTTTACAGCGGTAATAATTAACTATTAAATACAAAGATCAGGTTAGGATGTATAATATGAGTGAAATATTGAAATTAGAAAATGAGGGACTTGCCGTTGAATTTGAAGTCATACCGGCCGTAAGTGAAACTGACATTAAGCAGAGCGGCTATGACATCGACGCTGCGATAAAAGATATAGATAATTGTCTAAACATCACAAATAAAAAAATCGAAGCTCTTAATTCCGAAATAGATAGGCTTACTAATCACGCTGACGGAATGGATTATATTGTGGCAGTTGTAAGCGGAATATTAGCAGGAGCAATTGATTCTATATGGGTTGGAGATTTTTCATTAGATCGTGCAAATGAATATGGTGATAATAAAGTAAATAACTTTGTGATTAAAATTGCACAAAAAGCGGGTTATACAGGTGATGATCTTAATGGTGCAGTAAAATATCTTGAAAAGAATTATGCCATCGTTGCCGATAAAGCTACAAATGATTTCGGCGGAGGTTTACAGCACCATTTACGAGATTTCTCACATCACCCAACACTTATAGGTTTATTTTTCTCTATGCTTACTCAGTTTACACATAAATTATATGGCACAGACGTAGCCGGACACTTTAAAGTGGTTGAAGTGTCTCAAGCAGACCTGATCTTGATCGGTAAGAATTTGCCTGAGAAAATTACATTTGGATTGATCAACTGGTTTTTTCATATGATAAGCGATATGGCTGGCTCATCTTCTTCGATCAGCAAAGGTAATACCGGAACTGGTTTGCCCGGTCCTTTAGTTTCATTTTTAAAGGAAATATCGGCACTTCCAATATTCCGTAAACTTGATGATAATGGATATAAGAAGTTTTCTGTTTGGATATCTAAACTCTTTAACGGAACATTGCTTGCAAAAAAAGATGAAAACGGGAAAATAATAGAAGCTGTAAAATTTGATCTGAGGACTGAAATAGGCGTTGCCAATGAATTAAAAAGGCAAGCTGTTCCAGTGATTATAAACGAATGCATTGTTCGTGGTTTTTATTTTATAAGAAGATTATGCAATGAAATAAAATCAAAGGATATCAGGTCATTTGATGAAATGTCACGAGTTGATTGGAAAGCAACTTTACCATTCAAAAATCGCACTATAGTGCGTATGCTTACAATCTCAACTGGAACGTTTATGGCTTTTGATTTAATTGACGCTGCAATAAGATCAGCGGCAAAGTCAGGCGGTAATGCAGCAGTTTTTGCAAAAGAGTTTATTCTCAAAGTGAATTTTGTAGGTGTGGGCAGATTTGCTATTGCCGCTGGCACGGATATCGGTATGGGCATAAAACGAAATAAACTTAGGAATGAGCGTATGCAGCTCTATACAACAAGTATTAGATTACTAAATGCCAAGGTATATTATTGTGAAGCAAATATGTGGATAGCAGCCGAGGATGCAGGAAAGAGTATCGAAGAAGCATATCAGGTAATGATCGTGTCTGTAGAACGCTATCAAGAAAGTATACAACAAATTTCAGAAGATATGAAAAAATTAGATAAACTTATACCAGAAGCTGAAAAGAATAACCCAGGACTTACAGATGATATTTATGACATCTTGAAGTGGGGATAATAAAAAAGGAGTGTTACATATGAGTAATGAACTTGAAATTTTTAAGGTCAATCAATCTGAACTTCCAAACATCATTACAGATCAATGGCGTGATATACAAGGTTTGGAAGATAAGGTGAAGAAGTCTGTTAAAATGGCTCAGACTGCAAAAACTTCTGCTGACAGGGCTTATGGCAAATCAGCAGGTTTGGGACACAAAAAAGAAGCTATTGAATCTTTGCAGGAAGCTTCTGTTGATCTTGCAGAATCACAAGTACAGGTCGTTGAGGCACAACAACTTTCTTTTGAATATCAGAAGAAGCTAAGCGAGATAACCAAGTATCTGTTTGCACTTGGCGTAAGTAATATAGCTGCCAACAGGACAGTTGTTCGTGAATTGGAGTTAAAGCTGAGAGGTGCTTCAGAGGGGGAGCTTTCCGACTTGGCAAGAAAAGAAGTTCTGAGCGTTATATCCCAGTTGAAAGCTCAGGAAGATATGATGAATAAGCAAAAGCAAATGTCTGAAACGTTAAAATCACAGGATAAAACGATATCAGAACATCAAAAGAAAGCGGAACATCACGATGAAGTCCTTGCAAAAATGGCGCAAAAAGACAAAGAACAAGACCTGACGCTATCTAAACACACTAAAAAAGATCTTGAACATGATCGTCTTTTAGCTGAAAGAAAACAGAAAGACGAGGAGCAGGACAAATGGCTTTCTGAGCAGGCTGAAAAAGACCTTGAACATGACAGACTCTTGGCGGAAAGAAAACAAAAAGACGAAGAACAGGACAAATGGCTTTCTGAGCAGGCTAAAAAAGATCGTGAACATGACAATCTCTTGGCGGAAAGAAAACAGAAAGACGAAGAACAGGACAAATGGCTATCCGAACAGGCAGAAAAGGATCGTGAACACGATAGACTCTTAGAGGAAAGAAAGCAGAAAGATGAAGAACAAGACAGCAAGCTTTTGGAACATCAGGAATCATTAGACGTAATTATGGAAAGAGATAAATCCCAGGATAAAGCCATAAATAAACTTACAGATGAAAACAAAAAGCTTATGAAACTAGTCGAAGACCTGACAGCAACCAAAAGTGATAAAAAAGCAACTATTATTTCATACATAGTTGCTGGAACATCATTGCTTTTGTCAATTGTTCATTTCTTTATTTGATCATAAACTATATTACTTACTTATTTTAAACACTTTGTTTTCCATAACCACCCATCCTGTATAGTAACCGTCAAATCCTCCGCACCCTCCCCCAAAAAAAAATCAGACCCTGCAAGGAATCACCGTCCCTGCAGGGTCATATTCATTCATTGTCTTTGAATTTAAAATTTTTGTATACATACCTGATCATATTGTATTTGATCTCAGCTTTATTCAGCCCAAGGCAATAATATCGTTCCCGCTGGCTTTGAAAACAGCTCCGTCAGATATTTCTCTGCGTCAAGTCCATTCGTCTGAGCCGTTGAAATAAGTGAATATAGTGCGGAACTTGCTTTGGCTCCGTTGGCTGTGTTGCTGAAAAGCCAGTTTTTTCTGCCGATGGGCGGTATCCGCAAAGCCCTCTGCAAGCTCCGTCAAGAAGGTGGTGACTTACACTGTGAAGTGTGGGGACACGCTCTCGGCTATAGCTCAACGCTGCAAGACTACTGTTGTGAAGCTTGTCAAGGACAATGGTATCAAGAATCCGAACATCATTTACGCAGGACAGAAAATTAAAATCAAGTAGGTAGTAAGACAGCCGACAAGGGTTATTCCTTGTCGGCTGTTTTCATATCTTCATCTATTAACTTGTTAATGTACCCGTTGATACTCATGCCCTTACTTTCTGCATAGGCTTTTAGTTCTTCTCTCCTGCCTTTCTTGACAACTAAACTTATTCTGTCATATGCCTTTTCATTATATAGTCTTTTACTGGCTGTTGATGTTTTACCACTCATAGTTGCACCTCCTTATTCTATATTATAGCATACTTGAAGCACTTACGCAAGTATGCTATAATAATATCATCAAAGAACGAAAGGAGTGAAACCAATGGGTAAGAAAAAGAAAAAGCGGCTCAAAAGAGCCGCCGCTTAGATAATGAAGCCCTCGCAAAGCTACTCATTATCAAAGCAATTTTAGAACTCGCTGAAAGTTTACTGAAGCTTATCGACAAGCTTACAGACTAACAGCATTCCGCAAGAGAGCCGAAAGGCTCTTCGCTGCGGATATTATATCACACAAAAGGAGAAATGTCAAATGAAGATCATAAGCATTATTCTTAATGTGGCTGAGATAGTTATTCTTATAGCCGCCATAATCGTATTTTTCAGAAAAAAGTGATTAAATATTCGGAGGTAAAAACATGAAAGTTACAGTACATCAGATAGTAGTTCAGCCGTATCAGGGTGATCTGAGGCGGCTGTTTTTGCGTACACGAATTATACACGATAAAGCTGAATTGTAAATATATGCTTGTGAAATGCGGAACAAATGAAACGGCTTAAATGATGTAAATGCGTGGTTTACAAGCAATTTTATAAAGCAATAAAAAGTGGAGTGAAGTGGTATATTTAATCTCTCCATCTCCGCCAGTCA
>OHIB01001093.1_pt1 | contig 11111 bp, 7 predicted proteins | sample 1568181 | NCBI WGS metagenome assembly OHIB01 (sample SAMEA3879506, study PRJEB24766) | human gut metagenome | biome: human-associated habitat; feature: feces | place: USA | collected 1985/1987
AGCTGCCGCACCTCGCTCGCCGTATCGGCACTTAGAATTATGCGGTATTGCCTATTACCTTCGCATCGGCGAAAGACAGTCAAAATAAATGCGGAATGGTTAGTAGCAAGGAGAAAATGACTGCCGGACGCCGCGGAAATCGGGCAGCATAAAAACATGAATTTTTCAGATACACCCTAGAGGCAGCCTGTGGAATTCACCCTTCAAGCATTTGTGGTGACAGGTGTAAACAGCGCCCGGTCCTCTCCGCCGCTCCGCGGCATCTTTCCACCCCGCGGGGAACTGCCCTCAAGAGAAGCATCGTCTCCTGCAAATATTTTAGCGGGCACAACACAAACCAACAAGGTTCTCCGCGGCGGGAAGGGGAAATCCCGCCCCACAGGTTGTTTATGGGGCGGATATGTGGGATATAATAATCCGCAGGGGAAAATTCCGTCCTACCACCCTGCACAAAAATCCATCCCAGGCCATCATTCCAACCCACCAAAAATCCAGAATGTTCCCCCGTCCGAACCACCCACTCGCAAAATAAAAGCTACCCGCCGATCCTAATGAAACGCTCAACCCCCTGGAATATGATGCACAAGCTGCCCCAAAACCGCCAAACAGTATCCCCCAAATACGCAAAAAGCTAAGGCAACACCGCATAATTCCCGCCTGACGGCTTAAGCACCGCTCCGGCATCTGCCGCACCTCGCTCGCCGTATCGGCACTTAGAATTATGCGGTATTGCCCTAACCATCATTCCGTGATTTTTGTCTTGCCCTTGGGGCAAAAGGGCTTTATACTGGTATACGAGTGGTAGTCTGCCCCAGTGTAAGGGCAGGCAGAAAGAACGGTTTTGCCCTGAACACGGATGGGGGCTGCAAGATGTATAAACTGATTATTATTGATGATGAAGAGAAGATTGCCAGCGGAATGGCCCAGCTGTTCCCCTGGCAAAACATTGGGTTCGAGGTGGTGCAGGTGTTCACCAGCGCACGCAAAGCCCTGCAATATATTGCCGAAAACCCGGTGGATGTGGTGCTGACCGATATTGAAATGCCGGATATGAACGGCCTGGAGCTGAGCCATCGGCTGATGGAATACCCCAACATCCAGAAAATATTTTTCAGCAGCTACAGCAATTACGAATACTTCCGCGCGGCGCTGCAAAACGGCGTGGCGGATTACCTGATGAAACCGGTGGCCTACAGCGCCCTGCTGGAATGCTTTGAAAAGGTCAAAGCCCGGCTGGATGCCCGCAGCGCCGTGCAGGAAACCGCCCCCAAGGCCTATTACGACCAGATCGTGTACGATGTGCAGCAATACTTAAAAGATAATTACCGCACTGCCACGCTGGAAGAAGCCGCGGCCAAGGTTTCCTTGAGTCCGGCTTATCTTTCCCGCGTGTTCAAGGAAAAAAGCGGAACCAGCTTTTCGGAGCTGCTGCTCAAGACGCGGATGGAAAAAGCATGTGAGATGCTGGCGGATATCCACTATAAAAGCTACGATATTGCCTATTATGTCGGGTACGATAACCCCAAAAACTTCTCCCGTGCGTTCAAAGCGTATTATGGGCAGAGCCCATCGGAATACCGCAAATCCCGCCTGGATGGTGCCGCGCTATGAAGGGAATGAAGCGGAAGTTCTTTTTGAAGCGCATGTGGAACTTTGTGGTGGTCATGCTGATCCCGGCGCTGCTGCTGGTGGCCGTTACCACCTACATGACCTTTGTGACCCAGATGCACCGTATGACGCAGGACAATGAGCGCGGTATTGAGGCTGTGCGCTCCAACATCTCGCTGGTGCTGGATTCGGTCTTGGCGCAGAACAGCTACATGACCGGCATGACCCGCACCAACATGGTGCTGAACAAAGCTCTGAAAAGGGAAAGCCTTTCTTACACCGATGCCATCTACCTGCGCAGCCTGGTATCCTCACTGAACAGCATGACCAACGCGTATGATTACGTGGATTCGGTTCTGATCTATATGGATGGGTACGACCGTGCGCTGACGTCCAGCGGGCTGGTCAACCTTTCGGCGGATGATTACAGCGGCTGGTACAGCGTGTATTCCTCTATGTCGGATACCGAGCGCACCTGCATTGCCCCGGTGGTGGTGAACGCAGGCAAAGCCAGCGAGAGAAGGCAGCTGGTAGTGTGCGCCCGGATGATGACGATGGAAGGCTGTGTGGCCGTTACCCTGAACATCAGCCACTTGCAGGAAATGATTGCCGTGCTGCGCCCGTCCGATAACCAGCACCTGTACCTGGTTGACGGCAGCGGCCGCCTGCTGGCAAAGGCAGGGGACGCAGGCGCGACGGAAGAGCTGCAAAACCTGATGGGCAAAACGCTGAGCGGGGCAGGGAACACGGCGGAACAGGAGCACGAGTTCTGGATCAAGCTGGATGACCGGGACTGCCTGTTGAACTGGCAAAGCTACCAGAACCCGGATTTCTACATCGTATCTACCATTGACCGGGCCATGATCCTGGAAAACCTGGGCGAACGGTTGATGCCGCTGCTGCTGATGGCGGTTGTGGCGCTGTACGCCATTGTGTTTTTGGCATACGTCAACACCAAGCGCAGCTTTGACGAGATCAACCTGATGCTGCAGATGTTTGAGGATGCCGAGGCGGGCCGCACCATCCAGCGCCCCCAGCGCAAGGTAAATGATGAATATGACGTTATCATGAACAACATCCTGATGATGTTTTTGAACAACACCTACCTGAACATCCAGCTGAAAGAAAAGCAGTACCGCCAGCAGAACGCCGAGCTGACCGCCCTGCAGTTGCAGATCAACCCCCACTTTTTGTACAACACGCTGGATATGGAAGCCCGCAAGCTGAACGATGATGGGCGCATCAGCGCGGTGGTGGGGTATGTATCGGATATCCTAAAGTATTCGCTGACCAACCCGCAAAAGAGCGTCAGCCTGCGGGAAGAGCTGGACTACCTTAAAAAATATGTGGAAGTGCAGCACTACCGCTTTGGGGACCGCTTTATTATTTATTATGAAGTGGACGACGATGTGATGGACGCCGAGGTATTCCGCCTGATGCTGCAGCCCGTGGTAGAAAACAGCCTGCTGCACGCCCTGCGCGGCAACGAGCGCGGTTACATGAAGGTGCGCGCCCGCCGCATTGGCGATAAGGTGAACCTGCGTGTGATCGATAACGGCGACGGCATGACAAGGGAAGAGCTGGAAGCGCTGCGCAAACGCATTGCGGACCGCAACAGCCGCAGTATTGGGCTGACCAACCTGGACCGCCGCCTGCGCCTGCGCTACCCGGAGGAAACGGGGCTGCGCATCTGTTCCATAAAAAACCTTGGCACCAGCGTGTCGTTTTGCATCCCGTACAAAAAATATACCCCGGATGCCCCGCAAACAGGTAAAACAGAATAATAAAATGCCGGGCAGGTATCTTAAATTGCGCCAAAACGCAAGAGATGATACCTGCCCGGCGTTTTGTGTCAAATGATGAATCCTTTTAGCAAGCGTGAGTCCTTTTATAAATTTGCCAAACAAATTATAATAAAACCATGATAAGGCTCGACGAAAAGGGCCGATTTAGAAGGAGGAAAACAATATGAAAAAGCAACTTATGGCCGGTATGATGGCCGCCAGCATGGCATTGTCTCTGGCCGCATGCGGCGGCAGTGCTGCCAGCAGCGCAGCCTCGGCAGCCGACAGCACCAGCGGCGCTGCCTCTACCAGCACCGCAGCTTCCACTTCCAGCGATGAACAGGTGACTTTGCGCTTTGCCTGGTGGGGCGGCGATGAGCGCGCCAACGCTACCATGGAAGTCATCAACAAGTTCATGGAAGAAAACCCCAACATCAAGATCGAAGCCGAGTATGGCTCTTCTGACGGCTACCATGATAAGCTGGCAACCCAGCTGGCATCCGGCACCGCCGCCGACATCGTGCAGATTGACCCCGAAACGATGCCCAGTTTTGTTTCCACCGGCGATTACTTCCTGGATTACAAGGACTACGACTTTGATCTTTCCAACTTTGACCCCAACTACATTGGCCTGCGCGTGAATGGTAACTATGACGGCAAGCAGCTGGGCCTGCCCACCGGCATTGCCGGCCCGGCACTGTTTGTGAACGAAGAGCTGGCCGAAAAGTACGGCATCGACTTCAACACCCAGTACACCTGGGATCAGTTCATTGAATGGGGCAAAAAGGTCCATGAAGCAGACCCCGATACCTACCTGCTGTGCACCAACAAAGAGTATGTGACCAACCTGGTGTTCTTTACCTACATGAAGCAGCTGACCGGCAAGACCATCTTTGACGCTGACTCCAAAGAGTTCAATTATACCGAGGAAGATATCCAGAACTGCCTGGATCTCGTCAAGAGCCTGTACGACAACAATGTCTGCGCACCGGCTTCCTACTCTTCCGCTTACAGCAACGACGACCTGCAGTCTGACCCCAACTGGATCGCTGGCAAGTACGTCTGCACCTTCGCTTACATCTCCACTATCAATGTTATGACCGCCGCCAATGAGGGCGCAACCTATGGCACCGGCTACCTGCCCCTGCTGGACGGCGCTAAGGACAACGGCTGGGCTTGCAACTGCCCGCAGGTCCTGGCAGTTACCTCCACCTGCAAGGCTCCGGAAGCAGCCATGAAGTTCCTGGATTACTTCTTTAACAGCGATGACGCCGAAAGCACCCTGGCCTGCGTGCGCAGTGTTCCCCCGACGGAAAAGGCCCGTGAAATCTGCGAAAAAGACGGTACCCTGGACCCGAACATGATGACCGCCGCCAACATTGCCAGCGGCTACAGCGGCCTGACCAACGACAAGTACTCCTCCGCACCGGAATCCAAGCAGATCATTGCTGATACCATCGAGGCTGTCGGTTACGGCACCACCGACCCCGCAAGCGCTGCATCCGATATGTACAAGCAGCTCTCCAGCTACATCAGCGCCCAGTAAACCTCAGCAAACATCAAAAACGGGTGTCTCCCACCGAGGCATCCGTTTTATTAAAGTGTACCTGAAAAGTCGAAAATATAGTCTATTTCTACAAACACAGCCGGATTTTGCGTTAAAAAGCCTTGGAATCCACAAAGGATTCCTGCGGCTCTTTGCCTTAAATCCTGCTTGTGTTTGCGAAATATCCGTCATTTTCTTTGTTTTCAGCTACACCAGTAAAAAGGCGGATTTTTTCCAAAGAGGTGTGATCCTATGACAAAACAAACCAAAATCAAGCACTATACCAAGCGCGATTACGCGGCGTTTGCTTATCTGGCCCCGTGGATCATCGGTATGCTGGTCCTGCAGCTGTACCCGTTTTTAAGCTCGCTGGTTTACTCGTTCTGCAACTACAAAATCACCGGCACCCCCTCGTTCACCGGCCTGAGCAACTACATCCAGTTGTTCACCATGGATAATGAGTTTTGGAACTCCTTGAAAGTTACCCTGGCCTACACGTTGTACACCGTGCCCGGCAAGCTGGTTATGGCATTGGCTGTTGCGGTGTTCCTCAACCGTGACATCAAAGGCATCAACCTCATCCGTACTTTGTACTACATTCCGTCCCTGTTCGGCGGCAGCGTTGCTGTTGCTCTGCTGTGGAAGATCATGTTCATGGATAACGGCGTGATCAACGCCATCCTGACCACCCTGCACCTGCCCAACGTACAGTGGCTGGGCGACCCCAATCAAGCCCTGCGCACCATCTGCATGATGGAGATCTGGCAGTTTGGTTCTTCCATGGTCATGTTCCTGGCCGCGCTGAAAAACGTTCCGGCAGATTTGTACGAAGCTGCCGAGATTGACGGCGCAAGCAAGGTCAAGATGTTCTTCAGCATCACCGTTCCGCAAATCACCACCATCATCTTCTTCAACCTTATCATGCAGACCATTCAGGCTTTGCAGAACTTCACCTCTGCCTTTGTCATCACCGATGGCGGCCCCATGAAGGCTACCTATGTGCTGGGCATGAAACTGTATAAGGAAGGCTTCTCCTACTTCAAGATGGGTTACGCCAGCGCCATTTCCTGGATCATCTTTATTGTGATCATGCTGATCACTCTGGTGCTGTTCGCAACCTCCAAGTGGTGGGTCTTCTATGGCGACGAAAGCTGAGAAAGGGCGCGTGAGCATTATGACAAAACAACAAAAAAAGACCCTGAACCTGGTGCTGACCTATCTGGTCATCATCCTGATTGGCTGCGTGCTGCTGTTCCCCATTGCATGGATGATTTCGGCCGCGTTCAAAACCAACGATGAAATTTTTGGCTCCATTGCACTGATGCCCAAAAGCTTCAGCTTCCAGAACTTTATTGACGGCTGGAAAAGCGCCGGTATTTATACCTATGCAACCTATTTCATCAACTCCTTTATCATGGTCATCCCCACCACGCTGTTGACCATCGCTTCCAGTGCGCTGGTTGCCTATGGCTTTGCACGGTTCAACTTCCCGTTCAAAAAGCAGCTGTTTGCCATCCTGATCGCCACCCTGATGCTTCCCAACTCGGTCATCATCATCCCGCGTTACGTTCTGTTCAACAAGTTCGGCTGGGTCGATTCCTACATGCCATTCTGGGTGCCCGCCCTGCTGGCCTGCTACCCATTCTTCATCTATCAGCTTATCCAGTTCATGCGCGGCATCCCCCGCGATCTGGACGAATCCGCCTGCATTGATGGCTGTGGCACCTTCCGCATCTTCTGGCAGATCCTGCTGCCGCTGATGAAGCCGGCCCTCTTCTCCGCTGGCCTGTTCCAGTTCCTGTGGACCTATAACGATTACTTCAACTCCTTGATCTTCATCAACTCGGTCAAAAAATACACCATCTCGCTGGCGCTGCGCCTTTCCGTTGACGCGGAAAGTGTTGTGGTGTGGGGCCGCGTTATGGCCATGGCCTGCGTGGCGGTTCTGCCGCTGGTTCTCCTCTTCTTTGCCGCACAGAAATATTTTGTGGAAGGCATTGCAACCTCCGGCCTGAAAGGCTGATTTTCGTTTTCCTCTTTTTTGTTTGTTCCTGCACCTAAAAATGTTTGTCCCTCCTAAAAATCATTGACCCGTTGCGGGCCGGCACTGCCCGGCCCGCATTTTTTGTTGAGGTATCATAATGAAACTGGATCTGAATTCCCAAACATTAAACGTCAGCTTTGCCTGCCGGATCGAGGATGCCTGGGTGCCGGTGCCGGAAACTGCCTGCACACAGTCCGGCTTTGACTGGACGCTGAACGGTGCGCATTACAGTGCGCAGTTCACCCCCGCTGGCGATACGCTGTGCTACACCCTGCAAATGGATGCGCCCAACCCCACCCAGCTGCGCATGTGGCTGGCTGTGCCGGGGCAGAGCGATTATTTTCATGTGATCCCCTGCAATATTTACGGCGATAACCACGCCGCGGAAGCCAAACCCGGCGAATTTCCATTGCTGACGAAGGACCACCACGAGGTGGCGTTCTGTGCGCCGCTGTGGGAATTCCGTGCGGACCGCGCCGCCATGCCGCTCGCCGCCCTCTGCTGGGACGGCGGAGTGGCCGCCGCTGCGGTGGAACCCTACAGCGAAAGCGAGGCCGGGATCATCCGCAACGGTGTGTTTGCCGCTTTGCCGGATGCGTTCGGCATCAGCCTGGGGTACACCAACGACCCCACCACCTTCAAAAACCGCTCCACCCCGGCGCCGTCCACCCGCAGCATGGCCTGCAAGGCGCAGACCAGCGGCAGGATCTACCTGCACAGCGGCCCGCGAACCGAGCTGCATGAGATCATCCGGCAGGAATACGCCCGCCACCAGGACCGCGCCGTCCCCCGCAATACCCTGCGCCAGGCCGTGCAGGGTATGCTGGACACCTTTGCCTACCAGAACTTTGACGCGGCGGCGGGGGAGTATACCAACCGCTGCTGCCGCCCGCCCAGGGAGACCGAGATGCGCCCCTGGCGGCTGGTGACGGAGATCGGCTGGACGGGTGGCGGCGTGCTGGCCTATCCGCTGGTGCTCTGCCGCGATGCCCTTGGCGCGGATGCCGAAGCGCCGCTGGCCGCGGCCATGAGTGGCGAACAGCTGTTTGACCGCATTGCCGATGCGTATAACGAAAATTCCGGCCTGCTGAACGACCTGATGGCCCCCAATGCCGCGGGCAGCCAGGTGAACGGCTGGTGGACCGGGTACGGCCTGGTCAAAGACTGCCACTGTGCCTATACAGTGGGCAGCGCCGTCCACTACCTGACCAAAACGATGGATTATCTGCACCAAAACGGCAAACCCTGCCCGGCCAAATGGATGGATGCAGCCCAAAAGGTGCTGCATACCGTCATGGATCTGCAGCGCGCAGACGGCGCTTTCGGTTATACTTACTCCACCCAGGAACGCAAAGTGCTGGATTGGAGCAGCTTTGCGGGCTGCTGGTTTGCCCCGGCGCTGGTTTACCTCTACCGCCTGACCGGCGAAGAACGCTGCCTGCACTCCGCCGAAAAAGCGCTGCATTACTACCATACCTTTGTCAAGGACCTGAACTGTTACGGTACCCCCATGGACACCTGGAAAGCCGTGGATGAGGAGGGCAACCTGGCCTTCATGCGCGGCAGCCGCCTGCTGTATGAGCAGACCGGCAAGGCCGAATTCCTGCAATATATGAAAGACAGCGCCGGGTACGAGTTCCTGTGGCGCTATGGCTACAAGACCTACCCGGAGCACACCCCGCTGAACCAGGGGTGGTCCGCCTGCGGCGGCGCCGTTACCTCGGTTTCCAACCCGCATATCCACCCCATGGGGGTTATTATTGACACTGACCTGCGCTATCTGGCACGGGTGACGGGTGACGGCTATTACGCCAGCCGCGCGGCGGATTCTGCTGCCTGGATGCTGCAATGCCTGGAACTGTACCCCGCAGCCACCGGCTATGGCCGTTACGGCATTTTGTCGGAACGCTGGTGCCCCAGCGATGGGCTGGATGTGGAGCGCTTCAGTGATGGCAGACCGTTCAGCAGCTGGTTCAGCCACAATCTGTGGGCTTCCGCCTGCGTGCTGGAAGCTGCATGTGAGCTGCTGCTGGAAATCGAACACAAGAAAGGATAAAAGCAATGGACCGTTATGTGACCGATATCAAAAATGGCTGCTACCAGAACCCGGTGCTGCCCATGGATTTCAGTGACCCCGACGCCATCCGCGTGGGGGAGGACTATTACCTGATCTCTTCCAGCTTTACCTACCTGCCCGGCGTGCCGGTGCTGCACAGCAAGGATCTTGTCCACTGGGAGCGCATCGGCAACTGCGTGGAGCGTCTGCCGTTTGACCGCTATGCCCAGCCCGCCCATGGCTGCGGCACCTGGGCCCCGGCGCTGCGCTACCATGCGGGCAGGTTCTATGCATTCATTCCCCTGCCGGACGAGGGCATTTTTTACACCGAAGCCACCGACCCCGCCGGCCCCTGGAGTGCGCTGCACTGCGTAAAATCTGCCAGCGGGTGGATCGATCCCTGCCCCCTGTGGGACGATGACGGCAGCGTGTATATGGCCCACGCCTTTGCCAAAAGCCGCTGCGGCATTAAGCACAAGATCCAGCTTTCCCGCCTGGATCCCGAAACGCTGGAAGTGGTGGAGGACGGCCCCATCGTGTTTGATGGCACCCTGAGCCAGCCCACCGCCGAAGGCCCCAAAATGTACAAGCGCAACGGCTGGTATTACATCTTTATCCCGGCAGGCGGTGTGGAATACGGTTGGCAGACCGTGCTGCGCGCCCGCAATGTGTACGGCCCGTATGAGGAAAAAATCGTCATGCACCAGGGGGCCAGCTCCATCAACGGCCCCCACCAGGGCGCGTGGGTCACAGCGCCGGACGGCAGCGATTGGTTCCTGCATTTCCAGGACCGGTTTGAACTGGGCCGCGTGGTACACCTGCAGCCTATGTGCTGGCACAGCGATTGGCCGTTCATCGGCCTGGAACAAAACGGCGATGGCATCGGCGAGCCGGTGACCGAGTGGGACTGCCCCAAAGGCGAAGCTGGTCCCGGCCTGCAAATAGGGGACAGCTTTACAAACGGCAAGCCCGGCCTGCAATGGCAATGGCAGGCCAACCCCCAGCCCGAAGCCTGGCTGCGCCCGGTGGCGGGGGATGCACTGCATCTGGTCTGCGGGGCCAGCGGAAGTTTGTGGCGGCAGCCCAATGTGCTCAGTCAGATGCTGCCTGCAGCGGATTTTACCGCAAACGTTACCCTTGGCCTGGCCGGGTGCGGCGCCGGAGCTAAAGTAGGGCTTAGCGTAATGGGGCAGAAATATTCCGCCATTGAGCTCTGCCGCACCGCGCAGGGCTGCACCGTGCAGTTGGTACAGGGCATGGTGAAAGACCTTGCCCCCACCGGCGATGCAGAAGAAACGATCCTTGCCGAAAAAATGGTTGACACGGATGAAATAACCGTTACAATGAAAATAACGGCTGCCAAGCAGGTGCAGTATGCCCTGCTGGCAGCAGATGGCACCGCAGTGCCGCTGGGGGGAGCCCAACCCGTTGCCAAGGCAACCTGGACCGGCGCGCGCCTGGCCCTGTACGCCCGCGGCGGCACCAAAGGGGATGCTGCCTGCATCAAGCAGCTGAACATTACATTTTAGCCGGGCTTTTGGCGGCAGAACACCGCAGATGCCCGCGGCAAAAAGGAGAGCAAACTGGCAATGGCAAGTGTTACCATCCGGCTGAACAGCATTGGTGAAGTGAAAGAGTTTAACCGCATTGCGGCCACTGTGCCCGGAGATGTGGACCTGCATTCCGGACGCTACTGCGTGGATGCAAAATCCATCATGGGTATTTTTGCCCTGAACCTGGCGCGCGAACTGACGGTGGACAGCCCAACCCTGAGCGAGGAAGAACTGCACAAAAAGTTTGCGGCCTTTTTGGCGGGCTAAGGCGTATCTGAAAACCAAGAAAATGACGGATACTTCGCAAACACAAGCAGGATGGAAGGCTTTTTAATGTAAAATCCGGCTGTGTTTGTAGAAATAGACGATATTTTTGACTTTTCAGATACACCCTAACATAAAACAGGGCGGTTCACACAGAGCCGCCCCTTTTTTGTGTAGAAGATGCGCGACACTTTAGGCAATACCGCACAATTCCCGCCTTGCGGCTTAAGCACCGCTCCGGCAGCTGCGGCACGGC
>OHIB01001121.1_pt1 | contig 10768 bp, 8 predicted proteins | sample 1568181 | NCBI WGS metagenome assembly OHIB01 (sample SAMEA3879506, study PRJEB24766) | human gut metagenome | biome: human-associated habitat; feature: feces | place: USA | collected 1985/1987
TTGCGAAAAGAATGATAAAACTATGCATATTATTTTACTATGTGTAGTATATATATGAATAAGGCGCAGTAGCCAAGTGGTAAGGCGTGGGTCTGCAACACCCTGATTCACCGGTTCAAATCCGGTCTGCGCCTCTTGAGAGATCCCGAAAGACTAATGTTTTTCGGGATTCTTTTTTGCAAAAGGCGAGCGGCACAACTGTCTTGTCATTTGTAAACTCAAGTGTTATAATGAGCATCACGACAGAAACAAAGGCGTATGGATTTCATGCGGGAAAGGGTATACGAATGACGATTAGAGAAGAGATCGAACAGTTGAAGAAGGAAAAAAACGCGGTCATACTGGCGCATTATTATGTAAGACCGGAAGTTCAGGAAATTGCAGATTATATCGGCGATTCTTTTTACCTGAGCAAGGTGGCAGTAGAGTTGGAGGAGCAGACGATTGTGTTCTGCGGCGTTTCGTTTATGGGCGAAAGTGCGAAAGTGCTGAATCCTCAGAAGACGGTTCTTATGCCGGATGCAAAAGCGGACTGTGCGATGGCGCATATGGCAGATGAGGAGACGATCCGTGCGATGCGGAAGAAGTATGATGATCTTGCGGTTGTCTGCTATATTAATTCAACGGCAGAACTGAAAAGATTATCGGATGTATGCGTAACTTCGGCAAATGCGGTTCGGATTGTAAAGGCACTTCCTAACAAAAACATTTTCTTTATTCCGGATAGAAATCTGGCGCATTTTGTGGCGGAGCAGACGCCGGAGAAGAATTTTGTATACAACGAAGGATATTGTCCGATTCACGAGACGGTAAAAATAGAGGAATTAAAGCAGGCGAAAGCGGAGCATCCGGAAGCGGAAGTGCTGACGCATCCTGAATGTCCGAAGTCGCTTCTTGATCTTTCGGATTATATCGGAAGCACGTCCGGCATTATTGATCGTGTGGGAAAGAGCGACGCTGAGGAATTTATCATCTGCACGGAAAACGGTGTGAGATATGAGCTTGAAAAAAGATATCCGAATAAAAAGTTCTATTTTACAAAAACAGAACCGGTCTGTGAAGATATGAAAATGATCACTCTGGAAAAGATCGCTCATGTTTTGAGAACAGGTGAAAATGAAGTTCAGATGGACGAAGCTCTTCGTGCCGAATCAAAGAAACCGTTGGAAAAGATGCTTGATCTGGCAAAATAACAGGTGAAAATGAAAGATATAATTAAGGAATAGTAAGGTAAGATTAGGGGCGCTAAGGGAAGTGGATATGGAAAAAATAAAAGAAAAACAAGATCAGGTCGATGTGGTCATTGTCGGAACAGGAGTCGCAGGATTATTTGCGGCATTGAATCTGCCGCGTGATTTTAAAATTATGATGATTACCAAAGCGGATCTGGAGAGCAGCGATTCATTTTTGGCACAGGGCGGAATCTGCGTTTTGCGCGATGAAAGTGATTATGACAGTTATTTTGAAGATACGATGCGTGCGGGGCATTATGAGAACCGAAAAGAATCGGTCGATATTATGATCCGCAGTTCGCAGGAGATCATCAGGGAACTGATCGGGTACGGCGTTGAATTTGAACGCAGGACAGAGCATAGTGATGATGTCATCGGTGACAGTGATATTTCTCGTACATATGAGTATACAAGAGAAGGGGCGCATTCAAGTCCGAGGATTTTATTTCATGAGGATATTACAGGAAAAGAAATTACGGGAAAACTTTTGGCGCGGGTGAAAGAGCTTGACAATGTAGAGATTTTTGAATATACGACAATGACGGATATTATAGAGGAAGGCGGAGTATGCAGAGGCGTTGTCATGCAGGAACAAGACGGAACGAGCCGGGCAGTTCGCTCAGCGTATACGATCGTTGCAAGCGGCGGAATCGGAGGATTGTACCGTCATTCCACAAATTTTCCGCATTTGACGGGAGATGCTCTTGAAATTGCGAAAAAACACGGAATCAGACTGGAACATACCGATTATGTTCAGATTCATCCGACAACGCTTTATTCTAAGAAGCCGGGGCGGAGATTTCTGATTTCGGAATCAGTGCGGGGAGAAGGAGCTGTTCTGCTTGATAAAGAGGGAAATCGTTTTGTAAATGAATTGCTTCCGCGGGATGTCGTTACAAAAGCGATTCGCGAACAGATGGAAAAAGACGGAACAGATCATGTGTGGCTGTCTATGGAGAATATAGGAACAGAGTCGATATTGAGTCATTTTCCGAATATATACAGACGTTGTAAAGAAGAAGGATACGATGTGACGAAAGAGCCGATTCCGGTTGTTCCGGCTCAGCATTATTTTATGGGAGGCATCTGGGTGGACAGCGATAGTCAGACTTCTATGGAACGGTTATTTGCGGCAGGAGAGACGAGCTGCAACGGAGTTCACGGAGCAAATCGTCTGGCAAGCAATTCTTTGCTGGAAAGCCTTGTGTTCGCAAAAAGGGCGGCGCAGAAGATCGGAAGAGAAAAAACGGATACCGCCGCAAAGCAGGCGGGAGAGAACGAAAAAAGGAGTGGAAACGTGAATAAAATTACAATGAAATTACAGGCCGATCATTTGATCATGGAGGCATTAAAAGAAGATATTTCAAGTGAAGATGTCAGTACAAACGCAGTGATGAAAGAAGCTGTTCCGGGAGAGGTTGACCTGATCTGTAAAGAGGACGGGATTATTGCGGGACTGGACGTATTTTCAAGGGTGTTTGAACTTTTAGATGAAAATACGAAAACAGAGCTTTACTGTAAGGACGGAGATGAGGTAAAATCAGGACAGCTTATGGGAAAGGTGAAGGGCGATATCAGAGTGCTTCTTTCCGGCGAGCGTGTGGCTCTTAATTATCTGCAAAGAATGAGCGGGATCGCAACATATACACATTCTGTGGCAAAACTTCTGGAAGGTACGAAAACGAAACTTTTAGATACGAGGAAAACGACGCCGAATATGCGTGTTTTTGAGAAGTATGCAGTTACGACAGGCGGCGGATATAATCACAGATATAATCTGTCGGACGGAGTTTTGCTGAAGGATAATCACATCGGAGCGGCAGGAGGAGTTGCACAGGCTGTAAAAATGGCGAAGGAATATGCGCCGTTTGTCCGCAAGATTGAGATTGAAGTGGAAACTCTCGACATGGTAAAAGAGGCTGTAGAGGCAGGCGCAGATATTATCATGCTTGATAATATGACGACAGAAGAAATGCAGGAAGCAATCAGAATCATTGACGGAAGAGCTGAAACGGAATGTTCGGGAAATGTAACGAAAGAGAATATTGCACGTCTGACAGGTCTTGGCGTTGATTATATTTCAAGCGGAGCTTTAACACATTCTTCTCCGATACTTGACATTTCGATGAAAAACCTGCATCCTGTTAAGGAGGATGTCAGATGACAGGCTCTGACAGAAGAAAACAGATTGTAGATCAGATCAGAAACAGCACGACGCCTGTTGCGGGGAAAGTTTTGGCGGCGGCATATGACGTAAGCCGTCAGGTGATCGTGCAGGACATAGCGCTTATACGGGCAGCCGGATATGATATCATCTCTACGAACAGGGGGTATATTATCAATGAGCCGGCAGCAGTAAGCCGTGTGTTCAAAGTGAAGCATACAGATGCGCAGGTTGAAGAAGAGCTGACAGAGATCATCGATCTGGGCGGGATCGTGCGCAATGTGATGGTCAACCACAGAGTTTACGGGCATATGGAAGCTGAGATCAACATTACATCCCGCAGAAAAGTGACGGAATTTATGGATGATATTCAGAACGGAAAGTCGAGTCCGCTGAAAAATATTACTTCGGATTATCATTACCATAAAGTAGAAGCTGACAGTGAAGAGACATTGGATCTGATTGAGGATATGTTGAGAAATAAGGGATTTCTTGTGGAGGATCGCGGTTAGATCATTGAAAGCGAATACGGGCAGAGGTTGGAAGATGAAAGAAATTTTTGAGTTGCTGAAACAAGTTTTAAACAGAGAATTTATCCGTGCGGTGCTCAGCAATCCGAGGACGAAGGACGGCGTCGTGAAAGCGAAAGTCCGTCCTCTTGAGAAAAACGGCGATTTCATGTTTCAGGTAGAAAAGTTTACGAAGACGCAGGCGTTTCATGAAAACATAAACTGCAAAGATGCAGCGGAAATACTGGCAGGTCATATGGAAAATTTCCGGCAGATGCAGATCGAGACTGTTCAGGCGGAATATACGGTTCTTGTGAGCAAGAAAGGAAAAATTTCGATCAAGCGGAAAAACCGAAAAAGCGCGGCGCCTCCGGCAGAGCTTTCACATGACAGGAAGAAACGCTATATATTAGAAGAAGGAACTTTTGTTCCGTTTTTAAATGATCTCGGAGTTATGACAGAAGAAGGGAAGATCGTTCGGACGAAAACGGATAAGTTTCGCCAGATCAACCGTTTTCTTGAATTTATAGAAGATATCCTTCCACAGCTTGACAAAGGACGTGAATTGACAATTCTCGACTTCGGCTGTGGAAAATCATACCTTACGTTTGCGATGTATTATTATTTGAAAGAACTGAAAGGGTTTGACATTCATGTGATCGGACTCGATCTGAAGGAAGATGTGATTCGCCGGTGTAGCGGACTTGCAAAAAAATATGGGTATGAGAAACTGCATTTTCTCGTAGGAGATATTGCGGATTATGAAGGAGTGAACGAGGTGGATGTCGTCGTGACGCTTCATGCATGTGATACGGCGACAGATTATGCGCTTGCAAAAGCGATCGGTTGGAATGCCAAAGTTATATTATCGGTTCCGTGCTGTCAGCACGAAGTGAACGGACAATTCGCGAAAGCGGATAAGACGTAGTGTTATGACGGATGTCTGGATCCGATCATGGATTACGGACTTTTGAGGGAGAGGTTTGCGGCGCTTGTGACGGACGGATTGAGAGCAAAATATTTAGAAGCTGCGGGATATGATACGCAGGTACTTGAGTTTATCGATATGGAGCACACTCCGAAAAATATTTTGCTTCGGGCGGTCAGAGCGGATGAGAAAAGAGTTACGAAAAAAAGCGCGGGAACAGCGATTGAAAAATGTGAACGTTTTTTGCAGATAGAGCCGACGTTGGGGAGATTGTTGGCAGATAAAGGGGAGAATTACAAAGAATGAAGAAAAAAATAATGAAAGCAGGTATTTTGATCGTTGTTTTTTGTGCCGCGGTCATTATTTCAAGCCTTGTGATCAACAAAGATGTGTCGGATGAGGCCGCCGACATGGGGGCTGCATCTCTGCCTGAGATTTCTTTTTATGTCGGAGAAACAGAAGTGAATCCGCTTTTTGGTTATGTAAACAAGATGGAGATACCTGCTGTACGTGATACGATCACTCCGCTTAAAAGCGACGGTTCATTGACTGTAAAAGTAGAAAAATACGGAAATAAGATCGATAAACTTAAATATGAGGTATATTCGCTTGACGGAACGAAGAAACATGCAGAAGGCAAAGCGGATATAGTGAAAGAAACTTCGCAGGCAGAACTGGACTTGAAAGGGATCTTGTCATCGGAAGAGCCGGAGGCAGTTTTGAAAGTGACGCTTGATACGCCGCTGTCTCAAAACGGAAAGACGGCGGGATATTATACCCGCATTGTACGACCGAAAGAAGTCACGACTGATCAGTGCCTTGCATTTGCAAAAGATTTTCATACAAAAGCGTTGAATAAAGAAGCGACAGAGGAACTTACGGCATATTTAGAGCCGGATGAAAAGAGCGATAATACGACATATCAAACGGTAAATATTCATTCAGATATTACGCATATACAATGGGGAGATATGAAGCCCTCCGTGATCGGAGATGTGGAGTGGGATATAAAAGAAAGTAATACGGTATATACTTCTATACTCGCAAAATATAAAGTTTCCTGTACGGACGAAGAGGGAGCGGAAAGCATCTATAACGTGAAAGAGTTTTTCCGGGTGAGATTTCTCGTAGATACGATCTATTTGCTCGACTATAACCGGAATATGGAACAAGTATTTGACGGAAGAGAAAGTGATTTTGATGAAAACGGAATCATACTTGGCATTATTCCGAAGGATATTTCCTATGAGATCAATAAAGACCAGACTTCCGCCGCGTTTGTGCAGGCCGGTGAATTATGGCTGTATGAGTCGAAAAAAGGAAATCTGACAAAAGTATTTTCCATGCCAGATCAGGAAGGCAGAGATACGCGGGGAGAGAATGATCAGCATGCGGTGCGTGTGATCGGCATTGATAATAAAAATAATATTACGTTTGCCGTTTACGGGTATATGGCGCGCGGCAGCCACGAAGGCGAGGTCGGCGTCGGCATTTATTATTATGATGCGGCTGAAAATAAGATTGAGGAAAAGGCATTTATTACAAGTACGAAATCGTTTGCCATCGCAGAAGATGAGCTTGGTAAGATGGTATATTATAATCAGAGTACTTCCCTTTTGCACGTTCTTGCAGACGGAACTTTATATCGGATCGATCTGAAGAAAGATGAGAAGAAAGTGCTTGCGGAGAATCTTACTGACGAACGGTATGCCGTTTCAGATGACGGTCATCTTATGGTGTATCAGACCGGAGGGAAAACAGATAAGTCCGCGACGCTTCATATAATGAACTTAAAGAGCGGAGAGGATTATACGATCAAAGCGGAAGATGGGGAAAACCTGCGCCCTCTTGGGTTTATCAACGGAGATTTTATATATGGAAAGGTAAATCCTGCCGATACAGGGATCACGGTATCAGGCGAAGAGATCACACCGATGTACGAAGTGCAGATCAGAAACTCTAAGAATAAAGAAGCTGCGCAGTATAATTTCACAGAACAAAGTATTTATACGACGGATGTGCTCATCGACGGGAATCTGCTGACTTTTAACCGCGTTATAAAAGACGGAGAAACATATAATTCCACAAAGCAGGAATATGTTACGAACAATGAGGAACGTAAAGAGTCGAAGATTGTTTTTGAAACATATGTATCGGAAAACACAGGAAAACAGATGCGTTTTACATTTGCGGACGGAGTGAAAAAGAAACAAAAACAGAATGAAAAACCGATATATCAGCCGGGCAAAAAAACGCTGACGATTGAGCTGAAAGGGAAAGAGAAAGAAGAAAAATATTATGTTTACGGCATGGGAGAACTGGCGGCTGTCTATAACAAAGCAGGGTATGCGGTTCAAAAGGCAGAGCAGGTTTCGGGAGTTGTAATTTCTTCCGAGCAAAAATATGTATGGGAGAAAGGAAACCGGGATCTTGTTTATTCAACAGAAGCAGGTAAGTTTCAATGTGAAGAAGGAGAAAGTTCTCTTGATGCGTGTGAGCGTTATATGGAACAGTATCATGCACAGCGGCTTGATCTGACAGGCTGTTCTCTCGATCAGATGTTATATGTGATCAATCGCGGGTGTCCGATGATCGCGATATTGGAATCGGCACATGCGGTGCTTTTGACAGGATATACGATGACGGATATCACATATGTAGATCCGAGTACAGGAGAATCATATACAGTCGGCATGAGCGAAATGGAAAATATGACAGAAGCAGGCGGAAACACATTTATCGGATACATCAGATGATAAAAGGAGAACTTTCCTCAGGAAGTTGATTGGCGCGGCACATACCGGAAAGGTAAATATAAGTGATAAAAAATATCCGTGGGATGCGAAAAACGTATCTCACGGATATTTTTTGTATCGTATGTTAGCAGCGCTTCAGATGTTTGGCCGCAATAAGCGCGGAGTGCGTTTTGCGAATGAGTTTTGCGAATGACGCAAGCTGAACTGCCGCATGCTTTAGAATATTTTATGATATGGAAGGTTTAAATAAAACCCCTTTATATTTATTCAGTGCTGTGTACAGTATCATTCCGAGAACTCCGCAGGAGATCACTTCCCCCAGACCTACTGTCAGCATCATAAACGGGATCGGAAGAGGAACTGCATAACCGTATTTTAAAATAAACGGAACGATGAGCGCGTTTGCGATGATCGGAGGAACCGGCGCTAAATATTTGCTTTTATTGCGAAGCTGCCATGTAAATAAAGCTCCGATCAATGTGGCGATGCTTCCGAAAATAATATCCGGCAAGATTGCTCCGCCTAATATGTTGCTGATAAGACATCCTAAAAATACTCCGGGAATTCCCGCAGGTGTGATTGCGGGCAGAATTGTCAGCGCTTCCGAAAAGCGGATCTGCACTTCTCCGAATGCAAAAGATGCGCCGAGCATAGTCAGTACGACGTAGATTGCGGCGATCATCGCCGCCTGTGCCATGAAAAGCACTTTGCTTTGTTGAGTTGTTTTCATTTTTCAATTCTCCTTTAGTTTTGTTTTACGTGTGGAAGGTCACGAACACACGATTCATTTTCCGCGAAACAATGAGCCATGTGGAGGTGCTTGCACATCCATTTGGCGAATGTCGCGAGAGTCAAATACCGCAGGTATTTGGCTTACGCCGGAAATCGGCGAAACCCTTGTAAGACCTTATTTTTCGGGTTTTTGTAACGTGGGTTAGTATAGCACGGAGAGCGTTGGAATTCAAGCCGTCCCCAGCATTCTGTTAGTTAATTTTCCGATCGTCAGCATCTAATGTAAAAGAGGTATCAAAAGTGCATACCATTGGTAGAATTAATAAAAGCATATATAGTTGTATAACCGAAGATATCGTAACGGATGAAGTTATTATTACAGATAATCAGCTTCAGCATATTTTGGATAGACACCCAGAAGTATATAAAGAAGTTACAGATTATTTGAATGATATCATATCTGCCCCGGATTTTATTATTAAAGATAACAATACAATACATTGTTGGCAACAAATTGTACCGCCCCCAAAAAAACTTAGACCTAAAAGGACGTTATTATGAAGTCCTTGCCCATCAACTTTCCGAGGCGAATCTTTTCGTTAGTGCCATCAATCCCAAACTTTGGAATGTTCATTCTGGCATTGCTGACATTCGTATTTACGTTTATCAGATAGTGCTTTAAGGCATAGAAAACCACCCTCTAAACTTTGACCGGTTTCAGGGTGGTGATTCTATTACAATCTTGTCGAGGTCAACCCCCTTGTGGGCGGTTGTTCCTTTTATGTCTTTAATATAGTATATCCATCAGAGCGATACAAGGGCTATTCAGATTTTACTATAGAAAGTCGGTACGTTTTGTGGTGATCTTCAGAAGGGAGATTCTTAAAGACCTCTTCGTCTATAATCAGATTTGTCCAATCATTCGTCAATATTTCCCCATCAAATAGAGTTACTCTTATGAAATCTGGTAATTTATAAATATCGTCAGTAGTATACTGTCGTTTTGGAGTGGGAATAGTAACACATCCTTTCATGGTGATAGTGTTGCCGGATCATTCTTTAGGAATCGGTCGTGCAAAGTTATTGAAATGTAAAAAAAGAAATGATACGCTGTGTACATTGAAGGTATTTATATGATGACAAACAAGTGCGGGGAAACATTTTTATAATGTTTTCTGTCTGAGTAAAGTGAAAGGAATGGATGGATTTATGGAAATTGTGGCGGCGATTGATTCGTTTAAAGGGAGTATGACTTCGGTACAGGCGGGAAAAGCCGCCGCAAAGGGAATTCATAAAGTTGATCCTGAAGCAAAAGTGCATGTCAGACCGCTGGCAGACGGAGGCGAGGGGACAGTGGAAGCGTTGGTGTCCGGTATGAACGGAACGATACGGAAAGTTTCTGTAACCGGACCGATCGGAAAAACGGTTGTGTGCGAGTATGGTGTGATCGAGAATACAGATGGAAAAACAGGAGAAGATTATGATCCTCATACATCGGAGATCGTAAGGTACTGTGTGTATGTGGAATCAGATTATGATATGGATGGGGACGGAAAACGGGAGAGAAAACAGCGGTCATTGAGATTGCGAAAGCGGCAGGGCTGACTCTTCTTTCAGAGGAAGAACGAAATCCGTTGTATACGACAACTTACGGTGTGGGAGAAGTGATAAAAGACGCTGTGCGAAACGGATGCAGAAAATTTATTGTCGGGATCGGAGGAAGCGCGACAAACGACGGGGGAGCAGGAATGCTTCAGGCTTTGGGTTTTGGCCTGCTGAAGGAAAACGGGGAACAGATTCCGATTGGGGCAAGGGGTCTGGAAGAACTGGCGGAGATTACAGATGATAACGTGATCCCTGAACTTGCGGAATGTAAATTCAAGATTGCCTGTGACGTAACGAACGTATTGTGCGGAGAGACAGGAGCAAGCGCTGTGTACGGTCCGCAGAAAGGCGCGGATGAAGAGATGACCGAAAGGTTAGATCGTCTTCTCTTTTCTTATGCGTCTTTGGTGAAGAAAAAGATTCCGAAAGCAGATTCTATGTATCCGGGTACGGGGGCGGCAGGCGGTTTGGGATTTGCATTTCTTACATTTATGGATGCACAGTTGGAATCCGGTATCCAGATTGTAATAAAAGAAACAGGCTTGGAGCAGGAAATTGCAAAGGCTGATCTTGTGATTACCGGGGAAGGGCGTATGGACGGACAGACCGCTATGGGAAAAGCGCCGATCGGGATTGCAAAGATTGCGAAGAAATATGGAAAACCGGTCATTGCATTTGCCGGGGCTGCTGCGCGTGACGCCGGAGCATGCAATGAGCAGGGGATCGATGCATTCTTTCCGATATTAAGAGAGGCGGTTTCTCTTGAAGCGGCAATGAAGCGGGAAAATGCGGAGGCAAATATGGAAGCGGCAGTTGAGCAGGCATACCGTTTGTGGAGATTA
>OHIB01001127.1_pt1 | contig 10652 bp, 9 predicted proteins | sample 1568181 | NCBI WGS metagenome assembly OHIB01 (sample SAMEA3879506, study PRJEB24766) | human gut metagenome | biome: human-associated habitat; feature: feces | place: USA | collected 1985/1987
TCCATCTGTTTAACTTCCGATACTTGTATGGCTACATAAATGGTCGTCTTTTTACCTTGTTCAATTCTAGTCCCAACTTCTTCGGAATCGGTCCAACCCATTAGATATTCTGGGGTCGTATCAAGAGCCTCCGCTAACGGGTCGATTATGTCGACAGGGATATTTCCAATATCGCCTTTTTCATATCGATATATTGTCGCTCTGTTTTTACCGATTAGACTCGCTAATTCGCCAGCGGACATATTAAGTTTCAGTCGCCGTTGCTTCAATCTTTCGCCAAATGTCATCAGCATTACTCCTTTCTTTTACATAACATAGCATACACCAAGCGTTCGCATATATGCAACAAATTTTAACCTAGATTAAGATTTTTAGAGCAAAATGTGCGAAAAAAATATTGACATAATTTTTGAGGTGGTGTTATATTTAACCCGTAATCGCGCAAAACTAACAAGGAGTGATGCTTCTGCGAGAATTTAGATGCAAAAATGCGACTGTGAAAATTACTGGTGAAGTTAATCTAGATAAGATAGAAGAAGCGACGATTATATTTTTTAAAAAAATACAAAGGAGAAAGAAGAATGGCGACGACAATAAGACCCGAGCTATCGTTAAACAACAAGTATTGGATTGACCGACATAGATTTTATGAATTAAAGCATTTTTGCTTGCAATATAAATCGTGGAAGAAAAAATACAAAGATATGGCATTCGCAGATACTTTTTTGAAGGTTGATTATATTGTTCCACCGTTTCCTAAGTCATGTTGGGTATATAAATCGTATGACAGAAATTATGGGAAAGGATATTTTCTGCATATAGGTGCAAATATTGACGAAAGTATTAGTCGAGCTAATAATTGTGGAATAGAAATGCAACAACTACTTTTGGCAACGGTTTCACGTTACCAGTGGATGAATGAAAATAACGGATCAGGTAATAGAAATCAGTTTTTAGATATGTATAACAAGACAGGAAAATATTATTTAGTTCCTGTCGGATTAAAGAATCCATCAATGGGAGTTGTAATAGAGAATATGCAATTTGATTTTGAGTACGCAATTCTAATGAAAGAAATAACGGTTACAGCTGGAACAAAGATAACGGAGGAGAATCCCTGCAAAGCAGTTCTTATGGAGCCGGAGGAATGATATATGGATAAAAATGCGATAAAAAAATTTGCTGTCTGGGCAAGAACAGAACTGATCGCCCGTGTTTCTCTGAAAGGTGTGGAATACGGTATTACAGAGGACAACATTGAGGATGCCAATGCGGACAGCGTTGGCGGCAAAGTCCTTACTGCCGATGAAAAGAAGCAGCGTCAGGCTCTGATTGCCGAGATTAATGATAAAGGATATAAGCAGGTCATGGAGGAGGTTGCCTATACTTGGTTCAACCGTTTCTCTGCTATGCGATTCATGGAAGTCAATGGCTATCTTCCTTCTCATGTGCGTGTGTTCACGGACGAGGAAAACAACTTTAAGCCGCAGATTATAACCGAAGCCATTCATTTGGATTTGGATGGACTGGATATGGAAAAGGTCTATGAACTGAAAGATGCCGAAAAGACCGAAGAACTGTATAAATATCTGCTGATCGTGCAGTGTAACGCCTTGAATAAGATTCTGCCAGGAATGTTCCAGAAGATTGCAGATTACACCGAGCTTCTTCTGCCAGACAATCTGCTCCGTGAAGGCAGTGTAATTCAGCAGATGATCGAGTTGATACCAGAGGATGACTGGAAGGATGCTGTCCAGATTATCGGCTGGCTGTATCAGTATTATAACAGTGAGAAAAAGGATGACGTTTTTGCAGCACTGAAAAAGAATGTGAAAATCACAAAAGAAAACATCCCTGCAGCAACCCAGCTTTTCACACCGGATTGGATTGTTCGCTACATGGTGGAGAACAGTCTTGGTCGTCTGTGGCTGGAGGGACACCCGGATGTGAAAGAACAGCTTTTTCCGACAGAGGAAGAACAGTCTGCTTATGCTGCCGGAAACCGTGACCCGGAAGATACCAAATGGCACTACTATCTGGAAGAAGCTGAGCAGGAGCCGGAAGTACAGGCACAGCTGGCTGAAATCCGTAAGGAATACGCCACACTGACACCGGATCAGCTGAAAGTCATTGACCCTTGTTCCGGTTCCGGTCATATCTTAGCGTATATGTTTGATGTGCTGATGAAGATTTATGAATCCTACGGCTATACCACCCATGAAGCAGTGGCAAGCATTGTAGAGAACAATCTTTATGGTCTGGATATTGATGACCGTGCGGCACAGCTGGCTTATTTTGCGGTAATGATGAAAGCCCGCCAGTATGACCGCCGCTTCTTTAGCCGTGGCATTCAGCCACATGTATATGCCATCGTGGAGAGCAATCATGTAGATAAATTTGCTGTGGACTATTTCTGTAATGGCGATGCGAATCTCACGACAGCTATGGACACCATCATCCAAGAGCTGCATGATGCAAAGGAATACGGCTCTATTCTGACTGTAACACCGCAGGAGTGGTCTGCACTGTATGACCGTTTTGCTGAGATTATGGAAGATATAAACATGTCCCGTGATACGGCATTGAGAGAATTACTGCCGTTGGTGCAGGTGGCAGAAATAATGTCTGAAAAATATTTAGTTGTTGTTACAAATCCGCCTTACCGAGGCATAGGTGATGTAGAAGCTAAATTACAAGATTTTGTAAAAGAAAAATATCCAGATTCATGCTCTGACTTGAGTACAGTTTTTATGGAAAAATGTATTAGGCTTACAACGAAGAATGGATATTATGCAATGATAAATATACCAGTATGGATGTCTTTGGCAAGTTATTCAAATCTGAGAAATAAAATGCTATGTAATGAATATATTGTGAATATGCTTCATTTGGGAAGAGGTATGTTTGGTTCTGATTATGGAACAACGGCATTTGTTGTTTCTAATACCTCACTTAATAGGTATAGAGGATTATATAAAAAATTCTTTGAAAGACAAGGTGTAGTTGAAACAGAAGAGGCAAAACAAAAGAAATTTTTAAATGGAACTAAAGATTATGCAACTGTGCAAGAGTTATATTTATCTTTGCCAAATGACATTATTGCGTATTGGGCAACAAAATCTTTTGCAGATGCCTTTGAATCCGGAGTAAATATTAACACATACGCTACAGTATTTGAGGGATTAAAAACTCGTGATAAAGATAGATTTCTTAGATTATGGTTTGAAGTGGCATCCAAGAAATGGAAGCCGTATGCTAAGGGCGGCACTTTTAGAAGATGGTATGGAAACAATGACTATGTTGTAAACTGGGGTGAGAATGGTGATGAAGTTAGAAACTTTAAGAAATCCAGTGGAGCTAATTTCAAACATTACTTTGAACCGGAAATTACCTATACAGCAATGACCATGTCAAAATTTACCGGACGGTATATTACAAATCAATTATTTGGCGGTGGTGGTGGCGGAATAACAGCATCTGCTAAAATAGATTATTTATTAGGTTTTGTTAATTCGCTTCCATTTGATTATATAATCAGTGCCATGAAATCAACGGTAAATTTTGAGGTAGGACAAATCGGAAAAATTCCGGTTCTATTTGGCGATTCCAACAGTGAAAAAACTGTTGCAATTTTAGCACAAGAAAATGTGGGATTATCTAAGCAAGAATGGGATTCGTATGAATATTCATGGGATTTCCAACATCATCCACTTCTTCGTAAAGTTTCGACTATTGCCGAAGCCTTCAATCAGTGGCAAACTGAATGTGAAGAACGGTTTAACCAGTTGAAAGCTAATGAGGAAGAACTGAACCGTATCTTCATTGAGATTTATGGTTTGCAGAATGAGCTGATACCAGAAGTTGAGGATAAGGATGTCACTGTCCGCAAGGCTGACCTTGGCAGAGATATTCGCTCTTTCATTTCTTACGCAGTTGGTTGTATGTTTGGTCGTTACTCTCTGGATGTAGATGGACTTGCCTATGCAGGTGGCGAATGGGACAACAGTAAATATGCTTCTTTTGCTGTGGATAAAGATAACATTATACCAATTTGCGACGATGAATACTTCGAGGATGATATTGTTGGTCTGTTTGTGGAGTTCGTAAAAACGGTTTACGGTGAAGATACACTGGACGAAAATCTGAAATTCATTGCTGATGCGCTGGGCGGCAAAGGTCAGCCGAAGGATGTGATTCGGAATTATTTTCTGAGTGGCTTCTATTCTGACCATTGCAAAATTTATCAGAAACGTCCGATTTACTGGCTGTTTGACAGCGGCAAGAAGAATGGCTTTAAGGCTCTGATTTATATGCACCGCTATCAGCCGGACACCATTGCTCGTATTCGTACCGATTATGTACATGAACAGCAGGCTCGTTATCGTACTGCTATTGCCGATTTGGAACAGCGTATTGCGAATGCTTCTACCGGCGAGCGTGTGAAGCTGAACAAAAAGCTGACCACTTTGCAGGCACAGGATACTGAAATCAGAACCTACGAGGAAAAGATTCATCACCTTGCCGACCAGATGATTTCTATTGATCTTGACGATGGCGTGAAGAAGAATTATGCAATTTTTCAGGATGTTTTGGCTAAAATAAAGTAGGAAAGAGGATGAGAAAGTGCAGTCAAAAGAGGATGTTTTAAATAGAGAACCATTTGTCAAACAGATAGTTGATTTGATTAAGATCCTTTCAGAAAAACGTAAAAATTGTTGTTTTGCTATTGAAGGAGAATGGGGAAGTGGTAAGAGTTTTGCACTGGAAAAGATTCAAGAATGTCTTCAAGTGGAACAATCGGAAACAACAAACACGGATCGTTTTTTTGTTGTTCGATATGATTGTTGGCGGTACGATTACTATGAAGAACCGATAGTTGCTATTATTTCTGTATTAAAAGATCAGATTGAACAGTATGTGAGTTTATTATCAAATGAGACTAAGAAAGAAATGTTAGCCATTGTTAAAAATACAATAACAAAGATTGCTGTCGAAGCAATCAAATCAAAGACGGGATTAGATTTGGATGGTGTTGTTGGAACATCTGAAGATGATGGAAAAATATATGATAAATATTTTGGCTTCCAGAATATATTTAAAGAAGTACAAGAGCAAATTAAGAAGATATCAGAAGAACAAACAGTAGTTATCATGGTTGATGAATTAGATAGATGCTTGCCCTCGTATGCGATTAAAGTGTTGGAACGTATTCATCATGTATTCAATGAGTTGGAAAATGTAGTGGTTATAATTGCAATGGAGAAAAAACAAATGTCGAATTCATTGCATCAAATTTATGGTGATGAAATGGATGTTGATCGATATTTGAAAAAAATAATCTCATTAAGTTTTAAACTGGATAATGGATCGGCTAATAATTTTATTAAGAAATATGAGAGTTTTATGAATATGTTTATCATCCAAGATCAAGAAAGGGATGAGTTGGAAAAATTTTTAAAGGAAATTACTTTTGGAATAGAAATTCGCGCACAGGAAAAAATTTTTGAAAATGCAGAAAGTATACATAGACTGATGGCAGAGCAAGAAAAAATGGATAGTGCTATATTAGCGTTTGAGGTGCTTGTTTTATGTATAAAAGAAAAAATGTCAACAGTTAGTATGAAGTGGATAGTTGATACATCAGGTTATCCAGATGTCGAAACTAGAATTGGAAAAGATTATTTTGATTCGATAAGGGATTATGCAAAACATATTAGACAATATCCTAAAAAAGTAAACTACAAATTTGTATGTAAGGAAAATGATTTTGTTGACAAAATGATTTTTATAATTTCTGGATTGTATAATGAATATAAAAACAACGAATGCGATTCGTTTTATTGTGCAGATAAGGAAATACAACAAAAGTTGAATTTTTCAAAAAAAGTCTATGAATTATTAAAAATATAGGAAAGGTTGACATATGATGACGGATGAAAAAATCAAAAATTCCAGTGAGCTGGAGTTTGCTGTATTTTGCATTGAAAATGTAGCAGCAAAGCTGGGGGTGGATGCAGAGCGTGTCTATCAGGCATTTACCGAACAAAGCGATATTCTGAACGGTTATATCGTGCCGGAATATGAAGTGCTGCATACCCAGAGCCGGGAATATATCGTTGATGATCTCCTTGATGTGATGAAAGAAAGGGGTGTGGAAGTATGATTCTTTATCATGGTTCTTTTTTAGAGATTGCAAAGCCGGATTTGGTTCATTCCCGCCCCAATGTAGACTTCGGGCGTGGCTTCTATGTCACGCCGCTGTATGAACAGGCAGCGAAGTGGTGCGGTAAGTTCAAACGCCGTGGGAAAGATGGCATTATCTCTCGGTATGAATACGATGAAAGCCGGGAATCTGAACTGAAAACGCTGAAATTCGATTCTTATTCCGAAGAATGGCTGGATTTCATTCTGAACTGCCGCAGTGGAAAAGATTCGACAGATTACGACCTTGTTGTAGGCGGTGTTGCCAATGATAAAGTGTTCAATACCGTGGAGCTGTTCTTTGACGGACTGATTGATAAAACGGAAGCTATCAACCGCCTGCGTTATGAAAAGCCGAACCTGCAAATATGTTTCCGCACAGAGAAAGCACTGTCTCTGTTGCATTTTGAAGGGAGTGAAACATTATGACAGCAAATCCGATTTTGCTTCAGAAAAAATATAGCCGTGTGATTGAGTGTTTTGCAAAACAGCAAGGACTTTCACTGGATGCGGCGTTGAACTTTTTTTATCATTCCGAAGTTTATCAGTTGATACGGGACGGGATATCAGATATGCACTGCATGAGTGATGCGTATTTGGCGGATGAACTGGAACAGGAATATCAGATGAAACAATAGTATGAGTAAAAGCTAAAAACAGGAAACATTTTGAAAAAATATTTGAATTAATGACACTAAAGATATGATAAGGATCAATGAGAAAGGAAGACTTTTTAATGGCATATCGAGTAGTTATATCTTTGGTGGAAATGAAACAGATTTTAGAAGTGTTTGGTAAACAGAAAATTTTAGAAAGTTTTGACCTGCTAGAACAAGAAGATTATTTATTTGTCCGGAAATGTGATGAAATTAAATTAATAGTAGCATTGAATAAGATGACTTCGCTTTACATGAGCAATAGGAATAAACCATGTAAAACAAAAAAAAGGTCATTTTATTGCATTGTGATTGATTTATCTGAAAGCAGAATATGTTTGGAACTTGAAGAGTTAGTATTGCGATATTGCAAAGGAGAAAAGACTATGGCAGCTAAACAAATTAAATTAGAGGAAACAGCGGAAGAGTTAATGGAATATTCAGATGATGATTTGTACAATATCAATTCATGGGGGGCGGATTTGTCATTTCGTGAAATTATTACAATGTATGAAGAGGGCGAATTGTTAAAACCGGAGTTACAGAGAAAGTATGTTTGGACAAGGACAGAAGCCAGTAGATTTATTGATTCCATATTACTAGGATTACCTGTACCAAGTGTATTTTTTGCTAAAGAACAAGGTGAAACAATGCTAATAATAGATGGATTCCAGCGAATTATGACAGTACATGATTATGTAAAAGGAGTTTTTTCTGGAGATGGGAAAATATTTAAATTATCTAATACTGAAAATATAAATGCCAGATGGAGAGGAAAAGCTTTTGCTGAACTTGATACTGAAGAAAAGAGACGAATACGTAGTAGCACTATCCATGCGATTATTTTTGAACAAAAACATCCTAGAAATGATACGGGTATGTTTCAAATTTTTGAAAGAATTAATACAGGTGGACGAACATTAAAAGCTCAAGAAATACGAAATTGTGTATATCAGGGAAAATGTAATGACTTGCTTTTTGAATTAAATAAACATGATTCATGGCGAAAGATATTAGGATTAAATGTAGAAGATTCCAGAATGGCGGACTTGGAATTGATTTTAAGATATTTTGCTATGAGAGATTTACACATTAGAAATGAGGGACAATTAAAGCAAATAAATTTAGCCAAGTATCTTAATAAGTATATGGGCGATAAGACGAATTCAACAGGAGAAGATATTCTTGATATGAAACAAGATTTTATCACAATGATAGATAAAGTGTTTGAATTATTAGGGAAAAACGCATTTAAAAATTTAAAAAAAGAATCCGAAAACTTTGCAAGCAAAATAAATCCGGCGATTTTTGATGCTATATCTGTTGCCACATCATATGCAATTAAAACAGAATATAAATTCACGGAAGGAAATTATTTGGAAAAATATAAGAGATTATTGAAAAATGAAGAGTTTCATCGAGCATCCAGCAGTAGAACTACTAATATTGAAAATATTAAAACACGTATTCAAATAGCAGCAGAGTTCCTGTATGGAGTTACTTATGAATGGTGAATTTATACAAATGATAGAGGATACAAGAGCAGAACTTGATAGTATTCGTAAATGGATTAATGCTGGAAATCAATTTGATTCTAAAACAAGATATTTGATTTCCTATGCTGTTGTTAAAGCAAGTGGGGCAGTTGAAGTCATTTTCAAAAATATGATTTATAATTACTTGAGCGTTGGTGCAAATGAAAAAGCAAAAGGGTATCTTGAAAAAGCAATTATTGATAGTTCGTGTAATCCTAACACGGGAAATATGAGCAATATGTTACAGAACATTTCTTCAGAATGGAAAACGTTATTTGATCAGCAGGTAAAACAAAGTGGAGAAAAGGATAAATTAAATTCCCTTGTGCAATTAAGAAACGATTTTGCTCATGGCGACAGCATATCTGTTTCTATTGATACAGTTATTAAATATTTTGATTCAGCTGTTAAGATATTAAATATATTAGATAACGTGTGTACATAGGGGAAATGAGATGAAAATATTGCAACAGCCCATTTCTTTTGAAAAATATAGAGGCATATCGGAATATTTTGGGAATTATATTTGGAGAAGATAGTAGTGATTCAATTTGCAAAACATAGAGTAGCAAAAAGAGAGCGAGGTGTTACAATGACTATAGAAGAAATTCTTGCAGGAGAATCGAAGAATGTGGAGTTCAAAGAGACCCTGCCAGAGAAAAGCATCAAATATATGAAGTCTGTGGTTGCCTTTGCAAATGGAACCGGAGGAAAAATCATTTTCGGAATTGCCGATAAAACCAGAGACGTTGTTGGCTTTGACAAGGAAGATGTGTTCAAGAAAATGGATGCCATTGCAAATGCTGTATCAGACAGCTGTGAACCGGCAATCATTCCGGATATTACCTTACAGACGGTTGATGGTAAGACTGTCATTGTGGTAGAGGTTTCTGAGGGCAGACAGCGACCGTATTATATCAAAGCTCTTGGCAGAGATGGCGGTGTATATGTCCGTGTTGCTGGAACTACCCGCATTGCCGACGAGTATATGGTAAAGGAGCTGCTGTTTGAGGGCAGTAACCGCTACTACGATCAGGCTTTATGTACTGGGTTAAATGTTACAGATGAAGATATTGATGTCCTTTGTAAAGCCATGAAGGAACAGGCTGTTAAAAATGCCCATACAGAGGAAAAGAAAGCAGCAATTAAAGATGTAGGCAGACAGCAGTTGCGCGCCTGGGGCATTTTGATTGAGCGTGATGGAAAAGATTATCCGTCTAATGCGTTTGCTATTTTGACTGGCAACGGAGGACTTCATGTTGCAACGCAATGTGGCGTGTTCAAAGGGACAACGAAAGCGGTATTTGTTGATCGTAGAGAATATACCGGTCCGCTTTGGGAACAGATAGACGAAGCATTTCAGTTTGTTTTGAGAAATATTCATCTGGGTGCTACAATTGTGGGAATTTATCGCCAGGATGTTTATGAGATTCCACCGGATGCCATTCGTGAGTTGATTATAAATGCTATGGTACATCGTAGTTATCTGGATCATGGTACGATACAGGTAGCGGTATATGACAACCGATTGGAAATTACTTCTCCAGGAAAGCTGCCAATGGGACAAACGATGGAGCGTATGAAAGAAGGCTATTCTAAAATCAGAAATGAAGCTCTTGCCCATGCGTTTGCTTACATGAACCTGATCGAGCATTGGGGAAGCGGTATTCCGAGAATTATTGATAAAGTAAAAGCTGCCGGGCTGCGGGAGCCGGAGTTTATTGGTGGCGAAGTTGATTTGCGTATCAATATTTATCGAGGCCAGGTTGATACAAATAACGCCATGATTAACGCCAATGACACTAAAGATGGCGCTAATGGCGTTAATGATGCCGGAAATGGAACTAATGGCGTTGAAGTGCCACTTAATAAGGAACAGGCACAGATAGAAAAATTGTTGCAGATTATAGAGAAAAATCCGTCTGCAACACAGGCATATTATGCAGAAGAGATAGGCGTGTCGAAAAGAACGGTTTCTCGAATGTTTGTTTCTTTACAGGAAAAAGGTATATTGGTACAGAGCGGAACAAAGCGAAAAGCTAATTGGACAGTTATAAGGTAGGAGGAGCAGCATAGATACAGACAAAATAATACAAGACTTGAACCGCAGATTTGCTGCACCTTTGCCAGAGTTTTATCAGCGTCGTATTATCTTCTGGTATGATGAAGATAAGGAATTTGAGGATAAGATGGACGAAGTGGTTCTGGAAAATGCAAAGGTGATTGCGCTGACAGGAAATAATGCGTTTTCAGTAAAAAA
>OHIB01001138.1_pt1 | contig 10587 bp, 8 predicted proteins | sample 1568181 | NCBI WGS metagenome assembly OHIB01 (sample SAMEA3879506, study PRJEB24766) | human gut metagenome | biome: human-associated habitat; feature: feces | place: USA | collected 1985/1987
CGAACATCGTGAGCAGCACGCCTTCGAGCTCCAGGCCGGGATTCAGGCTGCGGCGCACCATGCGGACCGTGTGCATCAGGTCGGACAGGCCTTCGAGCGCGAAATATTCGCCCTGCACAGGAACGATCAGGGAATTCGCGGCGCAGAGGGCGTTGACCGTTAAGAGTTCGAGCGACGGCGGGCAGTCGATGAGGATAAAGTCGTAATTGGGCGAGAGAATATCGAGCGCCTGCTTGAGCAGGAATTCGCGGTTTTCGCGGTCGATCATCTCGATGCCCGCGCCCGCCAGTGCCTTTGAAGAGGGGAGCACGTCGCCGTAACGCGTGTGCGCCACGCTGGCCGTGACGTCCGCACCGTTGATGAGCACGTCATAAACGCCACGCGAGGCCGCCTTGTCCACACCCATGCCGGAGGTGGAGTTGGCCTGCGGGTCAAAGTCACACAGCAGGACGCGATTGCCTTTCTCCTTGAGGGAGGAGGTCAGGTTGACACAGGTCGTCGTTTTGCCGACGCCGCCCTTTTGATTGACGATTGCAACGATTTTAGCCAAAAAAACACCCACCTTAGTCATAGAAGCATTGATCCATTTTCATTCTTGTTCAGTATAGCACAAAACGGCTCAATTTCAACAGGGAAGCTCAAATTTTGCAAATTTGTTTCACGTGAAACATGACAAGGCGCAGGCCTTTACGTCCCGATTTGCCCCTGTTTGGGCCGGTGATGGGGTATCACCGCTGGGGCAGTGCTGAGGACAGAAAAGGGTCATGGTAAAGGCGCTGACCTTTACCATGACCTGAAATCAGTGTTTCACGTGAAACAAATCACTCCTGCGGCTGGGTCAGCAGCATCGTACCGTAGGGCTCGAGCGTCAGGCGGAGCAGGCCGTTGCCGCAGAAGAACTCCTGATGGGACAGGGCGTCCTCGGCGAGCGTGCCGTCCCACGGAAGGGTGAGTGTGGCGGGCTCGTCGCCTGCATTGACTGCCGTGAGGCAGTGGTCGTGCTCCGTGCGGCGCGAGAACGCCAGCGCGCGGCCCTGCGCGGCATGGTAGACGATCGTGCCGCTTTGCAGCGCCTCGTGCGCCTTGCGCAGCGCGCCGAGCTGTTGGAAGTAACGCACCAATTCGGCATTCTCGTGTCCCCACGGGTAGGTTCCGCGGTTGAACGGGTCTTCAAAGCCCTGCATGCCGGCCTCGTCGCCGTAGTAGAGCATCGGCGAGCCGGGGAAGGTGTAGAGGATCAGAGCCGCGAGCTTGAGGAGCGACATGCCGCGCGCAAGGTCGGAATCGCTGAGCTGATAGACCGCGCGCTCGTCGCGCGTCTGCGGCGTGGGGGAGGTGAGGCCTAAGATCGTCAAAAGCCTTGGCGTGTCGTGGGTCGAGAGGAAATTCATCGCACCGTAGAACGCGGGCGCAGGATAGTTTTCGCGCAGCTCCTCCATGCTGTCGCGGAAGTATTCCGCGCCGCCGCCGAGCAAATAGGCCATCAGCGCCGTGCGGAACGGGTAGTTCATCAGGCCGTTCGTCTCGCGGCCCAGCAGGTACTTGCGGCGCTGGGAGTAGGCGATCTTCGTCGTGCCGTCCTCCCAGACCTCGCCGAGAAGATAAGTGTTGGGGTTCTCCTCGTTCATCGCCGCGCGAATTTTGGCAATGAACTCGTCGGGGAGCTCGTCGGCGACGTCGAGCCGCCAGCCGGATGCGCCTGCGCGCAGCCAGCGCTTGATAATGGAGTTGTTGCCCTCAATAATGTAGTCAACATAGCTCTTTTCCAGCTCGTTGACTGCAGGCAGGTTCTTGATGCCCCACCAGGCGTCGTACTCATCGGGGAAGGGGTGGAAGTTGTACCAGCGGTAGTAGGGCGACTGCTCGCCCTGCGCCGCGCCGAGGTCGTCGTAAAAGCCGTCGGCGTTGAAATAGACGCTCTTTCGCCCCGTGTGGTTGAAGACGCCGTCGAGCATCACGTAGATGCCGCGCTTTTTCGCCTCCGCGCAGAGCGTACGGAAGTCCGCTTCATCGCCGAGCAGCGGGTCAATGCGCTCATAACAGGCCGTGTCGTAGCGGTGGTTGGTCGAGGCCTCGAAGATCGGGCAGAGGTAGAGTGTCGTCACACCGAGAGAGGCGAGGTAGTCGAGCTTTTCCGTGATCCCCTGCAAGTCACCGCCGAAAAAGTCGCTGCACGTGATCTCGCCCTCGGCGTTCGGGCGGTATTCGGGAAGCTCGTCCCAATTTTCGTGCAGCGTGCGCGGGCCGACAAGGCCTGCAACATCACGAAATTTAGCACGGCGGAAGCGGTCGGGGAAGATCTGATACGTCACGCCGCGGCCGAACCACGCGGGCGTTTTGTGTGTGTCGTCGTAGACCGTGAGCTGCCAGGGCTCGACCGCGTCCCACGCGCAAAGGCCGTTTTTGCCGTAGCAGCTCGTGCCGCCGTCCGCCCACGAGAGGCGGAAGTGGTACCAGACGAGCTCCACGTCATCCGGCGCGGTGAAGATGCCGCGATAGACGACGTGGCCGTCCTCCTGCGCGGGAGTAAGCTCCACCGTCGTCCATTGGTCGGCAAACTCGCCGTGAGCAAGCAGCTCACAGCGCGTGACCGCCGCGCCGCGCTCGGGGCGAAAGCAGAACGAGACATCGGCGCCGCAGGGCACCGCGCCAAAGGGAGATTTGAAGAGAAGATCGCGCGGATCAAACCATTTAGTTGACATAACACATTCCTTTCTGCCAAATAAAGCGGCTGAAACAGGCAAAAGCGCACCGAAACGGCGCGCTTAACCCAGCAGTGTATTTTCGCCCGTGATCGCGGAGGACGCGGACGTGTTGGAGAAGTAAGCGTTGAGCACCTGCACGGCGGTGGAGGCCAACGCTGCGCCGGAGCCGCCCTTTTCGATGACGATGGCGACGGCGATCTGCGGATCGTCGTAGGGGGCGAAGCAGACGAACGCGCCGTTGTTGTTCTTCGTGTCGCCGGTCTGGATCGTACCGGTCTTGGCCGCGGCGTCGACGATACAGTTCTTGAAATACTGCGACACCGCGCCGTCAGTCGCGAGATCGTGCATACCGGCGAGGACGGCGGAGAGATTTTCGCTGCTCATGGCGATCGTCTCGACCGGCTCGGCGTCGTAAACGTATTCGAGCGCACCCCCGCCGCAGAGCGTCGCGATGTAATTTGCGAGCTGGAGGGGGGAGTATTCCTGATTCGCCTGACCGAACGCCGCCCACGGGGCAAGGTTCTCGCCCTCGTTCTGCGAGGGAAGGCGGCCCGCGGTGTCGCCGATCTCAATGCCGGTCGGGGAGCCGAGGCCGAATTTCGCGTAATACTCGCGCAGCGTGTCCATGCCCATGCGGTAGCCCATTTCGGCGAAGAAATAGTTGCAGGAATTCATGATCGCGCCGCGGACGTTGAGCGAGCCATGGCCGCTGCGCTTCCAGCAGTAGGTGTAGCTCGCGGAGTAGCCGGGGTACGTCCACTTGCCGGAGTCGTAGATCTTTTCGCGCACGGTCGTCGCGCCGGATTCGAGCGCGGCGATGGCCGTCAGCGGCTTCAAGGTCGAGCCGGGGGCGTATTTTCCCTGCGTGGCACGATTCCACATCGGCTGCAAGGGGTCGGTGGAGAGCTCTGCAAGGTCCTGACGGAACGTCGAGAGGGAATAGGTCGGATACGACGCGAGCGCCAGCACGTCGCCCGTGCCGACCTGCACGACGGCCACGGCCGCGCCGCGGTCGATGCCGTCGGATTTTGTCATGGAAGAGACGGTATTTTTGAGCGCCTCCTCCACCTGTGCCTGAAAGTCGATGTCGATCGTCAGCGCCACGGTGGAGCCGGGCTTGGGCTCCACGGAGTAGAGCTCGCCGGTGATCTTGCCGGATTCGTTGAGCGTGACAAGGCGCTTGCCGTCGCTGCCGTGAAGATAGTCTTCAAACGCATTTTCCACGCCGGAGATGCCGACGGTGCTCGCGAGCGTGTAGCCGTCCTTATCCTTATAATCGTCCCAGTCCTGAATGCTGCCGGTGTAGCCGAGGACGTGGGCGGCGTAGTCGGTCTCGTAAACGCGCACGGACGAGGTATCCACCTGCACGCCGGCATAGTTGCCATCCTTGATGAGGGAAATGAGCGAAACATCTACGTCGCTCGCAAATTCGAAGGTCGTGGAGCCGTTCATCTTGGCGGAGGCGAGGGAGTAGCGCAGCCCGATGAGCGTGCGCACCGTGGAATTCGGGAGCGTTTCGTCGATCCCGTACTCGCTGCGCAGCTTCAGATACAGCGCAGAGCCTGTCAGCGTAGTGGGGAGGCCGTCGTCGCCGACGTTCTTTTCATTGATCCACTTGAGCGAGACGAGGTATTTGACGAGCGTTTTCGCGCTGCCGTTCGCGGTGTCGTAGGCGTAGGGCGAGGTCCTGGCGAGCGGAAGCGCGTCCTTAATTTCAACGCCCTGCGCGTTCATCAGTCCGATGACGCGCAGCAGCGCGTCGTTGAGCTCGTCGGAAGAGACGAGCGAGGAATCAAAATTCAGCGTGTAGACCGCGCGGTTCGACACGAGCACCTTGCCGTTGCGGTCGGTGAGGATGCCGCGCGAGGCCTTGACGGTCTCGGTCTTGGCGTTCGTGCGGATGGACTTGTCGAGGTAATCGTCGCCGTTGACGATCTGTGCGTCAAAGAGCGTGATAACGAATACGAGCGCGCAGAGAAACATCGCCGCGCCGAGCGCGATCAGGCGGCGGGTAAAGCGTTTGGGATCCATAGCGGCCTCCTTTCCTTGAGGCTTGGGGAAAATGGGGAAAATCAGTCGGGGAAGATGCGGCGGATGGCGCGCAGCGCCGGATAGACCGGCAGAAGAAGCAGGCACGAGAGCGCCGTTTCGCGCGCGAACAGGTGCAGCATCGGCAAAATGGCGGTCGAGCCGCTGCGCGGCAGCAGCGCGAACGCCTGCAAGAGGTCAACGAGCAGAAATGTCAGCACGGTCGAGAGCAGCGCGCGGGCGAAGCCCTGCTGCAACAAATTACTGACAACTGTTGAGATGAGCAGTGCCGCAAGCGTGAACGCGATCGTGTACAAGCACGCGAATGGCGCGGGGAGCACAAGGTCGCACAGCGCGCCGAAGACGATGCCCGCGATGACGGCTGAGCGCGGCAGCTCGAACGATGCCATGACCGCCAAAATGACGGGCGGCAGAAAGGGGATGACGCCGAAAAACGTCATCGACCCGAGAAGCAGCCGCCGCAGGAAAAAGAGCGCCGCGGCGGCGAGCGCGTAAAACGTCCACTTAAGCGCGGTGGTTTGGGTGAGATTCATGCGCGCCTCCCTCAGTCGACAATGTCGTAGTCCGTGATGACGAACACCTCGGTCAGGGCGTTAAAGTCCATCATGGGCGCGAGGACCGCGTAGCGGGCAAGGCCGTCGTCGCCGGTCTGAAGCGATTCGACCGAGCCGATGACAAGGCCGCTCGGGTAATATCCGCCAAGGCCCGATGTGACGATCTGGTCGCCGATGAGCACCTCGTCGTCCGACGTGAGGTACGAGAGCTTCAGTTTGCCCTGACCCATCAGGGAGAAGTCGCCCTCCGCCACGGCGACCTCGCCGGTGCGGAAGATGCGCGCGCCGAGCTCGGTGTCCGTGTCGATGACGGTCAGCACTGTCGACCAGTTGAGGCCGACCTCGGAAATGACGCCGACGAGATACCCCTCGGCGCTGACGACGCAGTCGCCCACGGCGATGTCCTGATCGGTGCCGTGGTTGAGAGACAGCGACGACGTCCAGCTGCTCTCGCTGTGGGCGAGCACGGCGGTGGAGACGAACGTGAAGTCGCGCCGCTGCTGCTGGAGCTTCAAAAGCTCGCGCAGGAGCTTATTTTCCTCGCTGTCGGCCTGCGCCTGACGCTGCTGGGCGCGAAGGTCCGCGATCTCTTTTTTGAGCGCCGCGTTTTCCTCCTTGAGTGTGGTCGTGTCCTCGTAATACTGGCGCTTGTCGGCCGCCCAGTCGCTCACGGCGGTGGCGGCGGCGCGGAACGGGTACGTCAGCACGCCCGCGATGTTTTCAAGCACCGAGGACGTCGAGGAAAAGTAGGTCAAAAGGCTCAATGCCACGGCGACCGCCGCGGCGACGGCCAGAATGCGCAGCCCGTGCTGACGGAAAAATTCTTTCAAGGCTTACCCTCCTTTCATCGTAGGGCAGGGGAGAGGTTAGAGGAGCTTGACGCCAAAGCGCGCGAGCACTAAGCCAAGCTGCTCGACGGGAAGTCCCATGACGTTGAAAAAGTCGCCGTCGATGCGCTCGACGAAGAGCGCGCCGCGGCTCTGCACGCCGTAGGCGCCGGATTTGTCCATCGGCTCGCCGGTTTTGATGTAGGCGCGGATCTCGTCGTCCGTCGCCGGACGGAAGAAGACGCGCGTGGACACGGCGAAGCGCTCTTCCTGCGCGCCGCGGCGAACGCTCACGCCCGTGCAGACCGTGTGAGCGCGGCCGGAAAGCGCGCGCAGCATGAGGAACGCATCGTCCTCATCGTGCGGCTTGCCGAGGCGGTCATTGTCCAAAAAGACCATCGTGTCCGCCGTGATGATGAGATCATCGGGCGCGCAGAGCGCGGCGGCAGCGTCACACTTCTTCTTTGCAATGTAGCGCACCGTGTCCTCGGGAGAGAGACCGGCGGGATAGCTCTCGTCGATGTCGAGCGAGAGGGTTTTGAAGTCCTCTACGCCGATGCGCTGCAAAAGCTCCTGACGGCGCGGGGATTGAGATGCCAAAACGATTGCCATGATATTGCCTCACTATTTGATAATAAAAAGTATAATCAAGATAAAAAATTACAATTTGGAATTTATTCTGCGCCGCGATAGAAGAGACCACGGGTGATATTCTCCGGCGCTTCGACCGTCTCACCCTGATACGCGCGCAGCACGCGGATGCATTCAGAGGCGCTCTCGGTCGTGAAACGGAGTTGAGCAAAGCGCAGACCGAGCGTCTGCCAGTCCTTCGATTTGTCCGCGAGATAAAGAATCTTTCCGTTTTCGATCTCGCTGCGGCAGCCCCACGCGCGCAGCACGGGGAAGTGCTCGCCGCGCCGGTCGGTCAGCTCGGGGGCGCTTGCGCACGCGCCGTCGCAGGGAACGGAGGCGGGGCGCTCGGTAAAGTATCGACAGCCGAACGCGTTCGCATTCAGGCAGTTTTCCGTGAGCATCAGGGGAAGGCGGCCATAGACGATGGCCTCGCACGGGAGGCACTTGCTGAGGTCCCGAATCTGCGCGTCGCGCAGCTCGAACGAGACGCACGCGCTCGAAAGTCCCTGTTCTTTCCAGAAAGCGAGCGCGGCGGAGTTGTAGACATTCAGCGCCCAGTCGCCGTGCAGCTTGCAATCAAGTCCACGCGCGAGCGGTAGGTGGCCGAGGTTGCCGATCGACACGCCCGTGACGCCCTTTTTGGCGGCGTCCTCGAGCAGCGCGCGCAAAATAGGCTCGTCCTGCGTGCGGTAGATGCGCGGCAGCACCGCGAAAAATTCGGTTCTGCCGAGATGTGGCGAAAGGTCAAGCTGCGCCAGCAGTTCGACGGGCACATACACCCGCGCGGGGACGAGGGCGACAAGCTCTTCACTTAGCTGCTCGGCCCTGTGGAGGGAGACGGTCAAAAGCGGCTTGTCCGCGCTATTTTTGACGATTGTTGGCGGAACAAAGTCGAATACGCGGCGTTTCGGCACAGCGGTGCGCTGCGCTTCCATCTGCGCAAGCGCTTCGCGGCGCAGGGCGTTGAGCGCGCCCGCGCTGACGGCGAGGCCGCCGTCGAGTGCGACGGCGCACTGCGCCGCCGAAAAGGCCGTGCCGCCGGTTTTCCTGAGGCGCGTTTCGACCTCTTCCGCGGTGACGGCGCGGCTGCGCGCCGCCTCGGGCACCGCGCCGGTGACGGTCACGCGGTGGCCGTCTGCGTCCTCGGCTGTCAGGTGCATCGGCTGACCGGCGCGGATGGTGCATTCTAATGTGAGCGGCACAAGCCGCAGATTTTCCTTTTCATAGCGCGTGCGAATCTCGTTGAACCAGTCCTCGGGCCATCTTGCATTTTCGGGCCGCGTGCCGAACATCTCGCGTCCGCGCGCGCCGCGGTAGTACCCCTCGGTAAAGCCGTCGCGCGAGAAGGCGAGGGCGAGCTTTTTCTGCTCGTCCTTCGTCGGCGTGCGATGCTCGCGCAGAAGGCGCGCGTAGATCTCCGTCACGGCGGCGACATACTCCGGCCGCTTCATGCGCCCTTCGATCTTGAGGCATGCGACACCCATATCCATCATCTCCGGCACAAAGGGCGCGAGGTTCGCGTCCTTTAAGCTCAGCGGATGGCCGTCCGCCCTGCCGGAAAAGCCGTAGGGCAGACGGCAGGGCTGGGCGCAGGCGCCACGGTTGCCGCTGCGCCGCCCGATGACGGCAGACATCTCGCACTGGCCGCTGTAGCACATGCACAGCGCGCCGTGGACGAACGTTTCGATCTCGATGGGGCTTTTTTGGCAGATTTCGGCGATCTCCCCGCGCGAAAGCTCGCGCGCGAGCACCGCGCGCGTCATGCCGAGCCTTGCCGCTTCCTGAACGCCCGAGAGCGTGTGCAGGCTCATCTGCGTCGAGGCGTGCAGCGGCACGTCGGGGATAATTTTTTGCAGCGTCGCCAGAACGCCCCAATCCTGCACCAGGATCGCGTCCACGCCGCACTCCGACGCGGTGCGCGCCTCCGCGGCAAGCGCGGGGAGCTCGCGGTCGGTGACGAGCGTGTTGAGCGTCAGATAGACCTTCACGCCCCGCAAATGGCAATAAGAGACCGCCGCGCGGAATTCCTCGTCAGAGAAGTTCCTCGCGCTGCGGCGCGCGTTGAACGCGCCAAAGCCCATATACACGGCGTCCGCACCGCTCTGCACGGCGGCAACAAGCGCCTCCTGCCCGCCCGCGGGCGCTAACAGCTCCGTCGTCAAGGGTTTACTTTTTCTGCTGCTGGAGCTTGAAGATCTCGCGCTTGAGTTCGCTGACCTCGTTCTTGGCCTGAGAAGCCTCGTCAAGGTACTGCTTGACCTGACGGCGCAGCGCGTCGCCGGCCTCGCGCTCTTTGAAGAGCTCGTCGGTGATGTTCACGGCGGTCAGCACGGCGGCGTCCGTGCGGCCGACCTTGGCAGCGTCGAGCAGCTCGCTCATTTTGTCGTTGACGTAGGAGCCGACCTTCTGCATATAGGAGGGGGCTTCCTCGGCGACAAAGGTGTATTCCTCGTCGCAGATGGAGATCGTGATGCGGTTTTCCATGATTTGTGTGCTCCTTTCTATTTCGGCGTTGCACAAAAAAGGGCAAATTCCACCCATATAATCTCTAACAGTATAACACGGGAGTGAAAATGTGAAAAGGGGGAAGCAAAAAATTTCATGTTTACGAACGGGAAAATTTCATGTAGAATAATGGAATCGAAAATGGACGAAAGGAGGCGGGGAACATGGCAGGCTATGTGCTGCATTTGAGCACCGAGGAGAACATCACGCTCTCATCGGCGACGGTCAAGCGATTGATCGCGGGTGGCAGCGGCGACGCGGCGCTGCTGTACCTCGCCATCCTGCATGCGCGCGGCGCGGCGGATTCCGGCAAGCTCGCGCGCGAGCTCAAGTGGGACGAAACGCGTCTTCGCGCGGCGGAGCAGGCGCTCTACGAGATGAAGCTCGTCGGCGCGCCGGAGAAGAAGGAGGAAGCGCCCCTTCCGCCGCCCCAGCAGCTCAGCGAGCCGCCCGAGTACACGCGCGAAGACATCGCGCGAAAGCTGGAGGGCGATGGGCGCTTCGCCTGCCTTCTGCGCGAGGTGGAGCACAAGCTCGGCCCGCTCTCGACCCCGTCGGTCAAGAAGCTGTTGGGGCTGTACGAAAATCTGGGTCTGCCCGCGGACGTGGTCTACACGCTTGTCAACTACTGCATCGCGAAAAAGGAGCAGCAGTTCGGCGAGGGGCGGCTGCCCAACATGCGCGAGATCGAAAAAGAGGGCTACGTCTGGGCGCGCAAGGAGCTCTTTTCCATCGAAAAGGCCAGCGAGTACATGAAGCGCGAGCAAGCCCTGCGCGGCAGGTACCCCGAGTACATGGCGGCGCTGCAAATGCAGGGCCGCGCGAGCGCGCCGAGCGAGGAGAAGTATCTCTCCGCGTGGGCGGAGATGGGATTTCCGGCGGAGACCGTGGCTGAGGCTTACGACCGGACGATCCTGCACTGCCACGAATTCCGCTGGCCGTACTGCAACGGCATTTTGAAACGCTGGCACGAAAAGGGCCTGCACACGCTCGCCGAGGTCAGGGCCGAGAACGCCAAGGAGCAGAGCAAGCCGAAGAAGAACACCAACGACGGCGGCAACGCCTGGATGAAGGAATATTTGAATCAGTAACGAAAGCGGGGGAGAAGGATGTCTTACGATGGGCGGCTGATGCGCCAAGCGCTGGCGCGCTTCGACGAGGACAAGCAGCGCCGCGCGGAGAATTTTCGCGCGCGCGAGCGCGCGGTGTATACCAAGTGCCCGCGCATTGAGGAGATCGACCGCGAGCTGTCGCACACGATGGCGAAGATCATCGCCTCCGGCCTGCGCCGCGGGACGGACCCGCGCCCGGCCA
>OHIB01001140.1_pt1 | contig 10554 bp, 8 predicted proteins | sample 1568181 | NCBI WGS metagenome assembly OHIB01 (sample SAMEA3879506, study PRJEB24766) | human gut metagenome | biome: human-associated habitat; feature: feces | place: USA | collected 1985/1987
TCGAGTTGGTGCACAGCAGAAATTGTGCACCAACTAATGGAGAACGGAAATGAATCTATGAAACGATTAGAGAGTTCGAATGAGATAATTGCGTATAACAGTAAAATTAGTGCAGATTATTCATCTTATCTTGCATGGATAAAAATGATGGGATGGTAAAAGGTGGTTTTATATGGTAAAAAGAAGTGTTTGTTTTATTTTAACTTTTGTTATGATAGTTTGTAGTTTGCTAACAGATAATTCTGTGTATGCAGCAAGTAAATTGACAACATTAAAAGTTGACAAGGTGTATAAACAATTTGATTTAGATCATGATGGAAAAAATGAAGAATTATTGTTTAAGGAGCACGAAGTCCCAGAATGGGAAGAGGATATGTGTGATTATTTGAGTGTATATGTAAATGGCAAAAAAATTTTAAATGTGAAAGGAATCTATTATAAAGAACAATATTCGATTTTATTAGTTCAAATGCAAAAGAAATATTTTTTGTATGTAAATTTATGGGGAGACGATGGTGTAGGACCAATTTTAATTTATAAGTATGAGCAAGGTGCTTTTACAAAAGTTTTTGATGGGAATAAGCTATCAGATAAATTTGGATATTGGGGGAGTATAGCCATACAATCTGTTGATAAAAACAAAATAAAAATAAGATTGTCAAGTATGTCTTATGCAGTTGCAAGTATTGAATTGGAGGCAAAATTAAAATACAAGGATGGAAAATTAGTTTTGGCATCGAAAATGTGTAAAGTAAAAAAATATTATAATCGAGAGGAATACAGTAAAAATTCAGATTTATATAAAAAAGATAGAAAGCCATATCTTACTGTGGCCAGAGATATTCAGTTATATAAAACATGTAATAAAAAATTTAAATCTTTTATAGTGAAAAGGGGCGAAAAAGCAAAAATTTTAAAATGTTATATCGGAAATAAGCATGTTATGTATCAAATAAAAACAAAGAGTGGGAAACAAGGATGGTTTTATACGGATAATAAAGTTACAGTAATAAATAACAAATTGTTTGAAGAGATTGTATATGCAGGATAAAAAATGTAAATATTTATTCTGTCATTATAGAAATAGAAACATGTAGGAAAAAGAACAATGAATTTCACATATAAAATAGTCTTTTAGTACTAAATAACAGGGCTCAATAAAGGGCACATATTGATTGCTGTGATAAGAATGTTACAATTAAATATAAAAAACAGTTTGCAAAATATCTAAAAGGTGAAATAAGTGGCGAAAAATGTACTGATTGAATATTTGAAACAAATTTTTAAATTGGAAAAGAGTGTACTTGCTCAACAAAATTATATGAAAAAAGTTAATCAATTGTTTCATGATGTAAATAATACTAAATTATATCAAGAGAAAAAAAGCATACAGAGTCGGAAGGTGGTAATGGGATAATATTATTTGCTGCTTTTATGGGCGGTTTAATTTTGTTCGCAATTGTACTTTGTATTTGGGTGTTCGCAAAACAAGATATAAAATATTATCCGCAAATTTTATTTGTATGTATGGCATTTACATTTTTGCTCGGCGTAATTAATATTTCAAAAGAGAATCATGAAATAGACGATGAAAATAAGCGGATAGAAAATAATAATCGACACATTCGTGAGAAAAATGAAAAGGTCAAGTATTGGATAAAAGAAGAAACAGAGGCTTTGCAGAACGAATATAACAAATTAAGTAGAAAATTAGAAGAGACACAGGATACATTACTACAAATGTATTCGTTGGATGTCATATTTCCGAAATATAGAAATATTATTGCAGTAAGTTCATTTTACGAATACTTATTATCGGGGAGATGTGACAAACTAGAAGGTGCAGAAGGTGCATATAATATTTTCGAATCAGAACTTCGAATGAATTTAATTATAAACAAAATAGATGATGTAATTAAACATTTAGAGAAAATAGAGCAACATCAATATATGTTGTATTCTGCTATTCAAGAAAATAATAAACAGGTTAACCAACTTAGTGGAGAATTAACTATGCTGGTTAATAATTCATGTCAAATTGAGGAAAATACAAGAATGACAGAGTATTATGCTTGGATTTCTGCTAGAAATACAGAAGCAGTCAAATGGAAAGAACTAGGTCTTTTGTAAAATAAAAATGAGTGAACATAAAATTGGAAGTACAATAATTTAATGTATTGATAGAAAATAAAATATATTTGAATTGAAAAAGGCAAAGCAGTTGAAAAATTGTGACGCAATACTATAGGGTCTGTAAAATGGCAGCCAGTTACCAACTAATGTACATGAAGTAAGACATTACGCTGAATGTAAATCAGTTGTCATGTCTTATTTTCATATTAGGAAGTTGATAAAAATGTATAATAAGGGGGATGAGGCGATGAAGATTTTTTTTAAGCGTGTGGTAGTAGTTTTATTAATAGTTACAATGTTTTTTGGAGGAATACCAAATGTAAAAGCACTTGCGATTACGCAAAGTACTGTTAGTAGTCAATTAAATTCTTTAATTGGACAATATGCAAATCATACAGCCACATCCGCACAAATGTATATGGGAAGTCAATGCAAGGGGTTTGCTAATTGGATATTTTTGAAGATTTTTGGAGTATATATAGGGGCGTATCCTGAAAATGCAAATTATAAACTATCAAATGCGAATGCACAATTGGTTGGAATGATTACACCAGGAAGCTTGAATGAAAGTACTGCTAAAACGTTATTACAAAAGGCAAGCCCAGGGGACTATATACAAGTTCAAAGAAGTATTGCAAAGAGTGGTGGTAAATGTGGACCGCATTCAATGATTGTTGTCGGTGTTAGTACAGATGGTGTTCAAGTTTTTGATTGTAACAGTGATGGAAGAAATACTATAAAAACTTATTTATATACATGGCCAAAATTCAACTATGATAATCGAGCAATGACATTGTATCATGCATATAATTATCAAGGTGGTAGTAGTTCAAATAAACCAAAGTACTCCAATTTTTGGTTGTCAAGAAAAAATACATCCTATACGGAGTATGGACTAAATGATAAGATCGAAGTTAATGTCGAAGCTTCTAATTATGACCACTTAACGATGGGGATTGATAAAGATGGCGTTGGTAGAGTCGTAACAAAGGAAATAAATTCACATTATGAATTTTCAGCTAAAGAACTTGGTGCAGGAAGTTATAGTATATATGTGACGGCGAGTAATTCACAAGGATATGTTGACACAAATACTTTATGGTTCAAGATACAAACTAAACCCTCATACACCAATTTTTGGTTGTCCAAGAAAAATACATCCTATATAGAATATTCTTTAGGAGATAATATTGAGGTTAATGTTGAAGCCCAAAATTATGACCATTTAACGGTAGGAATTGATAAAGATGGTGTAGGACGAGTTGTGACAAAAGAAATAACATCACATTATGTATTTTCATCAAGAGATTTAGGAATTGGAAATTACAGTATATACGTTACAGTAGCAAATTCGCAAGGATATGTAGATACTAATACTTTGTGGTTTGCAATAAAAACTCCTCGGTGTGATAGCTTTTCGTTGTCAAAATCTTCTTATGAAATAAATGAGAATATATCGATCAATGTTAAAGCCTCTTATTACAATAAGCTAATAGTAGGAATTGACAAGGATGGAGTAGGGCGAGTTGTGACAAAAGATATTCCGACAAACTACACATTCCAAGCCAAAAGCCTTGGCGTAGGAGATTACACAGTATATGTATCTGTTTATGACAAGAATGAAAATTATACAGATTCTAAAAAATTGAAATTTAGAATTTATCAAAAGGAATCTGCACATTCATATGGAACGTGGATTACAACTAAGAAAGCAACTTGTACATCAAACGGAACGGAGCAAAGAAAATGTAATCTTTGTGGAAAAACAGAAACACGAACAATTAAAGCAACAGGTCATAAATATACAAATAAGACGATTGCACCAACAATAACAGAGAAAGGATATACGCTTCACACATGTTCAACGTGTGGATATAGTTACAAAGATAATTACACCAATGTAAAGAAGCAACTGCAGTCAATCACGATTTCTACCAAACCGAGTAAAACAACATATAGTGTCAATGATGCAATTGATACATCTGGAATGAAGATTGTTGCTACATATACAGATGGATCAAAGACAGAGGTGAGTGGCTGGAAGATTAATGGGAGCACTATCAAGGCTGGAAAATATAATGTTAAAGTCACATATTCAGAAGGTGGCATTACAAAAGAGTCTTCCTATGAGATTCAGGTCAATGAAAAGAGTGTACCGAAAGAGACACTTTATGTTACCTATAAAACTAATGGTGGTGCAATGTCGCAGACAAAGCAGTCTGGAACCAAGGGATCAACGATTCAGTTGCTAAATGAACGCCCTGCTAAGAGTGTAAATGTTACCTTCCAGCCGAATGGTGGAGATCAGAATCCGTCTCCGGTTAGTCTGCCACAAACCTTTAAGTACTGGCTTTACAATTCCTCGACAACGATGAGCACATCGTATTATCCGGGAAGTTCGCTGACCTTAACACAGAACTGCACGTTGTATGCGCAATATAATGATGCAAAATTGACAACATTACCTGTAATTTCAAGAGAAGGATACGTCTTTGATGGTTGGTATACACCGAATAATATATTGGCATATGCAGGAATGTCAGTTACGAATGATATGATATTGACTGCTCATTGGACAAAACAGATTCAGAAAACAGATGATAATAAGAATCAGGTTGTTGATGATAAAAAATATGAGCTGGATTATGATGCAGATGATGAAATAGATGATGATACATTAATGGTCGGCGATGAACTGGAAACGGATCAGGCAATCTATACAATCACAGAGACGGAGGGTGGGTATTGTGTAGAATATTCAGAACTGTTTGATGATGATCTTAAATCAACATATATACCAGACACAGTTGCGATCGATGGAATTGTGTATAGAGTGACTTCTATCGGAGAGAAAGCCTTTTATAAAAATACATCTTTAAAAAATATTGTAATTGGCTCTAATGTGGAAAAAATTGATACAAAAGCTTTTTATGGTTGTACATCTCTTAATAGTATTGTGATTAATTCAACGAAGATTTCCAACGGAAAGGTTGGAGCGAATGCCTTTAAAAAGGTAAGTAAAAATGTCAAAGTGTATGTGCCTGCATCGAAGTATAAGGCATATAAGAAGCTGCTGAAGAAAGCAGGAGTTGGATCAAAAGCTAAAATTTATAAAATGAGAACTCGTTAATGAAGGTTGTGAAGTATGATCGAGTTGGTGCACAGCAGAAATTGTGCACCAACTAATGGAGAACGGAAATGAATGGGATAAAATTTCGAAAACGAAAAGTAGTGTTGTTATGCTTGTTATTATAATGGTAAATCAGCTATTTGCCATACAAAAAATATATGCTGTGGAAAAGAACGATGTCAAAGTAGCATATCGTGAATTCCTTTCAGAAAAAAATTTGCTTTGGACAAATAGATATACGACAGATGAGGGAATAAAGTTTCGTTTGGAGGACTTGAATAAAGATGACAAACAGGAATTGCTAATTTATGATGAGTACGGTTCAAATGCCACTGGTCAATTAGCTGTATATGCATATATAAATAGAAAAGTAAAGTATATAGCTTCTTACCCTTTGTGGAAAGTGACTTTTTACAGGAATAAAGTAGGTTTTGTTTATTCTGAAATATATAGGGATGGGTATGAAAAAAGTTATCAGGTGTACAATGGAAAAAAGATTAAACAAAAATACACTTGCCAAGGCTTTTACGATGACAGCATGAAAAAAACAGTGGAAACCTATTATGATTCCAAAGGAAATAAAATCTCGAAAAAAACAGTTAAAAATCAAATACGTAAGCTGAAAAAGAATGGAAAGAAACTGACAATTTCGGAAGGGGCAAATAATATGTATTTGAACAATAAAGATAATTGGGATAAGTATATTTTGCTTAAGAAATAAGCGAGAAAAGAGGAGAATATTATGCGAAGACGAAGAACACATATCTGTGAAATTATGGTGATTATGTTGGTTATAATCAGCTTATTTACATATCCACAAAGTATACAAGCAAAATCAAACAATGCACAGATTAAGAAGCTTGTGGGCAAAATGGAGAGTTATGAGTATAAACTTCTATCGGATGGCAAGAATAAGGTAAAATTAACCAAAACAGAGATGGCAAAAGCCGCAGCATTGTCAATTGATCGGAATGAAAAAAATCAAATTAAGGTTGCTGAATTTGGTGAAGATAACATCTATAAAATCTCAAATAAGAAATTGAAAGCGGCTGGGAAAAATCTTTTTGGAATCACGATTTCCAGTAAGAATTTGCCAACAACCTTCCAGAAAGATAGTCTTAGTGATGCTTATCGAAAAAAGAATGGAACTGCAGTTGTAAGTATTGCAAACATTGAAACAGAGACGGACTATGTTGTACATAGCATTAAGATTACCAAGAAGTCGGGAAATACATATCGGGTAAAGAAAAATTTATATTATGGATATTGGGGATCAAATAATGGTCAATCCAATTATCAGATTGTTTATCAGGTAAAGCCAAGTTCGAAATCGGTATATGGATATAAAATTACAATGATGAAAATTACTGCAATGGAATAATAGTGATGAAAAATATAAAAATTACAGTTGGAACATGTGCCTATTTGTCACATGCATTTAAATATGTGTGTAGTCAGTATGGTGTTACATCATGTCAAGGAGAACATAAAATGAAAATAAGAAGTTTATCTGTACTTGTAGCAATGATTTTGCTAATCGGTTGCTATAGCCCTGTTGCGAAAGTTGATGCAGCAGAAAAAAATTATAAAAAAGAATATCAAAAAATTGTAAAAGAATCCTATGAAGAAAATCCAGGTTGTACATATAATCTGATTTATATGATGATATTCCGGAATTGGTAGTGAGTAATCCAAATGATTATACAGTTAGCTTATATACATATTGCAAAGGAAAACTAGGTACTGTGATAGAAAATTGGAGCTATGGTATGGGCGGTGCAATTGTTTATGAATATTTGCCTCATAAAAATGTTATTTGTATACAAGGATGTGATATTGCAGATACGTGGACGGAATCTTATTATAAAATAAATAAAATGGAATTGGTGTCAAAACAGTCATTGACTACCTATAATTTTAAAGACAAAAATCATAATGGGGTGCTGGATCCAGATGAAGCAGACACTTATTCAAGTAAACCAGTTGAATATTATAAAGATGGTCGGAAGATTTCAAAAAAAGAATACAAAAAGATACTTATAAAAGGAAAATATAAGAATATGATTGGTCAGAAAACATATCAGCAAATACTAAAGAAATTAAAATAATATTTATAGAAAGCTTTAAAACAATTTGAATTTGAAACCAAGTACTTTTAGATAAAGGAGTTAGATTAGATAATGAAAATTGGAAAGAAATTAATTACATTAATGTTGGTTTTGGCTATGTTGGTTACTTGCATACCAATGCAACAGGTGAATGCAAAGACAACAGGAGCAAAGGTTGCAGTAACACGTGCAGAGTGGGTATCTGCTTTGTTAAAACAAGCAGATATTAAAACTGGGAAAATTTCAAAATATCACTTCTCAGATACAAAGAAGAATGCAAAGGGAAAGGCTATAGAGACAGCATATGCTCGCGGAATTCTTCCGGTAAAAAAGAAAAGTAAGAAATTTTATCCAAACAAAGCAGCAACACGTGAATTTATGGCGGTTACGGCGATAAGAGCATTAGGTTTTCAGGCGGATAAAGGAACTTCGCCTAAATGCAAGGATAAAAAGACATTAAATTATCCAAGCGAAGACAAAGTGGCATTAAATCAGAAAATCTTGTCTCTTAAGAAAAAGAAATTTCTTCCGAATAAAGCAATCACTAAATCCGAGAAGAAAAATGCTTTGCGTGTAGTCAAAAAGATTCGAAACACAGGAAAGGTTGATTCAAAACATAAAAATGTTGTTAAGTATCAAAAAAATGTAGATAACATTTCCGCTAGCATCCAAACAAATTATACGGTCAAAGAACAAGGAAATCAGTTAGTAGTTTCGGTTTCGAAGAATGAATATACGCAAAATTTACAAACAGGAAAAGTTGTTATTTTTCCAAAAGAAAGTGGAACACAAAATCAGATTGCATTAAAAATCAAGAATATTACCGATACTGGAAATGGAAGGGTGGAGATCACTGGAGAAACACCAGACATTGCCGAAGTGTATCAGAAAATAGATCTTCAAAAGAAAAAGCAGGTTGATATGTCTGCATTTGTTCCAAATGATGATGTGGTTGCTTCTGTTGGAAATTTAAGCAATGGATTAAAAGGAGCAACTGCACAGGTAACTACTTCTGTAGGAAATGGAAAAACACTTGAACTAAAAGAAATGAAACTTGGGGATGCTGGAACCTTTTCTGGAAGTGTGCAATTGCCAGCTCCAAAGATAACTGCTGTTGTTGATGCAGATTTTTCTAATCCGCTGAATCCGATATATCGTGAGATTTCAGTTTCGCTGAGTGAGGATGTTGTAGCTAAGGCTGAATTAAAATTTTCAAGCAAAGGAAAAGGGACTGGTAAAATCTACCTTGGTCATGTATCGGCATATCTTGGAGAAGGGTTTTATGCGGATGTAGTGTTTTACCTGAACATTTCTGCAGATGGGAAAGTGACAATTCAGTACACGCTTTCTAATACGTTGACAGCTTCTTACATAAATGGAGATTTTAGAATGAATGCAAGTTGTAATGGAAGCTGGGATGGAACACAGGCAGAAGTAAATGGACAACTTTTAGGGGAACCGCAGGTAAATCTACGATTCCTTGGATGCTGGTTTGACAATAAATTATATGGAGCTATTGATATTATCGGTGTGCAGGCAGATGCTGGAGCAAAATTAAAAGCAACCGCAACTGTTCATGATAAAAAGCCAAAATTGTGTACAAATTTGGACTTATACAGTTATGTTTCTGTTGGCGTGAATACGGACATGGGAATTGGAAAATGGCTGAAAAATCATACTAAGCTTACACTTACAAAAGTTATTCTGGATAATAATGCAGCGAATCCGTTACGCGGAACGTGGCATTATGAAGATGGAAAAAGGACGGAAGGAGATAAGTGTACTTATAAAAATAAGCAGAGCAAAAATCAACAGAATGAAAAGCAAGAAAATAAAGTTAAACAGAATGAAGAAACAATTGATGAAAAAAGCGCAAAAGACAAAATTGATATAAAACAATATAAAGAGGGAGAGTGGAAAAAGTTATATGTGAAAAAAATGAAAGAATGGGAGAGAGAGGAAATAGAGTGGGAGAAAGAAGGCTCTGTAGAATTATCTGAAAATGTAAAAAACTATTCTCAAGCAACGCTTCTTCGCATTCCTAAAAGCAAAATCCCATTATTAGTATATTATTATAGAAATTCGGTAGTTGTTATTTTTTATGATAAGGATTTGAAAGTGAATTGTTTTGGTGCGAAAACAACAAGCACTAATATGGAATCACGGGAAATAGAATTTTATTATTCGGATAAAAGCGGTAAAGGGATTTTGGATAGCGGACTTCAAAGTGTATATTCATTTGATAAGAATGGAGCAAAACAGCTTTTTAAAGGGCAAATTGTTTTTAATTCTTATTATATATATAGTGGAGCGTCATTATTGAAAAGGGAAGCAGTTACAGAAGATGAGTATTATGCACAAGTTAATAATGTCTTGGGAAAATATGAGTATCAGTCGGTATCGTCAATGGAACTTATATCGGGAAAGCAAATGAAAAAATTGTTATTAAAAAAATAAAGAGGAGAAATTCAGATGAAAAAATATAATAAAGCAGAAGTAATATTATTAATCGCATTATGTTTTCTTTGCTTGAAAACACAGTGTACAGAAATACAGGCAGCAGAGAAATATAAAACAATTAATTTGGCACAGCAAGGAAAGCAAAAAGTTGGAACAACTGAGTTTTATGCAAATTATTCAAATGAAACTGGAAGATGGAATGTATATTGGAAGAAAGGGAAAAAAGAAGGAAAATTTGGATCTGATCAGAATGTGTCTCCAAGTATTTTTACAAACGGAAAAATAGCATATTATGTTGTTGAACAATACGATAGTACCATTAGTAAATGTGTGTTTTACAAAACAGATTTGCAAAATGGAAAAACAAATAAGCTATTTGGTGTGAATAATGAAGAGGACGGAGATATTGTTGGAGTGTATGGAAATAAAATATATTGCACAATAGGAATTGATCCTGGAAATCTTTATTGCTATAATCTAAAAACTCAAAAAAAGAAAAAAGTTATGAATGATGTTACAATAGCTTCTATGTATGGTAAATATTTAGTATGCCAAGGATATGAAGGAGATCCTAGTCCGCAGAAGATTCGTGTTTATAATATGAAAAATAATAATGTAAAAACTTTGTCTAAACAATTAATTACATATCATATTAACGGAAATAAAATATATTATGCAGAGTATATAAAAAATTATAATAAAGCAGATTTTGATGGATCGTAT
>OHIB01001146.1_pt1 | contig 10517 bp, 9 predicted proteins | sample 1568181 | NCBI WGS metagenome assembly OHIB01 (sample SAMEA3879506, study PRJEB24766) | human gut metagenome | biome: human-associated habitat; feature: feces | place: USA | collected 1985/1987
TTTTTACTTTACCTGTCATTGGGTTTGCAAGTACAAATTTAAATTTTAAGTCCGTGTTTGTCCGCCGACCGGATATAATAATGGGAATATTACATTCCCCAATCATATAACGACCTATTTACTTACAATTCAAAACTATCTTCCCTTGTTTTGATGTAATTTGAAAGATAAAACAAATATTTCGGTTTCTATTTGTTATTAGAATGAAAATAAATAAGAAAATAGAAACGATTATATCTTATAAAATATCAAAAAGATATATATTTGCACAGAATTAAAAGCAAAAGGAAACTACAATAAATAAGTATTAATCAAAATGGCAACAACTATCAAGTTTACCAAGATGCAAGGAACCGGCAATGATTATATCTATGTAAATACCTTGTCTTCTCCGCTGCAAGATCCGATAAAAGCCGCCAGAAAATGGAGCGCTTATCATACCGGTATCGGTGCAGACGGTCTGGTACTGATTGGAGCATCCGAGAAAGCGGATTTCAGTATGCGTATATTCAATGCAGACGGCTCCGAAGCCATGATGTGTGGAAACGCCTCGCGCTGCATAGGCAAATATGTATACGAGAAAGGATTGACGGATAAGGAGGTGATCACGCTGGAAACCCTTTCGGGAATCAAAATCCTGAAACTTCATACAGGCAACGGGGTGGTGAAGGATGTAACCGTAGATATGGGTACGCCCCTGCTATCAAACCCCGGACAGATAGCTACGAAAACCGGTGGAATGCTGGCAGAAACCATCCCGGCCGATGGAAAAGAATACAAAGGAACATTCGTCTGCATGGGAAATCCGCATGTTGTCATTTTCGTAGATGATATAAAAGAGGTGGATTTGCCGGCGGTTGGTCCGAAACTGGAAAATCATCCGCTTTTTCCTGAGCGGACCAATGTGGAATTTGTAGAAATATTGCCGGACCAATCCTTACGGATGAGAGTGTGGGAAAGAGGTTCGGGCATCACAATGGCTTGCGGGACAGGGGCCTGCGCCACCGCCGTGGCGGCCGTACTGAACCATAAAGCCGGACGAAAATCGTGGGTAAGGATGGACGGAGGCGATCTTCACATCCACTGGGACGAAAAAGACGGACATGTATACATGACCGGTCCGGCCGGAAAGGTTTTCGAAGGCGAAATAGAGATGTGATACTGATTTTGAAAAACTTAAAACAACGATAAAAACAATAACAACGATGGCATTAGTAAACGAACATTTTTTAAAACTACCAAACAATTACTTGTTTTCAGACATTGCCAAAAAGGTAAATGCATTCAAAGTCTCTCATCCTAAAACGGACCTCATCCGCTTGGGCATCGGAGATGTAACCCGCCCGCTGCCTCAAGCTTCCATCGAAGCCATGCATAAGGCAGTAGACGAGTTGGCAAACAAAGAGACATTCCACGGTTACGGTCCCGAACAAGGCTATGATTTCCTGATAGATGCCGTCATCAAGAATGATTATGCTCCGCGCGGCATCCATCTGGAACCCGGTGAAGTCTTTATCAGTGACGGCGCCAAGAGCGATACGGGAAATATCGGAGACATCCTTCGCCACGACAACAGCATCGGCGTGACAGACCCCATCTACCCAGTATACATCGACTCGAACGTAATGTGCGGCCGCGCCGGGATACTGGAAGACGGGCGATGGAGCAATGTGGTATACTTGCCTTGCCTGAGCGAGAATAATTTCGTGCCCGAAATCCCCGATCGCAGGATAGATATCTTATACCTCTGCTATCCCAATAACCCTACGGGGACGGTCATTAGCAAGGCCGAACTGAAAAAGTGGGTGAACTATGCATTGGAAAATGATACCCTCATCCTTTACGATGCTGCCTACGAGGCCTACATACAAGACCCGGACATTCCTCACTCCATTTATGAGATAAAAGGAGCGAAAAAAGTAGCGATAGAATTTCGCAGTTTCTCGAAGACAGCCGGATTCACCGGGGTGCGTTGCGGATACACCGTCGTACCGAAAGAACTCACTGCCGCCACGCTGGAAGGAGAGCGCATTCCGCTGAACCGGATGTGGAACCGCCGCCAGTGCACCAAGTTCAACGGCACATCCTATATCACCCAGCGTGGTGCCGAAGCGATCTATACCCCCGAGGGCAAAAAGCAAGTGAAAGCCATCATACAGTATTATATGGCTAACGCCCGCATCATGAAAGAAGCGTTGGAAAGTACAGGACTCAAAGTTTTCGGCGGAGAGAACGCCCCCTACCTGTGGGTGAAGACACCGGGTGAGGTAAACTCGTGGAAATTCTTTGAACAGATGCTGTATGAAGCCAATGTAGTGGGCACGCCGGGAGTAGGCTTCGGCCCCAGTGGTGAAGGATATATCCGCTTGACCGCTTTCGGAGAGCGGGCGGATTGCGAAGAAGCCATGAAACGGATCAGAAAATGGTTGCTCTGAGCAATACATGGCAACACCTTGAAGCACTTTGTGCTTGCATCGGACTTACATCAATCAAGCCAATAGGTATATAAAATATGACATACTCACTATTATTAATTAAAAGGTAAAAAGCTATGAAGATGAATTTTAAGGAAACGGCATTGCTATTAGGCCTGTCCATGACAGTGCCGGCAACGAGCATCGCTCAAGACAAGGTGGAAGCCAGCGTAGGAGCTGACTTGGTAAGCGGCTATATTTGGCGCGGACAGGATTTGGGAGGCGTAAGCATACAGCCGTCATTGTCCGTTGCCTACAAAGGATTTTCGCTCGGCGCATGGGGATCCGCAGGCATTGAGTCCGCTGATACGAAAGAACTGGACCTGACGCTGGGCTACTGCACCGGCGGTTTCAGCATTTCGGTGACAGACTACTGGTTCAATGGCGGTCCCGGTTATTTCCACTATGGCACGCACCATACCAGCCATGTATTCGAAGCGCAGATAGGCTACGATTTCGGTTCGCTGGCAGTGAACTGGTACACCAACTTTGCAGGTGCCGACGGGGTGAACAAGGACGGCGACCGGGCTTACTCCTCTTACATATCACTCGCCGCCCCCTTCAAACTGGCAGGCCTGGACTGGACGGCAGAAATAGGAGCCACGCCATGGGCCAATGACTTCTATAACGTCTCCGCAGATCCGGAATGCAGCGGTTCGGACGGATTCGCCGTATGCGACATCAGCCTTGGGGCATCCAAGGAAATCAAGATTACAGACTCATTCTCAGTCCCCGCCTTCGCCAAGGTGACGGTGAATCCGCGCACCGAAGGGGCCTATTTCGTATTCGGACTGAGTTTCTGACAGGAAGTGCAGAAAATGCAGATACAATAACAAATTCAGACATAACGACACAATAGAGAGAGGTATCAGTTTTTAAAAAGGTAAAAAGATTGGAACATATAAATTACAAGTACAACAATGAAGAAAATTGAGGCTATTATCCGTAAGACCAAGTTCGAGGACGTAAAGGACGCGTTGCTCGAAGCCGACATCGAATGGTTTTCCTACTACGATGTAAGAGGCATTGGCAAAGCACGCCAGGGACGTATCTACCGTGGCGTGGTGTATGATACCAGTTCGATTGAAAGAATTCTGGTTTCCATCGTGGTGCGCGAAAAGAATGTGGAGAAAACAGTGCAAGCCATCATCAAGGCGGCGCACACCGGCGAGATAGGCGACGGACGTATTTTCGTCATCCCCATTGAAGATGCCGTCCGCATACGCACGGGCGAGCGGGGTGACATAGCCCTGTATAATGCAGAACAGGAAAAATAAGCGCAAGCTACTTCCCTTTACCGGCAAAGGTAAAGTCGAGAATAAAACAATACTACAACGTAAACGAGAAAAATTATGGATACAACGAAAAGAAAAGGCATAGACAGACTATGCCCGAAGGGACTTCTTATACTCTTATTTATGCTCCCCGCCGGCCTTTGGGCGCAAGATGCAGGCGTGGCAGCCACCACCGCGGCGCCCGATGCAACCGCCGGGGCCTTGGGCGAACTTGCTACCGGACTCAACACCGTATGGATGCTACTTGCCGCCATGCTGGTATTCTTCATGCAACCGGGATTTGCCTTGGTAGAAGCCGGGTTCATCCGTACCAAGAACACGGCCAACGTGCTGATGAAAAATCTGGTAGACTTCATGTTCGGCTCCATCCTGTTCTGGTTCATCGGCTTCGGGCTGATGTTCGGCATAGGCGGTTTTGTGGGCGCCCCCCATTTTTTCAACTTGGAGGCGATGGACAAAATCATCGACAACGGATTGCCCATCGAAGGCTTCCTGATTTTCCAGACTGTATTCTGCGCCACGGCGGCCACCATCGTGTCCGGTGCCATGGCAGAACGTACCAAGTTCCTTTCCTATTGCATCTACAGCCTTATGATCAGTCTTGTTGTATATCCAGTATCCGGACACTGGATCTGGGGCGGTGGATTTATCAGCCAGATGGGATTCCACGATTTCGCAGGTTCCTGTGCAGTACATATGGTAGGTGGTGTGGCCGCCTTTATCGGTGCCGTCATTCTTGGACCACGTATCGGAAAATATTCCAAAAGTGGAAAATCAAAAGCAATTCCAGGTCATAACCTGACAGTCGGTGCACTTGGTGTATTTATCCTGTGGCTTGGCTGGTATGGATTCAATGGTGCCGCTTGTACTTCCGTAGAGCAGTTAGGCTCCGTATTCCTTACCACGACCGTAGCTCCCGCAGTTGCAACCGTAGTCTGCATGATTTTTACCTGGATCAAGTATGGCAAACCCGATGTATCTATGTGTCTGAATGCATCTCTGGCAGGTTTGGTAGCAATTACCGCTCCCTGTGATGTGACCGACTGCTTCGGTGCTATCGTAATCGGTGCTGTAGCAGGACTTCTGGTAGTATTTGGTGTATGGCTTCTGGATTACAAGTTACATGTTGATGATCCCGTAGGTGCAGTTGCAGTACATTGCCTGAACGGTATCTGGGGTACCATTGCAACCGGTCTGTTCGCAACCACTTCCGCACCCGGTAACGACAGTATTGTAGGTCTGTTCTATGGCGGCGGATTCAAGCAGCTTGGTTTACAGCTGTTAGGTTTTGTAAGTGTAGCAGCATGGACTGCAGTAACCATTACCATTGCATTCCTGATCATCAAGGCAACCGTTGGCTTACGCGTATCTGAGGAAGAGGAAATTGTAGGTCTGGATTCCTGCGAGCATGGTCTTCCTTCCGCATATGCAGGCTTCAGCATTATGGATATTTCCAACACTATGACTATGGAGGTAAATGAAAATACCAGCCTTGGTGTAAGTGATTATGACGCAGCTTCCGCAGCTATGAAGGAAGCAGCAGTAAAGGTAGAGACAGCTCCGGCAGCAATTCCCGCAACCGGAATCTACAAAGTAGTGGTTATTGCAAAGCTTGCCCGGTTCGAAGTACTGAAGAAAGCACTGAACGATCTGGGTGTTACCGGTATGACCATGACACAGGTCATGGGCTGTGGCGTACAGAAGGGCGCCGGCGAGATGTATCGTGGTGTTGAAATGGATGCGACCCTGCTGCCTAAGGTGAAGGTAGAAGTCGTAGTCAGCAAGATCCCAGTAGCAACTGTGATCGAGGCTGCCAAGAAAGCTCTGTACACCGGACATATCGGCGATGGCAAGATCTTCGTATACAACGTTGACAAGGTTGTAAAGGTTCGCACCGGCGAAGAAGACTTCGCAGCTCTGCAAGATGTCGAGTAACTTAACTTAGCTTTTATCTAATCCCTCAATTTGGTATATACAGAGTGCTGTGCCCGGATGCTGCGACTCATCCGGGTGCAGACAAGGACCCCGGGTGCTTCCACCACCCGGGGTTTTTCCTGCCCTTGGATGTGGATAAGATTGCCCTCTTGAAAAGGTTTGGTGGAAATGATACTATCATCGTAGAAGTACAGATTTTCAAAGGGTATGATTTATATGGAAGAAAATACAAAGAAAACACCAGAGCAGACAGAAAATGTTATAGGGAAAGAGAACAAGATCGTAACGGGAGTCATCTGGCAGCAGCTGCTCCTGTTCTTTTTCCCTATTTTGTTCGGGACCTTTTTTCAACAATTATATAATGCAGCGGATGCGGTGATCGTAGGGCGCTTTGTCGGAAAAGAAGCTTTGTCGGCGGTAGGTGGCGGTACCGGTACGCTGATCCAGCTGCTGGTGGGATTTTTCGTGGGATTGTCCAGCGGTGCCACAGTCATTATCTCTCAGTATTATGGGGCAAAACGTGCCGAGATGGTAGGCTATGCCGTACATACCTCCATTGCGTTCAGCCTGGTAGCGGGAGTCGGCATGATGATCGTGGGTATTACGGCGGCACCATGGGCACTGCGCGCGATGTCTACACCTGAGGATATTTTGGGACCGTCGACAACCTATATCCGAATCTATTTTCTGGGTGTTATCGGGAATCTGATCTACAACATGGGCGCCGGCATCCTGCGGGCTGTGGGGGATTCCAAGAGACCGCTGTATTTCCTGATCGTCAGCTGCCTGACCAATATTGTGCTGGACATTGTGTTTGTCATCGGACTGCATATGGGTGTGGCAGGTGCCGCACTTGCTACGATACTGTCGCAGGCACTCAGCGCTGTGCTGGTATTGTGGGTGCTGATGCGGACGAAAGATATGCATCGTCTGGAACTGAGAAAGATCCGTTTTGATGGAAGAATGTTCCACAGGATCATCCGGATCGGACTTCCGGCGGGATTGCAGTCGGTAATGTATACATCGTCCAATATTCTGATCCAGTCCAGCGTGAATGCATTGGGAACGGATACGGTAGCGGCATGGACAGCATACAGCAAGATCGACAGCCTGTTCTGGATGATCGTCAATGCCTTTGGCATATCGATCACTACCTTTGTGGGACAGAATTATGGTGCGGGGAAAATGGATCGTGTACACAAGGGAGTGCGTACCTGTATGGGAATTACGGCGGGGGCAACCGTACTGTTGTCCGTGATCCTCTATAATTATGCATCGATCTGTTATCAACTGTTTACCACGGATGCACAGGTGGTAGTGATCGGAGAACAGATTCTGCATTTTTTGGTACCTACATATTTTACCTATATTGCCATTGAGATTTTGTCCGGTACTCTGCGTGGTACCGGCGACAGCTGGCTTCCCATGATCATCTGCTGTCTGGGGATCTGCGCGCTGCGTGTGGTATGGATCCTGACAGCTGTACCTCTGAAAAATGACATTCTCACCATTGTGTTCAGCTATCCGCTGACCTGGACGGTGACAAGTATCGCTTTTATTGTATATTACCTGTTTTTCAGCCGCCTGAAGACTGTGGGAAGTAAGAGATAATTCGTAAGATATTGCACTTTATTCTATATAATTCGCATAGAAATGGGATGAAAATAAATTTATAATAAAGAAATGAAGGAAAGAAAAGAAGGAGGTTATTTAAATGTATCAGGCAGATGAAAAAAGATATGAAGAAATGAAATACAACCGCTGTGGTGCCAGTGGATTGCAGCTTCCGGCAGTCTCCTTGGGACTGTGGCACAATTTTGGCTCCAATGGGAATTTTGACAATATGCTGGACATGTGTCACACCGCTTTTGACCACGGTATCACACATTTTGATCTGGCGAACAACTACGGACCGGTATACGGTGCTGCAGAAGAGAATTTCGGACGTATCCTGAAAAAGGATCTGGGTATGTACCGGGATGAACTGGTGATTTCCACGAAAGCCGGTTATGATATGTGGCCCGGACCTTACGGCAACTGGGGCAGCAAAAAGTATCTCGTGGCCAGCCTGGATCAGAGCCTGAAGCGCATGGGACTGGATTATGTGGATATCTTCTACCATCACAGACCGGATCCAAATACACCGTTGGAGGAGACCGTTCGTGCACTGGACGGCATTGTGAAATCTGGTAAGGCATTGTATGTGGGAATATCCAATTACAATAAAGAACAGACCATTGCAGCGGCAGAATTGTTCAAGGAGCTGGGCACCCCGTTCATTATCAACCAGAGAAAATATTCCATGTTTGTAAGAGATATTGAGAAGGATGGTCTGAAAGATTACGCGGCAGCTCACGGCATCGGTATCATTACCTTCAGCCCTCTGGCACAGGGACTTCTGACCGACCGTTATCTCCACGGTATTCCCGAGGACAGCCGTGTCCGTACCGACGGCAGGTTCCTGAAAGAAGCGGCGATCGTGGAAGAGACATTGAAGAAGGTACGTGCACTGAACGATCTGGCATCCCAGAGAGGACAGACCCTGGCACAGATGGCACTGTCCTGGATCTTAAGGGATGGGGATATTACCAGTGTTCTGATTGGAGCTTCCAAGCCTTCACAGATCCTGGATAATATTGGAATTGTACATGCAACCTCCTTCAGCGATGAAGAAAGACGTAAGATTGAAGAGATTCTGGCATAAAAAAAGCCGGCGCCTGCAAGAATATTGCAGACGCCGGCTTTCATGTTATCTTCCGTAGAAAATCTGCGCGATCGGAGAGTCCGGGGACAGGATCACGGTTTTATTATCACCGGTCATGGAAGCCTTCAGAGCATCCAGACTTCTGACGAAGGAATAGAAATCCTGCTTGGATTCATCGGCATAGGCCTCTGACAGAATACGCATGTATTCCGCTTCTCCCTCCGCGATGAGAATTTCCGCGTTTTTATTGGCTTCCGACAGGAGCACGTTGACCTCCTTGTCCGTGGTATTGCGGATCTTCTGTGCCTCGGAACTTCCCTCTGCGGTATAGGTCGCGGAGATATTTTCGCGTTCGGAGATCATGCGCTCGTACACAGCGGCTTTGTTGTCGCTGGGCAGATCCAGCTGTTTGGTTTCGAAGGAGAGCAATTCGATGCCGTATTGCTCGGTGGTGTTTCCGATGTTTTTCATAATGGCTGCCGCCAGCTCTCCGTCACGTCCGGAGATCACATCATTCTGAGTAGTACTGCTTATGATATTTTTCGTAGAGTTATATACAATGGTGTCCAGACGGCTCTCCGCGTTGGAGATGGAAGAGTTCAGGGTCTGGGCAAATTTCAGAGGATCGTTGATCTGCCATAAAATGTAACTGTCGCAGATCATGGTCTTTTTGTCACTGGTGATGACATCGGAGGAAGACAGATCATAGAGCAGGATCTCCTTTGGGAGCTTATCGACGCTCTGTACAAAAGGAATCTTAAAGGTAACACCTGCAGAACTCACTACATGGTCTACTTTACCGAACTGTCGGATCAGACTGTATTCATTTTCGTTGGTAACGACAATGCTGGAGGATCCGATGATCAGCAGCACCAGTACCAATAGAATCAGAGATATATTTTTTAATTTTTTCATATTATTAAAACTGCCTTTCTGTAGACAATGATTATTGTGCGGTTTCAGAGGTACTGTTTTCCGTGGAAGAACCGGTTGCCGTACCTGTGAAAGATTCCAAAGGGTAGAAGGTCTGTGTATTGCCGTTGGGGCTTTCGATGACTACCTTGAGATCCGGCAGGACTTCTTCCATGGTCTCGTAGAACATACGCTGTTTGGTGACGGTCGGGTTCTTGATATATTCCTCGTACATAGCGTTAAAACGTGCAACCTGTGCAGTAGCCTCATTGATGCGCTCGGTCTTTTGTGCTTCGGCGTCCTTAATGATACCGTCTGCCTGTGCCTGCGCCAGAGGAAGCTGCTCATTGCGGTATTTGTTGGCATTGTTCAGAGCGGTTTCTTTTCCCTGCTTGGCGGTTTCTACGGCCTTGAAAGCCTCCATGACTTCGGAGGTAGGCGGCTCGGAATCCTGGATCGTGATATTCACCAGCTGAATACCGATATCCTGTTCGCTCAGACGCTCCAGAATCATTTCTTTGATGGCGGCCTGAATTTCATTTTTTCCGGTAGTCAGGACATCGTCCACCGGATAACTGCCGATCACGGTACGAATACAGCTCTGGCTGATGTTACGCAGGATCAGCACGGGATCTTTGGAAGCATAGACTGCTTTTACCGGATCGCTGAAACGATACTCTACGAAGAAATCGACGTTGACAAAATTGTAATCGGAAGTGATCATGAGAGAATCGTCGGTTTCCGAAGAATTGGAATCTACATCATATCCCAGGGAAAATCCCTGAATGGTGGTATTGACTTTGCGGACCTGCTGGATGAACGGTATCTTAAAATGAAGTCCTGGATCCGTTACCGCTTTGGCCTGACCTAAAGTGATCAGAACCGCCTGTTCCTGTTCGCGGATCTGGTAAGTGGAATTAAAAGTAAAAATAGCGATTACCAGAATCACAAGAATGATGCCGGGGATTTTCCACCAGCTTTTTTTCGTTTTTGCTGCTTCCGCGGCGCCGGAACCCAAATCTTCAAAGCCGTTCTGGCGATTACGGAAGGAGTTGAATTTTTTCATAAATATGCTCCCTTCTGATTGTAATTCGTTTATTGGTTGTATACTTTACTATATGATGCCAGGGTCAAAAGGTCTAAACCCATATGAGCTTGCTCATAAGTGGGTGAAAGACCTTAGGACCCGCCCCGATA
>OHIB01001163.1_pt1 | contig 10310 bp, 8 predicted proteins | sample 1568181 | NCBI WGS metagenome assembly OHIB01 (sample SAMEA3879506, study PRJEB24766) | human gut metagenome | biome: human-associated habitat; feature: feces | place: USA | collected 1985/1987
GGTATATACCCGCCATTTTTTTTACAGAATTTGAAGTAAGAAGGCGCTATATGAAAGAACTAAGTATTTTTATTGATGAGTCTGGGGATTTTGGTGAATATGATTATCATTCTCCTTGGTATATAGTTACAATGGTATTTCATGAACAAGAAGCATCCATTCAAGAGCCAATGGAATATTTAAATAGAGAATTATCACTTTTGGGATTAGAAAATCATTGTATACATACAGGCCCTATTATTCGAAAAGAGGAAGAATACTCTGAAATGGATTATATAGAACGTAGAAAGATATTTAATAAGATGGTTACGTTTATGAGACAGAGTGGGGTAAAATATAAAGCTTTCCATATAGAGAAAAAGCATATTGAAGATATTGTTGAAGCAACGGGTAAACTTTCAAAGCAAATATCTGTTTTTATTAGGGAGCACTATGACTTCTTGCTTTCGTTCGACTTGGTTAAAATATACTATGATAATGGACAAGTAGAGTTAAACAAAATATTATCGACCTTGTTTAATGCATTTTTGCCAAGAGTGGAGTTTCGAAAAGTAAAACCATCGGATTATAGGTTGTTTCAGGTGGCTGATATGATATGCACTTTTGAACTGTTAAAGCTAAAAATACAGAATCATTCCTTTTCGAAATCAGAGCAAATATTCTTTGGCTCAGTAAATGATTTAAAGAGAAACTACTTGAAGATTGTCAAAAGACAGGATATTGATCATTAGGCAATAACTCCAGTGAATTCAACGATTCACTGGAGTTATTTTTACCATCCCTTAATCTGTTTAATCTGTTCTGCCCGTTCGGGATCTCTGTGATACTGCAGCTTGAATTGTATCGTTTCCACCACTTCTTTCCTAGCTTCATCATCCAACTGGTAAAAGGAAGTCAGCAAATTATCCACATCAGGCATACTGTTTTTCCCGAAAAGATACATAAGCGGGTACATGGAATTTTTTAAATACGTTTTTACCCGATTTCCGTCAAGAGCGCCATTCAATCCATTCGGTAATGTAGGATATATTTCTTCTTCTGTGATTGCACCCGAAAAGGGACTGGCAGAGCATATCTCATTCACGTCAATTTCTAATTCATTTGCCAGTCTAAGTGCAAAGTCAAATCGGATATTAGAATCCTTTTGAATAATTGAATAAAGTGTTGTGGCACTGATACCAGTTGCTTTTGCAATCTGGCGGACATTCGTGCCTTTACTGTCTAATATTTCTTTCAGTTTCTTACCGTCTCCCATTGAAACCTCCTGTTTTCATAAATTTAAAATTTACGAATTGCATAAATATAATTATTATCATAGCACAAATACGAAAGACATAAAAGAATAATTTTCAAAAATAGCATATACGAATATCGTAAAAATATAATTACGAAATCTTGACAAGGGAAATATGTAGTGATAATATGAATGTACGAAAATCATACACAAAACAAATACTAGAAATGTAACGAGATTCAAAGTATAGAAGGGAGGACGAATGTATGGCGAATTATCAATATATGATGAGTGCCGATGATGTAGCCCGAGAATTGAATTGTTCCAAATCTCATGCGTACAAGCTGGTAAAAAGCATGAATGAAGAGTTGGCTTCGCAAGGATATATCACAATGGCTGGAAGAATTCCAAGAGCGTATTGGGCGAAAAAAATGTATGGCTACGAATTATCAGTAGGATAGGAAAGGAGAGCAGTATGGCATACAAAGAAAAAGACACTAAGAAATGGACAGCCCAATGGTTTGAAACAAATGCCAGGGGTGAAAAGAAAAAGCGAAGAAAAAGAGGTTTTGAGACAAAGCGAGAGGCTCTTGAGTATGAGCGACAGAAGAAATTGAATAACAGCAGAAGTATGGATATGAAGCTAAGTGAATTTATGGAAGTTTATTTTGAAGATAAGCAGAATGAGCTGAAGGAACGCACCATGAAGAACAAACGATATATGATGGAGCAACACATCATTCCGTATTTTGGTAATCAGATGATGAGTGAGATAACTGCAGGGCAGATTATTCAGTGGCAGAATGAAATGCAGACCAAAGGATTTTCGGAAGCCTACTTAAGAATGATACAAAATCAGCTAACTAGCTTATTCACTCACGCTTCACGAATTTACGATTTACACACAAATCCTTGTAAAAAAGTTAAGCGTATGGGAAGCTCGGATAACAGAAGTCTGGATTTCTGGACAGTAGATGAGTACCAAAAGTTCATACAGACGATGGAACCGGGAAGCAGATACTATCTTATCTTTGAAATACTCTTTTGGACGGGGTGTAGAATTGGAGAGTTGTTGGCACTTACACCAAAGGATGTTGATTTTGAAAGAAATCAAATTAGCATTACCAAGACTTACTATCGAACAGAAAGGCAGGATGTGATTACGGAGCCTAAGACGAAGCAATCTGTAAGACTGATAGAAATACCGGAGTTTCTTAAACAGGAGATTAAGGATTTTATAGATAGTCATTATGGGATGCCGGAGAATGAAAGACTCTTCCCTATTGTGCAGGAAGCAGTACAGCACAAGATGAAGCACCAAATGGAGAAAGCAGGAGTAAAGAAAATTCGAGTTCACGATTTGAGACATTCGCATGTGGCGTATTTAATTAATAAAGGAATTGAGCCCATTCTGATAAAGGAGAGGGTGGGACACAAAGATATACGTATCACATTAAATACTTACGGACACTTATATCCGAACCAACAAAGAAAAGTAGCGGATATGCTGGATTTTGAAAAAGAGAAAAGCCCTAACAGCGGCAACTGCTAGGACTTGTGATAACAGGAAAACCTCTGTTACCTATGTAATCACAGCATAAGTATAACAGAGGTTCTTCCGTGTGACAATGAGATTTTAGGAAACGGAGGACTTTATGGAAGAAAAGAAAACAGAACTGAAAATGATTAAGATGTCAGAAGTGCAGTCGCAGGAGATAGAGTGGCTTTGGTATCCATTCATCCCTTATGGAAAGCTGACAATCGTACAAGGTGATCCTGGAGACGGAAAGACAACCTTGATATTAAATATTGCTGCCAAGTTATCCAAAGGAGAGGGGATGGATAATGATATGAAGCTGATGGAATCAATGAACATTATTTATCAGACTGCCGAGGACGGGCTTGCAGATACTGTAAAGCCAAGGCTTGAAAAGGCAGGTGCAGATTGTGAGAGGATATTGATAATTGATGAAAGCGACAAATCCCTTTCTATGGCAGATGATAGGCTGGAAGAAGCCATTATCCAGACGGGAGCGAGGATGTTGATTTTAGACCCGATACAAGCCTATTTGGGTGGTGGCATAGATATGAACAGAGCAAATGAAGCAAGGGATATGACGAAGCGATTAGGAGCTTTGGCGGAGAAATACAAATGTGCCATTATTCTTATCGGTCATATGAATAAGGCATCTGGTAATAAGGCGGCTTATAGGGGCATGGGTTCTATTGATTTCTTTGCAGTAGCAAGGAGCGTGTTGTTAGTCGGCAGAGTGGAAGGAGAACCTAATATCAGAGCAGTTGTTCAGATAAAAAATAATTTGGCACAGTTCGGACATCCCAAGGCATTTGAACTGATGGAACGTGGTTTTAAGTGGATGGGAGATTATGAGATTACAGCGGATGAAGTGCTTGGTGGTATTGCCCCAAAAGCAAATAAATTGGAGCAGGCAAAGCGGATGCTTCGGGAACTGGCAGAGACTTCTAATGCGGTACAGAGTAATGAGATTTTTGATATGGCTGAGGAACAGGGGATTTCTAAAAGAACATTGGAAAATGCCAAAAAGGAGCTGTGTATCAGGGCAAGAAAAATCAATAACTCATGGTATTGGGAACTGGATAAGATAAAGCAGATTTAAGGGAAGACCGCAACAATGCAGACTATATAAAATTTGCGGTGATAAACCTTGCAAGGTTGCAAAATTTATATACCTTGCGTTGTTGCGGTCTTGATGGAAAGGATGGATTGATAGGATTGAAAAATATGCAGATTTCATAGGAATTATTTATTGCACTCCTTAAATATCACTTGGTGGAAATAGATGATGTTTTACCGGAGATAAAGAAAGGTTTGGAAGAAAAATTGGAAGCTATGGTAAGGCGGGATTTATATACAAAATATAAGACTGCACCAACCGAGGAAGAGAGAGAAAAGGCAAGGCAGGAGTATCTGGAAAAGGTGGGAATGCACCGGAGCTTCCGATGGTAAAATTTTTCCTTCGGTGTGTAGGATGGGAGCGTGGCACGCTCCTGTAAATATGGTTAAGGAGAAAGAAGTGTGAGGGAACAAATGGCAGGAGCCGGACTTCTCTCACAAGCCCTCGGCGTTTGAGAGCGAAATACACCCATCGCACAAAACTTCGTTTTATGCTCTGTGTATTTCGCCCTTGCAGGGGGCAAATTTACGCAAGCGTAAATTATAAATGCTGTCGCATTTATGGTTGTGCCGGATACGGCAATGAGTTCGTAAACGGACACCTATGTGTCCACTCACAATGGCATAATCGCCATCATTTTTCAAAGAAAGGGGCAATGTCTATTGTAAGAAATTCATTTATACAGATGTCAAAATTGACAAATTTAAAAGGCAGGATTAACTATATCTCCAGTCACGCAAGGCAGGAAAATTTGTACGTAGTTTATGAAACAACTGACCGTAAATTTTGGACGGAGCTTGCTAAGTGCAATCAGGAGGAATTTAAGAAAAGCGGAACGGAAGGAACCTGCATTGAAGCGAGGGAGCTTATCATTGCACTGCCGGAAAGTTTTGTGGATTATGAGCCGGACAAGCTGCTGAGATTTTTTACGAAACACTTCAAACAAAATTATGGTGTGGAGTGTATCGCTGCCCTGCACCACAACAAACGCAAGACCAATTATCATATCCATCTTATCTTTTCGGAACGAAAGCTGCTTGATGATCCTGTGGTGAAGATTGCCACAAGGAACATGTTTTATGATGAAAACGGAAAGCATGTTCGCACCAAAAAAGAGATACTGGATGAAGACGGTCAGCTTCGAAGCGGTTGCAAAATCATACCTAAGGGTGAAGTGTATGAGCGTAACATTTTTACCATTAAGGACAGTCGATTTAAGAGCGACAGTTTCCTTGATGAAGTAAAGCGCTCCTATACAGACCTTATCAATATTTATGTGCGGGATGATAAGGAGAAGCTGAAAGTATTCGATAAGAATGGTGTGTATCTGCCAATGAAGAAAATTGGAAAAAACAATCTCAAAGCAGAGCAGATTGAAGCGGATAATCGGGTTCGTACCATGTGGAACCAGACGGTGGACAGGGCATTGGTCAGCGGTGTGCCGGAGGAACAGATTTTAGAAGTGAAACAGAGTGAAATCGGACAGACAGCAAAAGCGTCTATTCAGAAGTCAGGGAGAAATCCGGCACTGTTTAAAAGCCTGATTATGACGGCTATATATGCTTTGGAGCTTCTGATTAGTAAGGTGTTTAAAACAGCTTTGGAAAAGGCTGATAAGGTGACGGAAGGGGGTGTAAAGTCAGAGCCGGAGCAGATGAAAGTTTGGGCAGTCAATGAGCTTGTGATGGCGAAAAGTGAACCGATACCGGAAATGCCGAAGAAGTCCGAACCTGCTTCCAACTATCCAAGGCTTGCAGATATTTATAGCAAGTTGGAAAAGCAGAACAAAGCCATTTGTCAAAGGGAGCAACAGCTTGCAAGTGTTGAGAAGGAGATTGCCGGAACAAAAGGGATTTTCAAGGGAAAACAGCGTAAGGAGTTGCAGGAGCAGGCAGAACAGTTAATGATACAGATAGCCAATATGAAACAGTATTTGTCAAGTATTGTGCAGAGTTATGGCTATAACAATGTAAAGGAGTTCTTGGCTGAATACCATACCTGTAAAACTGAATACTGCGATTATCAGTCTGCAGTTGCAAGGTGGGAACAGCAGGCTGGAAATAAGGCAGAGTCGGACAGCTTAAAAGCAAGGCTTCAAAGAAAGGCGCAAGAAGTAAAGGAACGAGAAAACAACAGACAGAGCCAGCATTACCGGAGCGATAGAGGTGGCAGATAGGAAAATATATAATCATATTGACAAACAAGACCACAAGTGATAGTCTCTAAATAAGACTACTGCTTGTGGTCTACTGGCTTTAGGAGGATACATATATGGATATTCAATTAGGTGTTATTGAGGCAAGATATGCAGATATGATTTGGGAGCATGAACCAGTTACTTCATCGGAACTGGTAAAGATGACGGCAGTGGAGTTTAACTGGAAGCGCACAACAGCACACAATGTTTTGAGAAGATTGATTGATAAGGGATTGTTTCAGAATGAAAACGGACTGGTAACAGCCGTAATATCCAGAGAGGATTTTTATGCCAGACAGAGCAGACAGTATGTAGAAGACACCTTTGCGGGTTCTCTTCCGGCATTTATTGCAGCATTTACGCAGGATGCAAAACTGACACCGAAAGAAGCTGAGGCAATTCGTACGATGATTGACCAGGCGGAGGAAAAGTGAGTATGGGAGTAATTTTCTTAAATCTATTGAATATGAGCATCACAGCCAGTTGGTTGATTTTAGCAGTATTAGGTATTCGACTTTTATTCAGGAGAATACCTAAGTGGATTACCTGTTTATTATGGGGTGTGGTAGCAATCCGACTGATATTTCCGTTCTCCATAGAAAGTGTATTTAGTCTGCAACCAAGTGCAGAGCCTATCAGAACCAGTACCATGGTAGAGGGAGAACTGATACCTTATGTGCCGTCCGTAGACAGTAACATAGGTGTTGTAGAAAATACGATAAATCCCGCACTAGCAGAAACCTTTGCATATCAGGAAACCCAAAGCGTGGCTCCGCTACAAATAGTGACAGAAATCGCAGGGGGGCTTTGGTTATGCGGAATGGTGGTGCTTCTTATTTTGGCATTGGTGAGTATGATAAAATTGCGCCTATGTGTAAGGGAAGCTGTGCTATATAGAGAAAACATCTATATTTGTGATGCAGTAAAATCCCCTTTTATTTTGGGAATTATCAGACCCAGAATATACCTTTCCTCTTCACTATCAGAGGAAGAGATGGCATATATTATAGCGCATGAGAGTGCACATCTTAAAAGAAAAGATCACTTGTGGAAACCTTTTGGGTATTTGCTTCTTTGTATCTATTGGTTCAATCCTCTTTGCTGGGTTGCATACATTATGCTATGCAAGGATATTGAGCTTGCCTGTGATGAAAAGGTGATTCGTGATATGAACTTTGAGGATAAGAAAAAATATTCCAGAGTGCTATTGTCTTGTGCAACGCAGAGGCGATTAGTAATGATGTGTCCGTTGGCATTTGGAGAAGTGGGAGTAAAGGATAGAGTGAAGTTGGTGCTGAATTACAAAAAGCCATCCTTTTGGATTGTTTTGATATCCATGGCTGCCTGTGTAGTAGTGGCTGTATGCTTTTTGACAGAACCGAAAAGTGATTTTTCGATAGCAGACTACAAGGCAATCAGTTATAGAGAATATCAAAAATTGACAGGATATGACGCGGAATTCTATCATGCCTTATATTATATCGGGGAATTGCCCAAAACGGAATTATCAATCGTTTTTGAAGGAGACTATGATGAAGATTTAGCAGGGGCTGTTCTGGCTGAGGATGCGAAAGCAATAAGGATACAGGGGAGATTATCAGAGTTGTTTGGCGATGATACTAAACAATTAAGTGAGTCTGAACTCCTAAAAAAAATAAGTGAAAATTACGGAAATGTTATTTCCATAGATTATAGGGAAGGGGCGGGAACCGCATATTATGTGGGGGATTATTATGCACATATAGCAGTTGCAGCTGATACGGATGATAATAGGAATACGGTGTTTGAGATTGCAGTGGAAAATCAGACGAAAAACGAAAAAATATTTTCAGGCAGCAGTTCTTTTTGGCTTATCTGGGAAGAGGAGGAGCCAGTCAAAGAAAACGAAAATGTGGAAAACGCAAAAGATGACAATGGATACATATGGCTATCTGATACAGTGTTTATAAGTGAACTTGAGGACTTGGATGGCAATGGTACAAAAGAATATGTGGAGGTCGATCTAGGAGATGAATCAAACAACTTCTATTCCCATTTCAAGTTTTATTGGAATGGTGAGATGATTTATGAGTATGAGGATCCTTGTAGAATTGACCCATGCGTAGCAGAATATGTAGACTTGGATCATGATGGGGAAAAAGAAATTTTCTTTTCATTTGCTCCAAGAGTAAATTCCATGCCACTGGAGGAATATATCGTATTAAAGCAGTACAATTCAAGTTGGAAACCGCTGGAGATGATTCATGGCGAAACGATGATGGATAATGCATTTCCATTGTCTGTTACAAAGGGAGACACCAAGTGGCAGGCTGTGATATCCTGTGAAAATTTGGATGAATCAGTTACTTTCGATGTAGAATCACATTATTTAGATTTGAAAAGAGAATTTCTTTCAGACAACGGGGAAGAAACGGAATTTACCAGTCAGTTGGTTGAGTGGTATGAAACAGAATTTGTAGATTACCCTTCGGGAGAAATCTGTGGGAATGTGTCAGCGTGGGGAATTTGGAATATAGAAGTAGGAGAATATGAAGGAAAAACCTGCCTGATTGCAACACATGGGATTCAGTGTTATGATAAGTTTGATTTTTGGGGAGAGGCAGATGTCTACTTTGATTATGATGAAAAAGGAAATACAAGATTTTTGAGCATCCGGTTTAGACCACAGTACCAGTATTTGGATCAAAATAAAGAAGCCGAAGAGAGAATTTATGAAGGTGAGACGCCCGGCGTATCTTATGGTGATATTGCGGAAAGATATTATACTGTAGGTCAATATATGAAAGAGGTAAAGGATGTATCAAAGGCTATGGCCGCAGCAGGGGATTCGTATATATGTGATGAGTACCTAAATGCGATGGGAAGCCCGGAGGCTGAATCTGTATATGTATTGCATGATTTAAATAATGACGGTATAGAGGAATTTTTTATAGGTCTTAAATTTAATTATGATATACCTTACTATATAATTTATGATGTATATACGTGGAAAGACGGAAGAGCGTATCAGTTAATGAGAGGTATCGGATATCGTAATGGCTCGTGTAAGATATGTGAAAATGGAGTAATAGAGGATAATTATTCAGGGTCGGCATGGGACGGGCAAACATTATACCATATTTTACCTGAGGGAGGAATTGAACTTGAGACAATAGACAGTGTTTCTTCAAGGCGAGACGGCACAGTTCAATCCTATTATCACTGGAATGAATTGATAGATGAAAATTCGCTACAAACGATATTGGAGCAATATCAACCGGAGTCTGTCACATATGTCGATTGTAATAGGGAGACAATTGAGCAACTACGTCTGAGTGGAATAAGAAAATAACTTACCGATTGACTTATAACTGATATTAAGGACAAGATGCATATTAGCTGATCAGGAGCAAGTATTCCGGTGCCAAAACGGTGCCACGAAACCATGCAAATAAAAATAGACCATGTAAAATCAACGAAACTATGCAGATTTCAGCCATAAAAAGCATAGAAAATATGTTGAAAAACGCTATTCAGATAACGTGAAGGTGGTAGAACCGTTGGTTCCGGTCGTGTAGCTACCATCATCGAGTAATTGTGCGTTAGCAATGAGAAGCATTAAATAAGTGTAAAATAGTCCAGAGCAAGCTTGCTTGCTTCTGGGCTTTTTTATGCTTATGGGAATGCGGCGAATGCCGCATTCATCGAGGAAACACGCATATAGAATGTTACATATAAAGTGGTTGTATCTTCAAGTAAAAATTGGTTGACAAAAATGACTACTGACAGTAGACTATACATAAACGACTACACGCAGTAGACGAAAGGGGGGGTGATCATATGAGTGAAATAAGATTAGGAGCAGTAGAGTCCAAGTTTGCAGATATCATATGGAATAATGAACCATTGCGACCAGTAGAATTGGAGAAACTCGCGGAAGCTGAATTGAATTGGAAGCGGACGACTACTTTAACCATTTTAAAAAGGTTATGTGAAAGAGGAATTTTTCAAAACAAGGACCGAATGATTACTTCCTTAATCAGTAGGGAAGAGTTTTATGCTCTCCAAAGTGAAAAGTTTGTGAATGACACTTTTGAAGGTTCATTACCGGCTTTTTTGGCAGCATTCGGTTCCAGAAAGAAGTTATCGGATATGGAAGTGGAGGAACTGAAAAAGGTGATAGATAGTATGAGACCAGCTAGTTATAGTCAAGCCCTAAATGATAAAAAATAGAACTTTTTCTATT
>OHIB01001169.1_pt1 | contig 10284 bp, 11 predicted proteins | sample 1568181 | NCBI WGS metagenome assembly OHIB01 (sample SAMEA3879506, study PRJEB24766) | human gut metagenome | biome: human-associated habitat; feature: feces | place: USA | collected 1985/1987
GTTATAAGCAGTAAGATTTTATATTCTTTTAATTGACTTTGCAGGAGAAACGAGAGAGAATGTTATTCATATCAAAAAGGCATTAATGCAGAAGGATGGATGGAAATGAAAGAAAAATTAATACGTTTTATGCAGGGCAGATACGGTATCGATCAATTATCGAAGTTTCTTCTGATCACGGGATTGGCGGTAGTTCTTTTATCGGCGTTTTTCGGAGAAACCGCGGTGAGCATGCTTTTATATATTTTCGGCTGGGGAGTCGTGATCTACTGTTATTTTCGGATATTTTCAAGAAATGTACAGAAGCGGTACGCAGAAAATCAGGCATATCTTATGAAAACATACAAGATAAGAAATTGGTTTCAGAATCAAAAAAACATCTGGCAGCAGAGAAAAGTGTACCACATTTATACATGTCCGTCATGTAAACAAAAAATCCGCATCCCGAAGGGCAAAGGGAAAATTGAAGTAAGATGTCCGAAGTGCGGCACGACTTTTATAAAGAAAAGTTAAGCTGTGCAGACAACGAAAATATAGAACTGAAAAGTAAGAAATCCCCGTAACAATGAACTGCTCCAAAAAGTCTGACTTTTTTGGAAGAGTTCGTTGTTACGGGGATTTTGTTTTCGGTTTCAATAACGATATCTTTACCAGCTAGGGAAGAAAAGGTTATTTCCGATGTTGACTCCCGGTCGGTTTGTAGATCCTGCATAGAGGAAATAATAACAGTCTGCCACTGCCGCAAGTCTTGCGCCGTTGATCGCATCTTGCGCAACCTGCATAGATAAAGAGGTCGGACCTTTCTTCAGAACAGCGTCAAGACGACCTGTCCATACCGGTTCAAACTGTCCGCTTGCATAGATAACTCCTCTGATCGTATTCGGAAAACGAGGACTTTCCACACGGTTTAATATTACAGTTGCGACAGCAAGCAGAGAATCATAGTTCTGATGAGCTTCACACTGCAGGATCGCCGCAAGAAGTGTGACGTCATCCGCAGAAGCGTCGATCTGTCCGCCGTTGTTTGTAATAGTATCGTCGTAGCCGCCGTTTTGCTGGAGCTGCTCCAGTCGCTCTGCCTCAAGGCGGGCAGCCTCTTCAGCCTTTGCTTTTTCTAATTTGGCTTGTACTTCCGTAAGATTTGTTGAAGTCGCCTTTGCTTTTTCCTGGAGTTCCGTCTGTTTTTTCTTAAGTTCATCTTTCAGATCAAGAAGTGAATCCTGCTGAGTTTCTAATGTGTTTTTCTGATCTTCGATATTTTTATAAATATTTTTCAGATCGTCAAGGGCAGTTTTGTCATATTCGCTCAGATTTTCGATAAAATCAGCTTTGTTTATAAAATCTGCCATGTTTTCCGCCGAAAAGAGCATCTCAAGCAGTGTTGCGTTCCCGTGTTCGTACATATATTTAATACGGGATTTCATATTTTCATACTGCTCATTTTCGTTTTCTTCAGCTTCGACAAGTGCATCGGAAGTACGGGCAATCTCACCGTTTAAGATCTCAACCTGCATTTCTGTTGCAGAGATCTCTTCGCTCAAAGAGAGAATATCTTTGTTGATACCGTCTAATTCACTTTCGAGTGCAGAAGTCTGTCCTTTTAAATTGTCAATGTTGTCATCTGCAAATGAAGGAAAAACTGAAAGTACAATTCCGAGAGAACTGATCAGGATGATGCCTGATTGTATCCACCGTTTTTTGTAGAATTTCATAGCTTTAAATTCCTTTCTTGAAGCATTTTTTAAGTGCTGAACAATCATTATACTACAAATTGCGTTATTTGGCAAACTTTGATATGATAAAGGCTGAGAAGGCCGCTTTTAAAAGCGGCGAAAGACAGAACGGAAAAGAAAGAGGTATATCTATGACGCATAAGATAAAAATGATCGGACTTGACCTGGACGGAACATTGCTGACGGATAAAAAAGAACTGACTGTGCGGACAAGAGAAGTTCTTGCAAAGGCGATCAGAAGCGGAATCGTCGTACTTGTAGCTACGGGGCGTCCGTGGATGGGAGTTCCGGAAGAATTGAGAGAATTTCCGGGTATGAATTATGCGCTGACGTCTAATGGAGCAAGGATTATCGACACTCGTACGGGAAATGTAATAGAAGAACATCTGTTGTCTGTCAAATCAGCGAAAAAGGCGTTGGAAATTTGTCGAAAATATGATACTCTACAAGAGGTATATTTTGATGGACAGGGATATGCTCCGGCAGAAAAAATGGAGTTTGTGGAACGATATCACAAAAATCCGAATATGTGGGAATATATGCGTAAAACCCGTATTCCGGTGGATGATATTTTTGAACTGGTAGACAGAGAAAACAGAGGTCTCGATAAAACGCAGGCATTATTTGCGGATATGTCCGAGAGAAAACGTGCGTGGGAAGAACTTGCCCGTCATGAGGATTTGGAACTGGTCGGATCTCTTCGTTATAATATAGAAGTGAACGCGGCGGGAGTCAATAAAGGAACAGGACTTGTCAATCTCGGAAGCAGGCTTGGTATTAAGCGGGAAGAGATCATGGCGTTCGGAGACGGAGATAACGATACCGTGATGCTGAAAGAAGTCGGTTTCGGCGTCGCAATGGCAAACGGAGAGCCGCAGGTGAAAGAAGCTGCAGATTATATCACACTGTCAAATGAAGAGGACGGCGTTGCGCAAGCGATTGAAAGATTTGTTCTCGGAGGAGGAGAAGCAAGATGTTAGAAGCATTAAAAGTAATTATATTCGGTATTGTGGAGGGAATCACGGAATGGCTGCCGATCAGCAGCACGGGGCATCTGATCTTGTTGGAAGAATTACTGCATTTGAAACAAAATCAGGCGTTTCTTGACATGTTTTATGTTGTGATCCAGCTTGGAGCGATACTGGCGGTTGTCGTTATGTATTTCCATAAGCTGAATCCGTTTTCACCGAAGAAAACCCAGAAACAGAAGATGTTGACGATCCAGTTGTGGGTCAAAGTGATCATAGGTTCGATTCCGGCAATGCTGATCGGGCTTCCGTTCAATGATTTTATAGAAGAAAAGTTCAACAATTCATATGTTGTTGCCGCGACATTGATCATCTACGGTATTCTGTTTATCGTAATCGAAAACTATCAGAAAGATAAGCAGCCGAAAGTGGAAAAACTTTCTCAGCTTACGATACAGACGGTTTTGATCATCGGCGTATTTCAGGCATTGGCGCTGATCCCCGGAACATCCCGTTCGGGAGCGACGATCGTGGGAGCGCTTCTCATAGGAGTATCAAGAGGAGTTGCGGCGGAATTTACATTTTTCCTTGCAATTCCGGCGATGTTCGGCGCAAGTTTTTTGAAACTGATTAAATTCGGATTAAATTTCACGGGTATGCAGGTATTTCTGCTTTTGTTGGGAACGTTCGTTTCGTTTGCGGTTTCCATCCTTGCGATCAAGTTCCTCATGCAGTATATCAGAAAACATGATTTTAAAGTGTTTGGTTACTACAGAATCGTACTGGGAGTCATTGTGCTTCTTTACTTCGGTATTAAGACGCTGCTTGCATAAGAATTGTTTCGGCGAAAATGTGTATTTTGCAAAAAACCTGTATAAAGAATGAAGATTTATGCATAAAGTAACGCATAATATACATAAAAACTGAAACAGAATGCATAAAATTAAAAAAAGAGCTTGATTTTTATGCAGAACGTGTTAGAATGTAGTGCATGGAATGCATGGTTATTCAGCATTGAGCAATGGAATTATAAACGGAGGGTGCGAAAATGAAAAATACGAAAATGAAAAAGTTTTTAGCAGTAGTTTTAAGTGCGGCGCTTGTTGCCGGACTGGCAGCAGGTTGCGGAAGCAAAGAAGACGGTAAAGAAGAAGATAAAGGAAGCAGCGCGAAAACGGCGAAAGTGATCGACGTTGATCTTACAAATGAAGAGTATGCGTTCGGTATTGATAAAGATCAGCCGGAACTTGTTGAACAGGTAAACGCATTTATAAAAGAAGTAAAAGAAGACGGAACGCTGGATGAGATCTGTGACAAGTATTTCGGCGGCGGAGAGCCGGCAGCAGTAGAATCCGCAAAACTTGACGAGTCGAAAGATCAGCTTGTAGTTGCCACAAATGCAGCGTTTGAGCCGTTTGAGTATACAAAAGGCGATAAATATGTCGGAATCGACATGGAACTGGCAGCTCTTCTTGCGGAAAAGCTTGGAAAAGAACTTGTAATCCAGAATATGGATTTTGATGCGGTATGTCTTTCTGTAGGACAGCACAAATGTGATATCGCTATCGCAGGACTTACAGTCAATGATGAAAGAAAACAATATGTGACATTCTCAGATACATATTATCAGGCGTCACAGCGTTTGATCGTTCCGAGCGATGACGATACATTCGACGATCTGAAAGATGCAGATGCAGTTGCGGCAAAACTTGGCGAACTGAAAAAAGAAGATAAGATCGGCGTACAGCAGGGAACGACAGCGCAAAGCTACATCGAAGGAGACGAAGCTTTCGGATTTGAAGGACTTCCGGCTACATGCCAGCCGTATAAGAGCGGATCACTTGCGGTTCAGGATATGCTGAACGGAAACATCAAATATGTGATCATCGATGCAGCTCCGGCTACAGCGATCACAGAAGCGATTAATGCAATGCAATAAGTTCTCGGAAGCAGAATGAGCAATCGGCGCAATACAGAAGAGGATTTCAAAACAGTATGAAATGAAACGGACGATTGAGCGGATGATTTCGGACTGAGAGTTTTGCAAAAAGAATAGAAAACAGTATTAAATCAGAAAGGGAAATACAGGTATGTTCCGAAAACGGAAAATATCGGCGTTTTCCTTTCTTTGGACGTTTGAGAGAAGAAAGCAAAGAGGAAAGTAATGGGTAATTTTAGTGCAAAAGTAGATAAGTTTATAGAAATATTTATCGATCAAAACGGCTATGTAAAAGTGGTGCAAGGTTTGCAGAACACAGTCCTTATTGCGATTGTCGGTCTGGTCATCGGTATTTTGATCGGGACTGTTATCGCGACGGCAAGGGTGCTGCCGAAATATAAAGTGCTCCCAAGAGTTTTGAACGGTATATGCAGCGTTTATGTGGCGATGTTCAGAGGAACGCCGATGGTTGTGCAGCTTCTTGTATTTTATTATGTACTTCTTCCGATCATCGGATGGAACATAACGGGAGTTCAGGTCGCGATGCTTGTGTTCGGATTGAACAGCGGCGCATATATTTCGGAAATTATGCGAAGCGGAATCCAATCGGTAGACGCAGGACAGATGGAAGCGGGACGTGCAGTCGGATTAAGTTTCGGGGCGAGTATGATGAAGATTGTCATTCCGCAGGCTGTCAAGAATATTCTTCCGACTCTCGGAAACGAATTTATCGCGCTTATCAAAGAAACATCGGTTGTAAGTTTCGTAGGCGCGGCGGATCTGTATGTGGCGTTTAACTATATCGGAACAAACAGTTATGAATTCATGGTTCCGTATCTCGTGATGGCGCTTATTTATATTGCATTGATCCTTGTTGTGACACTGCTTGTAAAATTATTGGAAAGGAGCCTGAAGAAGAGTGATAGACGTAATTAATCTTAGAAAAAGCTTTGGTGATCTTGAAATCTTAAAAGGCATCAATATCACGATCAATAAAGGCGACATTGTCGCGGTGCTCGGACCGTCAGGTTCCGGAAAAAGTACGTTTCTGCGCTGCTTAAATTGTATGGAAGATCCGACATCCGGAAGCATTGTTTTTAAAGGAGTCGATATCGCGGATATGAAAGTCGATATCAACGTGCATCGCCGCCATATGGGTATGGTATTTCAACATTTTAATTTGTTCAATAATAAAACAGTTCTTCAAAACGTAATGATGGCTCCGGCATATTTGCAGTGCAAGGATCTGAAAAAAGCAAAAAATAAAAACAGAATGATCCGGTTTAAAAATATATTCCGAAGCAAAAAAGAAGAACTTATCCCAATTACAACGACAAAAGAACAGATCAAAAGCGAGACGAAAAAGCAGGCTCTTGAACTGCTCGGAAGAATCGGACTTGAAGACAAAGCGGACGTTTACCCGTCTACATTGTCGGGAGGTCAGAAGCAAAGAGTTGCGATCATTCGTTCTCTTGCAATGAATCCGGATGTGATCCTGTTTGACGAGCCGACATCAGCCCTGGACCCGGAAATGGTGGGAGAAGTGCTCTCCCTGATGAAGGAGCTGGCGCAGGGAGGACTGACGATGGTAGTGGTTACCCATGAAATAGGGTTCGCGCGGGAGGTGGCTTCCCGCGTCCTGTTCATGGATAAAGGGAAAATTGTGGAAGAAGGGCCTCCGGACCGCGTTATCGACCGCCCCGCCAATCCCAGACTGCAGGAGTTTTTTTCCAAGGTGCTCTGACACGGGCAGTTCTGGAAAAAATACAGAGGAAGAGAGGAAGAACCTCTCTCTTACCGCCTGCGCCTATAAACCAAGCAATTTAGAATAACCTTCTCTTTCCTTCCCCGGACAACGGGAAGCCTCTGTTCTCTACAACATGATCTCCACGTTATAAGACTCGTCAATCAACAGATAGTCACAGCCATAGAACCTGCATTTTTCAAGATTGTCCCTGTTTTCACGCAGCAACTCTTCCTGCGTAACGGGAGAACTCTCCATGCGCCGTTCAATCGCATTCTCATGGTTCAGGATATCATGATAATGCCTTTGAATATAATTTTCTGAAAAAATAAGGCATACATACCGTATCCGTTCCCGGCAGGCCTGCGTAAAATCCTTCTTCCAGTCAAAGGGAATATAGCAACCTTCCACCACTAAATTTTGACCGTTTTCAATCGCGGTCTTTACTATTTCTTTGATAATGCCCCAGAGGAAGGGAGTCAGCTCTTCATCGGGGCTTTCAGGAAAGAAAGGGCATATCCCGCTGCGTATCAACCCCATCTTTAAATGGTCAATGGATAAATAGGGATAGGAATATTTTTCAAGCACCCGCTGCGCCGCGAGTGTTTTCCCTGTATGCGTGCTGCCGCCAATCAAAAGAATCATAAGACTTCCCTCCCTGGCATTTCATAAGAAAGAACCCCAATCTTTCCCATGCAGCCAATATCCGGCATCCTTTCGTATTCGTTGGTGATATCCATACTTAACCAGTTGCCAACATACTCACAGGATTCTCTGCATGCAGTGCATTCCGTAAAATAATCACCTTGAACATCAATCGTAAGCAATGCCTGCATCAGCTTGCTCTCTCTTCATTTTTTCAGTTCCTTCCGGAACGGACAAGAAAAAACACAAGGTCTCCCGCCCCTCTCCGTTGCCCGCCGGAATAAAAGCTGTTACGGTTCTCGTCCGCAGAAATAAAAATAACCTTCCTACAGCAAAGCCTTTGCCGTTTCCGGCAAAGGCTTTGAACACGGCGTCCCATTACGGGCACAAAACGGGAACCGCCCTAATTGCCGTAAGAGGATTCCACGCGCCTGGCTACGTCGCGGTAGCCGTACTCGGCGTCGTAAATCTGCTGGAATGCAGCAAGGGATTCCCCCTTCTTGCCCTGCTTTTCATAAAGCAAGCCAATCATGTAAAGGATTTCCTTCTTGGTGTCATTCATTTCTATTAATTCCTTATTGGCTTCCTCCAGCTGGCGCAGGGCCATATCATGCATGTTCTTGGCGTCATAGCACTTGCCGAGCAACAGCATGGCACGGATGCGGATATGGGGGTTGTTGCGGGCACGCTGGAGTTCCGGAATGGCTTCCGTGTAATTGCCGCAGTCGAAGAGGGCCTGGCCCAGCTCAAAACGGGTTTGCGGGTCCGTGGGGTTGTTTTCCACACGCTGGCGGCACAAAGCCACCTGCTGCTCCGCAGCTTCCTTGCTAAACTGGGCAAGCTGTTCCTGAAGTTCCTTATTATCCGGCTCCGCGGCAGCGCGGCGGCGGATTTCCTCCACCTGGGCCTTGCGGCAGCGCTCATTCATTTCCGAGGCCTTGTTTTCCAGGGAAATATCATTGTTGCTGAGGCTGAACGCGTAATTATAGAAGGAATAGGCATTGGCCCAATCTTCCATTTGTTCATAAACGCCGGCAATGTCGCGCACGACGGCCAGATCCTGCTGGTTCTGGGCGTAACGGGCGGAGAGAAGCCCCAGGCGCTCTTCCAGTTCCGCACGGGTGAGCCCTTTCTTGTCGCTCTTGTCCAGGGTGTTCGTTTCCGATGAGTTCTTCATCACGTCCCGGAAGCTTTTAGCCTCCTCCCACTTTTGCTGCTGCATCGTGGCGCGCGCCATGCAGTCCTTTTCGCTCTTTACGGCCACACTGTCCGTGGGATCCAGCTTCACAAGGTCATGGTACACTTCCGCAGCCTGGGCCGGCATATCCCGGGAAACGTAATGGGAGGCCAGCATGTGGAGCATTTTCTTGTTGCCGGGATGCCCCTGGCGAACGGTCTCCAGAGCAAAAGCGGCCAGATCCGGAAAATTTACTTCCATGGCAGCCGTGTACAGGGCCTCGTTTACCGGAATGCTGTAAGGATCATTTTCCAATTCGTCTTCCAAAGCGGAAAGCTGGGTAGCCGCGTCCTTTTTGGAAGAAGTAAGCTTGCTGGTGCTGATTTTCATGCCGCTGAACAGCCCCCCTCTCTTGGCCTCCGGATTCAATTTGATTTCACAGGCGCGCAACGCCTTGCGGCCTTCCAGAAAACCGGGAAGCTGCTTTACCAGGGCCTTGAGCAGGCTGACGGCATAGGGATAATTGTTCATGTCCACCGCCTGGCGGGCGCGCACCCAAAATTCGGCCTGCTGGGGAGTCAACTGTTCTTCTGTAATCGTTTCAATCATGGAACTATATAAGCGTAAATGGTGAACAACGGCAGCGCCCCACCAGGGCGGCCCCGCATGTAATAGTTTAATGCTATCAGCCGGGGAGGCATACTTCAACCTTGTTTTTTGTTCCCGTTAGGAAAAAATATGCCGCATGAGACTGGATGCCCTTTTATCCCGCTACGGATATTGTTCCAGGAGGGAAGCGCCGGGTTGGATCAAACGCCACTCCATTACATTCAAGGGAAAACCATGCTCCTCCCCCACGGACAAGGTGCAGGCGGAAGGCATCCTACTGGACGGAGAACCTGTGGAATTCCCGGACGGCCTGTACGCCGCCCTTTACAAACCTGAAGGGTACACCTGCAGCCATGACGACGGGGAGGGGGATTTGATTTACGACCTGCTGCCCTTCCAGTGGCGGCACAGGAACCCTGCGGTTTCTTCCGTAGGACGGCTGGACAAAGAAACTTCCGGCCTGCTTCTCCTCACGGACGACGGAAAATTCATCCACCGCATGACCTCCCCACGCCATCACGTCGCCAAAGTTTACGAAGCCGTCACGGAGGAGGACATTCCGACAGAAGCCGTAGAGTTGTTCGCCTCCGGAACCCTCACGCTGAACGGGGAAACCCGCCCCTGCGCCCCCGCCCTGCTGGAAATCCGGGAACCGCGACGCGCCCTGCTGACTCTTACGGAAGGAAAATACCACCAGGTTCGCCGCATGCTGGCTGCCGTAGGCGCTCCCGTCTTATCTCTGTGCCGTGTTTCCATCGGCTCCCTGCATCTGGACAGCCTGAACCTGAAACCGGGGGAATGGGCTCCTATCCGTCCGGATGCGCTGTAAACCTCCCATCCGCCATGTGGATTCCCATTTCCGAAGCACCAATTGCCTGTTTTCCGCACTTTGAGGTGGCGGCGGAATCCGGGGACTGGATTGTGGTGGACAAGGGAGCGCCCCTCATCGTCCACCCGTCCAACGGGAAAAAGGAACCCTGCCTCCTGGAAGGCGTGGAAGCCCTGCTAAGCTATGAAATAGCCAACGGAGCCGTCCTTTCCCTAGTCAACAGACTGGACAGGGAAACCAGCGGTCTGACGCTGGTCGCCAAAAACAAAAAGGCAGCCAGGGAGCTGGGAAGAGCCATGCAGCGGCGCCTGATACACAAGGAATATCTGGCAATCGTGCAGGAATGGCCTGAATGGACGGAAACAGCATGCACCGCCCCCATTTTAAGACAGGGGGAAGTCGCGGAAAGCCGCATATGGGTCAAACAGGCCGTGCACCCAGCCGGAAAAGCATGCACTACCGTTTTCCGGAAAGAACGGACATGGAATACACGCCGGGGCCCCCTGGCGCTGGTTCGGTGCATTCCGGAAACGGGACGCATGCACCAGATACGCGTGCATCTGGCGCACCTGGGACATCCCATCCTGGGTGACAAAATTTACGGTCCGTCCGAACATTGCTATCTGGAATACATCCAGCA
>OHIB01001173.1_pt1 | contig 10269 bp, 10 predicted proteins | sample 1568181 | NCBI WGS metagenome assembly OHIB01 (sample SAMEA3879506, study PRJEB24766) | human gut metagenome | biome: human-associated habitat; feature: feces | place: USA | collected 1985/1987
GAGGCGGTGAACGTATCCGTAGAGGAAGGTATGACTACAAACCTGATAGCGGAAAATATCAAGGCGGCAAGTATTGTGATTTCCATGCTTCCCATGTTGGTGGTATATCCGTTTGTACAGAAATTCTTCACTAAAGGCATCATGATCGGGGCTGTAAAGGGGTAACCGGTAAGGTCCGGAAAAACCGATGTACGGCTCCGGAGAGGTGATATGGTTTTGTTAAACTATATCCGGCGGAAAATCCGGATATTTTTAAGAAATATAGAAGCACGAAAAATTTTAAATGGAGGAACAGCTATGAAGAGAAAAGGTATTTTTAAGAAGACACTGGCAGTTGCCCTTGCCGCTGCAATGACTTTGGCAATGGCAGGCTGCGGCGGAAAAGAGACAGGAGCCGGCACGGCGGACGGAGGCAGCGCCCAGACAGCCGCTTCCGGCACAGAGTCTGAGGGTGAGGCTGCAAAGGATATTTCCGAAATGCCAGCTACTCTGAAGAACTATGAGGAGGCTTCTGTATATTTCAAGAAGGATATGGACGTTGCTTCTATCGTTGAACCTTTCGCTGAGAAGGATTACGAGAACGATGAGTCTCATGTAAATCTCTCTATTGAGGAGCTTGCAGGTATTCCAATGCTCAAGGTCGAGACTCTCGATCAGGATAATGGCAACTACAAGATCCCTAAGATCAAGTTCCACATGGAGAAGTTCTTTGAGGGTCACGAGGCTGATCTTGAGAAGATCTTCACTATCAAGGCTGATGTAGTTACAAAGGCAGTTGGCGAGTTCACAGGTGACGACGGCACAAAATCACTCGTTCCTGGTAACTTCATGGGTGCATTCGTTACACAGCCTACAACAGGTGAAGGCGAAAACAGTTGGAACGACCTCTATGACTTCGGCGAGGCTGAGTGGACTTCTGAGTGGGGTTCCTATGAGCTTACAATGAGACCTGGTATCAAGGACGGTGCTACATTTGTAAACTCAACTGAACCACAGTATGTTTCACTTATGAGATGGGGCATTCCAAACCAGGCTGATTTCTACATTGCTGACCTCAGATTTGAGGACGAGGACGGTAACGTTATCGCTTGCGCAAACTTTGGTAAATAATTCATTTCCATACATAAGAAAGGTGCAGATTTTCTCTGCACCTTTTTTTATGTAAATTTTACGCTTACCTCACCTGATATCTCCAAGCTTTTTACCTTTCCGCCTTTGATTTTAGCCGAAAAATCCTGCCCTTTTATTTGACCCGTGGCGGTGATATCTCCCTTGTCATTTTTGAGATACGTCACGCCTTTCTGCGAAATAAGCTTGTCAAGCACAGCGGCAGTCATTGTGACAGCGGAGCTTTCGGGTATGTTCCCTCGGTCAGTTTCGTAGGTCAAACCCTTGTATTCAAGTCGTGCGCTTTCTCCTGAGCAGGTTATCACCATACCGCTGACAGTTTCCGGCGCAGTTATCTCACACTCCCACATATCTGCGCCCTCACGGGTGAAGCTTGCGACGTATTCCGTGCCGTCAATGGTGAACTCAGCCGGGGTCTTGTAATCCTCTGCCAGCTTTACGGGTTTGACTTCGGTGCTTTCACCGCATGAGCATAAGCCCATTACCGCCAAAATCGTGAGAAAAAATGCCTTTGTTCTTTTCATTTTGCCCTCCATTAAAAAAGACCCTCTTCATAAGAAGAAGGTCTTTGTTTTTAGTACAGCCTAGTCGGCGTTTTCAAGGTCATACAAAAATCGTGGCAAAGCGTCAATAACATCTCTTGCAATGATTCCACGCTCAGATTTTTTGTATCCTGCAAGTAGTGCCGTCGAGCCAAGTGTGAACGACCCAAGTGCCGCAGCATCAAGAGCGTTGCACCCCTGAGCTACATAGGAGGAAACAATGCCTGCAAGCATATCCCCTGAGCCACCCTTTGCAAGCGCAGTTGTGCCTTCGGTGCAAAGATAAACTTTTCCACCGTCCACAGCAAAGGTGTCAGCCGACTTCGCAAGCACTGTCACACCATATTTTTCTGACAGCCTATATGCAAACCCAAGTCTGTCCGACATGACCTCGCCCACCGTCATGCCACAAAGCCTTGCAAGCTCCGCAGGGTGAGGGGTGAGGATAACTGTACTTTTCTTCTTCAACAGTACATCTATATTCGGACATAGTGAATTTATTCCGTCAGCGTCCAAAACTATGGGTATCTCCGCATTTTTGATAAGCTCCGCCACAAGCTTCTCCGTTTCAGCCGTGTGACCAAGCCCACAGCCTATCAGCAAACAGCTTGCCTTTTCGCACTTTTTCAGTATCGCCTCTGCATTTTCAGACACCATAAAGCCGTCCTTGTCGGTTTTCATTGCCGAGTATGTACATTCATACATACCAGCCGACAGGGAGTTGACTACGCTTTTTGCAGTGCAAAGCTCAAAAAGCCCCACACCTGTTCGCATTGCCGCCATTGCTGAAAGCCCTGCCGCACCTATATAGCTTTCCGAGCCTGCCACGCTCACCACCTTGCCGAACGTGCCCTTGTGCCCGTCAGCAGGTCTAAAAGGCAGTGCCGCCCTTGCTTTTACCACGTCAAAAGGCGTTATAACAGGGTATAGGGTATCCTCGCAACGCTCGTCAATACCGATATCTTTTACCAGAATTTCACTGCAAAAGTCCACCGCAGGCTGTAAATAAAGACCCAGCTTGCCACGATGAAAGGTCACTGTCACGTCAGCCTTGAACGACAGCTTGTCAGCCTGACCATTCCGTGCGTTGACTCCCGATGGCAGGTCGCAGGCTATCTTCATGCCTTCACATTTTTCACAAGCTCTGAACACTGGCAGGATATTTTCACGCAAACTGCCATGAAAACCCGTTCCGAAAATGCAGTCCACAAGCACATCAGCACCCTCGATAAAATCCAGCGCATTTTCAGCTTTCAGCACCTCTACGCTCTTATCAAGCCTAGCATACGCTGCCGAGGAGAGGTCAGTGTCAGGCTCGCCACAGCATAGGACCACCGCAGGCTTGAGGTCTTGTTCCGCAAGTAAATTTGCCGCCACAAGTCCGTCACCGCCATTGTTTCCCTTGCCAATAAGAAGCACTATCTTTGATGACGCAGACGAGTTGCTCGCAATGACCTCCGCAAGCTGTGCCGCCGCATTGTCCATGAGCTGAGCAAGGCTCACACCATATTTTTCAGCCTCATGCTCGCAAAATGTCATTTGCTCCACTGTTAATATCCTATCCATTTTTATCCTCCTTTTCATAAGCTATTACCACTGCCGAAGCGATATCCTTGATGTGGGAAAGTGACACCGCAAAGGTCAGCCCCCTATTTTCAGCCGCCAAAAGCGCATTCCCCGTAAGCTCCAGATAAGGACAGCCAAGCTCGTCACGCAAGCATGACACCTCGTTCAAGGCGAAGCCCTCGACCCCCGTGCCTAAAGCCTTTGCGAAGCTTTCCTTAGCCGCCCAATTCGCCGCCATGGATTCGTATGGGTTTTTCTTCTGTGAAAAAAGGGTCAGCTCCTTTTCGGAGTAAACCCTTTCACAGAAACGTCGGCTCTGACAGCTTTTTTTTATGCGTTCGATCTCAATAAGATCAGTTCCGACAAATATTTTCATTTTTATTTCCTCAGTGTTCTCGGAAGCGCAGGCTTCATAAGCTCCAGCATATCATCATCTGGTGTGAAGATAACAGTTGTAAGCCCGAGATTTTTGTGGTTGAATGTTATGTAGTAGTCTGTAAGGCTATCGTCACAAGCGCAGGCAAGGACCTGTGTTGCGCCCTCAGGTACAGAGAAATTCTCGTCAGCAATGCCGAAATCTGTCGCACTGCCGCAACGGAATGTGATAAGGCGCTTTCTTGAACGCTGAGCCGTTATCTTGTCAACGTCTATTTCTCCGTTTGTGAAAATGTATTCATACTCCACATCGAGTTTTGTTGTAAGATAATAACCGCCATAAAGTGCGGCGGCGGCAAGAAAAATGCCTATTACAGAAAACTGCGTGCCGAAAGGGAAGATAAAGCACAGTGCGGCAAGTGCCACGCTTGCTATCATGATGAAAATTTTCTGTATCTTATCGTTCTTTGTGGGAATCTTGCGAACTATCTGTTCCTTGAAGCTGTCCATTATTTGTCCTCCGTTTATTCAGTGCCGCTGAGAAGCTCTTTCATTACCCAGCCGCTTTTATTGTTATATTTTACATATACCCATATGTTTCCGCTTCCATCTGTTCTCTCGCCGTAGCCGTTTATAGTCTTGCCGTCAGGTATCTTTTCTATCACGTCATATTTCTTTGACGGACCGTATCTGAGATTAAGATAAGAGGTGTCTGACTTTACAAGGAATGGGATAGAATCAGGGTATTTCACATCATCACCCAAAGGGAAAAGTGCGTTCTTTTTGAACTTTGTGGTGGTGGTCTTTTTGGTCGCCTTGGTTTCAGCGGCAGTGGTGGTGGTGGTGGTCGTCCTCTTTGTTGCCGTTGCGATTATGTCAGGGTCGTAGCCCTCGTCAATGCTTACGTCTGGGTTTTCAAGTGTGCCCGCCGTCACAGAAGTGGTGGTGGTGTAGCCCTCGTAATCCTCATCGTCCTCATCATAATCGTCGCCCATTGTGGCGGTCTTTGTGGTCTCTATAACTCTCTGGACGGCAGTACCCGTGGTGGTCTCCTTTTCGGAGGAGCTTTCTGGAAGCATTGCCCCACATGACGCAAGCCCGAAAACCGCAGAACAAGCCAGCACAGCCGCAAGCAGTTTTGATCTCATTTTTTATATCCTCTTTTCAGAATTTACACAATTTTATTTTAAGCCAAGAAGCCTTTCTGCGTTGCCACCGAGAATTTTATCTTTGTTATCCTCGGAAATATTCAAGCGCAGTATCTTTTCTTTTATAAGGTAGGAACTGTCCCAAGGGCAGTCGCTTGCAAAAAGTATCCTGTCAGCCCCATGCTTTTCAACGATAGCCTGCATAAGCTCGTCAGGACACATACTTGTGAAAGCGGTGTCAAAATAAACTTCACCGTCAACGCCTGCCAAAACGTTACGCACCTGCTCCCACATCATGTTTGCACCAAGATGTGCAAGAATGACCTTGAGCTTAGGGTGCTTTTTTATCATGTTCAGCGCCCTCTCAGGTGTGGAGTGGATAAGGTCAGGGGAAACGCAGTCATAGCCCGAATGGAATATAACAGGCAGGTCAGCTCTTTCAATGGCGTCATATATCTTGTCCATGCGCTCATCATCTATCATAAAGCCCTGATAATCAGGGTGAAGCTTTATGCCGTGAAGTCCAAGCTCCTTTATGTGGGCTATCTCCTGCTCATAGTCCTCAGCGTCAGGGTGTATTCCACCGAAGCTTATAAATCTTCCGCCGTCTTGCTCAGCGCACCAATCGTTTATAACTCTCTGCTGAGTAGGTTTTGTTGCCACTGATAACAGCACGCCCTTGTCAATGCCCCATTCGTCAAAACGCTGTATGGTTTCCTCAGCAGTGCCTCTTGTGAAAGGAGTTATTCCACTGCAAGCCTGAAGCTTTTCGACAGCCTTTTCCGCTACCTTTGGATTAAAGGCATGAACGTGAAAATCAACTACCATTTAAAACATCTCTTTCTGAAAATACTCTTCCATATGATATTATATCACATTTCCCATACTCTTTCAACGAATATCGGCAATTTTCACAGTATTTTCATCTAGGGCTATTCCCAGCTTTTCCACACCTCGGGGCAAAAGCCTACGGTAGCTTTCTTGCCGTTTCTTACGATAGGTGCGGCAAAAAGCTCGGGATAGTCAAGAAGCTTTTCTATCTTTTCCTCGGTGCTTCCAAGATATTTTATGAGCATTGCCTGCTCTCCCTTTGCCTTTGGGTCGATAAGCTTGTCAATATCGCCCACAGCCGCAAGCACTGAGTTAAGCTCGCCCTTGCTAAGCCCCTTTGTAGGCAGGTCAACAGATTGGAACTTTATTCCACGCTCTTTGAAATAACGTTCAGCCTTTTTTGTGTCAAAGGATTTTGACTTGCCGAATATCTGTATGTTCATGGAATTATCTCTCCGTTTCTGCATTCAAGAATGATAGTAAAAGGACCGTCATTGAGCAGTGAAACTTTCATGTCTGCACCGAAAACGCCCTTTTCTACCTTGCCTGAAATTTTCTCGCCACAGACTTTGCAGAAGTATTCATAAAGTCTGTTGGCTTCATCAGGCTTGCCTGCATAGATAAATGACGGGCGGTTGCCGTGGTGACAATCTGCATAAAGGGTGAACTGTGAAACGCAAAGAATATCTCCGCCAACATCGTTTATAGAAAGATTTGTCTTGTCGTTCTCATCAGCGAAAATGCGAAGCTTTGATATCTTGTCTGCAAGCTTGTCGCAGTCAGCCTCAGTGTCCTCCTGACCTACTCCGAAAAGTATCAGAAAGCCCTTTCCTATCTCGCCTGTGACCTTGCCCTCGACCTCAACTTTTGCACTTGTGACCCTCTGTATTACCGCTCTCATCAGCCCACCTCCACGGTGTAGCTGTAGGTGTAAACAGCTTCAGGTGCAAGCTTGATAGCGTGAGGCTTGTTTTCGATATCCTCAAAAGCATCGTCCTCGTAAACAGGCACGCTAGTCCAAGGCTCAAGGCAGATAAACTGAGCGTCAGGGTCACCGGTGGAAGTCCATACTGCAATGCAGTCAGAATGTGGGAATGAAAGCTTTACGAAACCGCCGTCAGACTTTTTCAGGGTGACAGCCTTTGATGCAGGGTGGTCTTTCATGATAACGTCATAGTCGAAAAGCTCTCTGGTGAGAGTGATAGTCTTTTCACCGTCAAGGATAGTCCTCTCGCCGTTTGGGATAGGCTGAACGATATGCTCGTTTTTCTCGTACTCAACTGTGCATTTGCCACCTTGGATATCGCAGATAAAAGCAGGGTGACCGCCGAGATAGAAGTACATAGCCTTTTCATCAGTATTTTTTACTGTGTTTGTGACGGTGACTTTTGAACCTTTTATGGAGTAGGTGACTTCAAGCTCAAAGTGATAAGGATACTGAGCAAGTGTCACGTCATTGTCTTTGAGGGTAAAGCTCAGTGAATTTTTTGTGCTGCCTGAGAAAGCAAATTCGCTGTCACGGGCGAAGCCGTGGTTTGCAGCCATGTGATATTCCTGACCGCCTGCCTTGTAGGTGCGGTCTTTAGGGGAGCATATGAACGGGAAGAGAATAGGAGCGTAGCGTTTCCAAGCGTCACCGCATTGCCAGAGATATTCTTTGCCGTCCAGTTTGATAGAGTGAAGCTCAGCACCGAAAGTGTCGGCTGAGACAGAGAGTTTATCATTTTTTATTTCATAAAGCATAGATCAGACCTCCGAGAGAAAAATTTTATACCTTATTATTATAGCACATTGTTTGGGAGATGTCAAAACCAAGTGAGCAGTGAGGTTATGAGGTCGGCTGGGGCTAGGGCGAAAACGTTTGAAAAAACTTAAAAGTCTGTTGAAAATTCTGTTCTGATATCAATATTTTAACAGTTAAATTTTATGGCTTTGATACAGAATAACTAAAATATTTTCAATTGTTTGTGTAAGCTGACAAAACTTGTGATGACTATTGACTTTAATTTGGAGATAGTCTATAATAAAATGGTAAGATTATTTAATTGTGCAGTGCTTTTTGTTCACAGCTTCAGACTGCACTGAGGAGAAATGATTATGAATATTAAAGAAGCAAAACAACAGATACTTAATGCAATACAAGCCTATCTCATTAAAGACGAATTTGGCGATTACCGAATTAGCATAGAACATCAGAGACCTGTGTTCCTGCTTGGCGCACCTGGTATCGGTAAGACCGCTATCATGGAGCAGATAGCTCAGGAAACTGGCGTAAACCTTGTTACCTACTCGATGTCTCACCACACAAGAGAGTCTGCCCTCGGTCTGCCTGTTATTGTACATAGAAACTACACCGGTGCTGACGTGCAGATATCCGAGTACACGATGAGTGAGATCGTGGCTACTCTTTATGACACTATCGAAGCCACTGGCATCAAAGAGGGTATTCTCTTCCTCGATGAGATCAACTGCGTTTCCGAGTCCCTTGCTCCTGCAATGCTCCAGTTTTTGCAGTATAAGGTTTTCGGACTTCATCAGGTTCCGGCAGGTTGGGTAGTTGTTACAGCAGGTAACCCGCCTGAGTTCAACAAGTCTGTTTCTGAGTTCGATATCGTTACTCTCGACCGTGTTAAGAGGGTCGAGTGTCAGCCTGATTTCGACGTTTGGAAAGAATATGCTTACTATGCAGGCGTTCACCCAGCTATCATATCATATCTTGAGCTTCACCCTGACCATTATTATATGGTAGACGCAAGCGATAAGAACAACTACCGCTTTGTTACTGCCCGTGGCTGGGAGGACCTTTCTGAAATGATGCAGCTTTATGAGGAGAGCGGTATCCTTGTTGACCACGCTCTGGCTGCTCAGTATGTACAGAACCCAGAGTTCTCAAAGGGCTTTGCGGAATATTATGACAGATTCAACTACTATCGTGAGAAATATGACGTTGACGCTATCCTCGAGGGCGGTATAACTGCACAGAACATTGCTGACGCAAGAGCGGCAGGCACTGAGGAAGCTGTGGCTCTTATGAATCTGCTTATGGACGGCATCACATACACAATGAGAAGCTGTATCCAAATGGAGAAGATGATAAGACTTATCCACCCAAGAATGGAAGATATCCTTGTGAAGATAAACAATGGTCTTTCGTGCCGTCAGATAATCAGTGAACACATCATGGACTGCAACAAGAACCTTGACAAGGCGGTAAGAGCAAGAAACATCTCGCCGTCTAACAAGAAGATCCAGCACTGGATACTCCACAATCTGGAAGCTTATCTTGATAAGTGTACGAATGAGGGAAGAGATAACAAAAACCGCTGTACTGTTATTTTGCAGAACTCCTTCAACAATCTGCTCCATGGCGCAAACAACGTTACACAGCAGTCTATGAACGGTCTGAAATACGCTTTTGACTTCCTTGAGAATGCTTATGGCGCTGACAGCAATGTTATGAAGAAGTTTATCGAGGAGCTGAAAATAAATTGCCACACCACAAACTTCATCAAGAAGTACGGCTCAGAGCAGTTCTACAGACTTGCAGGTGAGCCTGTTCAGCAGCCTACCTACAACAATCTCTATGACCTTAATCTTACTGATTGTCTTTTAGAGCAGGAATAAGCATAGATACAAAATGAATATCACACGGGCGAACACTGTTCTCCTCTACAATGTTTTACTACAGAGTGGGGGTGACGGACGTTCGCCCGTTTTGGTTTTTGAATGGCTTTTGAGCTGAATGCATACATATTTGTTAATATAAAAAGCTTGTAATTTGCGAAAAAGTGTGATATAATAACTAAGAGTGTACAAACGAGAATCAGTGAGGTTTTTACTATGGGCAAGATTTATGATTTAGGCATAGACGTAGGTTCGACCACGGTCAAGACGGTAATTCTTGACGAGGGCGAGTTTATTTATAACAAATATGAAAGACACTTTTCAAAGGTCAGGGAAACGGTGGCTGAGCAGCTGCGTGCTATCAGAGAGCTTTATCCTGAGGACAAGTTCAGGATAGCCATAACAGGCTCGGCAGGTCTTGGCATCGCTGAGGCAAGCGGTATCTCTTTCGTGCAGGAGGTCTTTTCTGCTTTTATCGCTGTAAACAAGAAGTATCCAAAGGCTGACGTTGTGGTTGAGCTTGGCGGTGAGGACGCTAAGATAATCTTCCTCACAGGTGGCGTTGAACAGCGTATGAACGGCTCTTGCGCAGGTGGCACAGGTGCTTTTATCGACCAGATGGCAGGACTTTTGGGCGTTACCCCTGACGAGATGAACGACCTTGCTCTTAAGGCTGAAAAGACTTATCCTATCGCTTCAAGATGTGGTGTTTTCGCAAAGTCTGATATTCAGCCGCTTCTTAATCAGGGCGCAAGAAAAGAGGACATATCTGCTTCTATTTTTCAGGCTGTTGTTGACCAGACAGTTTCGGGTCTGGCACAGGGCAGAAAGATCGGCGGTCAGGTGCTTTTCCTTGGCGGTCCGCTTACATATCTCAGTGCACTGAGAAAGGCATTCAGAACTACTTTGAACCTTGACGAGGAACACGCTATTCTTCCTGAAAATTCTTCATGCTATATGGCTTTCGGTGCGGCACTTCATGCTGACACGCTGGCGGAGGAAATGACTATAGACGAAGCCCTTGACAAGATAGTGAACGCAAAGGCTACTGACAA